>SDBV01004449.1_pt1 | contig 20175 bp, 17 predicted proteins | sample 2277081 | NCBI WGS metagenome assembly SDBV01 (sample SAMN10402039, study PRJNA504765) | marine sediment metagenome | isolation source: marine sediment core GS10_PC15, 223 cmbsf | place: Arctic Ocean: Southern Knipovich Ridge | collected 2010 | reverse complement strand
CCTCCAAAATTATGAATTTATAATATCTTGATAATAATTGTTGGAAGTGGTCTTGTCTATAACTTTTTATGTTATCACGTAATATGAAGTAATTTCACAATGTTATCACCTTGAAAGGGCTGATCAGGCCAGACTTAACCTGCTGCAAGAAGGATGCGACCCTCGAACAGTTCTGGTCACGGGCAATACGGTAATAGATGCACTGCTTGATGTGGCTGGCCGGGGAGACGCAGGCCATTTTGCCTCATGCTTGGGGATTCCGAGGGACCGCAAGGTGCTGCTGGTAACGGCACATCGCCGAGAAAACTTCGGAGAACCGATAAGCCGTGTACCGCTCTGAAGGCGATTGCAGACCGTTGGCGAGACGTGGTGTATATCGTCTACCCGGTTCACCGGAATCCAAATGTGTGGGGACCCGTTCATGAAGCTTTGAGTGAGATAGACAACATTCGCTTGCTAGAACCGCTGGACTACCTGTCTTTTGTCCGACTTATGAAGCAATCCTACCTTATATTGACTGATTCTGGTGGTCTCCAAGAGGAGGCGCCCAGCTTGGGTAAACCGGTGTTAGTTCTGCGGCAAACGACTGAAAGGCCCGAGGCGGTGGCAGCAGGAACGGTACGACTGGTCGGAACCAGAATCAAGGATATTGTGAGTGCAGCTTCGGTGCTGCTTACGAACCCAGTGGCTTACGGGTGCATGGCGCGTGCGGCTAATCCCTATGGTGATGGTCATGCAGGAGAGAGGATAGTTTCTGCTTTATTAGAGAAGGAGAGCTTGGGATGAAAATAGGCATTTGTATAATTGGACTTTTGAGCTTGAAAAACGGTGGTCACATCCACCGTGTAGATGGCGGTTCTACTTATGCAAAACATCTTGTAGAGGGGATAGCGAATTTAGATACTAAAAATGATTATGTTATTTTTGTTGATTTTAGGGACCGAGCTCTTTTAGCTCATATTCAGCAACCCAACTTAAAAGTAGTTGGTGTACATCTGCTTACACCGAAACCGTTTTTTGTAAGGGTGGTTAGAAAATTGTTACGGATTTTCAATTTTTATCCAATCTTTAAAGAAAAAGCCCAAAAATACCGTCTCGATTTTATGCACTATGTCGCTACGTCTGGCAACAGTTGGGAACTTCCTTTTCCATATGTTTTGAGTTTTGATGATGTTCATCATGAATTTTATCCAGAGCACTTCACACAAAATGCTTTAACCTTTCGCAAGCGATTTTACCCCCTTTACTGTTCGGGAGCTACCAAGATCATTACATTCTCAAAATTTGCTCGTGGGACAATAATCGATAAGTATGGTGTGTCAAAGGATCGTTTCAGGATTGTATACCATGGTAAGGGCGAAGAATTTGTTCCGGAGATAGATTGTTGTTTGGTTATAAGCGTAAAAGATAAATATAAATTGCCGGAGCGATTCATTTTCTATCCGGCCACAACTTTGTCTCATAAGAATCACATTACACTACTTAAAGCCCTGCATCTATTGGCAGAGCGGAAATTCAAGTATAATCTGGTTTTGGCAGGGAATGAATTTTTTGGCTATCAAGAGCTGCGAGATTGCATTGCCAATCTTAACTTAGGAGATCAAGTGCGTTGGCTAGGGCCAGTACAAAACACGGATATGCCAGCTTTGTATAATGCCGCTTCAATGATGATTTTTCCTTCTCGTTATGAGGGATTTGGTCTTCCGCTAATTGAAGCAATGGCATGTGGATGTTCGGTGATATGTTCTAATGCAGCTTGTTTGCCGGAAATTGCAGGGGGTGCTGCTTTATTAGTGGAGCCTTCGGACGAAAAAGGTATGGCTGATGCTATACAAAAGGTACTCAGCGATAACGTACTACGGGGGGAATTGATAAGCCGTGGATTGGAAAGAGCAAAGAATTTTTCCTGGGAGAACACAGCACGTGGAACGGTTGAGGTTTATCAGGAAATGGCGGCGCTTTTAAAGGAACAGGAGTTGGGTTCTCATCGGTCTATTGTGGATAGGTGATTAAAGGGAATAAAAAAATGGATACTATGTAGGACAGAAAATTTAAGGTTAGTAAAAAAAAGTTACATCACTAAAAAGAAATAGAGTGGATTGAGGAAATATACTATTCGATCTTAATGAGTAAAAATGGTTTAAGAGGAGAAACACATGAGAATCCTAATAACCGGTATAAAAGGTACTTTAGGTACCCCCTTGATCAAAGAGCTTTCAAGACGCGGACACGAAGTCTGGGGATGTGACCTTCAGCACCAGCGGGATGATAACTATATCAGAGCGGATATATCGAACTATCGTCAACTGGAGAGGGTATTCGAAGCGAACCCGTATGACTATGTGTATCACCTTGCGGCTGAATTCGGCAGGATAAACGGTGAGGAATACTATGATACACTCTGGGAAACAAACGTCATCGGCACCAGGAATATTCTGGAATGGCAAAAAAAGAAAGGGTTTAGGCTCATATTTGCCAGTTCCTCAGAGATTTACGGAGATAAGCATGCGGACATCTTAGAAGAAGACATGCCGCTAAACTATACTATTATTCAGCCAAATGATTACGCTGTCACCAAATGGGTCAACGAGATCCAGATCATGAACTTCGAAAAGCGTTTCAATATTGAGGCGGTCCGATGCCGCTTCTTCAATGCTTATGGACCAGGTGAATACTACCACCATTACCGCAGCGTGGTGTGCCTATTTTGTTATCGGGCACTGTTCAGCATTCCCTGGGAGGTTTATGAAGGATACCATCGGGTGTTTATGTATATAGATGATTTCATACCCACCCTTGCCAATGTATGTGAAAACTTTGTCCCTGGCGAAGTATACAATATTGGTGGACAAGAATTTAGGAGTGTCAAAGAGCTAAGTGATCTTATCTTGGATCACACTGGCGCTGATTCCTCACTAGTCAGCTATCTGCCGGAAGACAAGCACAATGTTCTGAACAAGAAGCCTGATATTACAAGGGCTAAGAAACAGTTTGGCCACGATCCAAAGGTGACCTTAGAAGAAGGAGTGCCAAACACAATTGAGTGGATGAAGAGCGTCTATAACATATCCTAAAGTGCAAACACTGAATAGGTTATTGACCTAAAGACATGAGAATCAAAAAGACCCTAATCATTACCAGAAATTGCTTTCCACCTGTGATTGTTGGCCCCGCTATTTTGTTGGGGAATTTATTTAAACGATACGAGAGTGAATCATATTGTGTGTTGATGGGACCTATTGGAGAAGATTTCCGTCTGGTCGATGTCTCTTCAACCCTTTCATGTAAATACTATTTTACAAGCTTTCCAAATATTGCGGTCAAAGGTTGGCGGCGCTTTCGGTCCCTTTTTGTCGATTTATCGCGTGTCTGCGAAAGTGTAATGAAAGGGATAAAGGTTGTTAAGCGTGAAAAAGTCAAAAACATTTTTCTCATCCCGGGTTACCTCGAATCACTGACTGCTCTGCTGGTCCATTGGATCATGAGAAGACGTCTGATATTATACCTTCCTGATATATACTACGTTCCTAATCGCTTTGGGTTTGGATGGACTTCCCTCATAATGCGTCTAATAGAACCGATTCTTTTGCGGTGTGCAGATACCATTCTAGTGACGGCAGAACCGACACAAAACTATTATGAAAAAAGATATAACTCTAATTCAGTTGTGTTGCCCCATTCCGTAGATTTGGCAAAATATGAAACTAAACCCGCTCAGAGCTTAGAGAAAGCCAAAGAAACCAGAATTGTCTTTACGGGCGAAGTTAGTGAGGCACAACTCGATTCGATTCTAAATATGGTTAAAACTGTTAACACGTGCCCTGAATTGAATGCAACATTTGTAATTGCCGCCAATGCCTCTAAAGATATTATAGAGTCGTTGGGGATAAAAGGACCGCGGGTAATTGTTACCCATGCAAACCGAGATAAGATTCCAGATTTCCAGCAAAGTGCTGATATCTTATTTTTGCCGCTTTCCTTCATTTGGCCAAATCCAGAAATTGTCAGAACTGCTTCCCCCAGCAAGATGCCCGAATACTTGGCTGCTGGGCGACCAATAATAGTACATGCACCGACTTTCAGTTATGTTGCAAATTACGCAAGATCAGAACGGTTTGCTTTGGTAGTAGACCAGCCTGATTGCGGAAAATTGCGTCAGGCTATAATAGACTTAAAGCATAACAAAGAACTCTGCCATAAACTTGTTACCAATGCGCGAAGGACTGCCATGAGACATGATTCAGTGAAATTATCTGCAAAGTTACAGAGTCATCTTATATGAACGAAGGTGATTTCGAAGTGAAAAACGTGTTACTTATCGTAAACAGTTTTCCCCCCACAAGTAGTGTGGATAGCCTGAGGTGGTGCAAATTTGTAAAATACATGGCTGAAAATGGTTGGCAGCCAAGTGTTTTGACGAGAAGAGTATCTTCAGATGAACACTGGTATGATAACGATTTGTTAAATGATCTGCCGGAAAATATGAAAATTATCAGAATAAGAGCCATTGATTTGATGGATCTTCATGACAGACTGAGGCGATATGCCTGGTTTTTTAAGTATGAGGGGAGATGGTTTTCTAACTGCCCCAAAAGCTTTTTGTTAAGGATTTGTGATTCATTAATATCTAAAGCGCTTTTCTGTTTTTTGGATTTCTTCAAAAGATTTTTGCTTGTTTTTCCACCCGATTCGAAAGTTGGATGGATACCTTTTTTGTATATTGCTTCCCGCCAGATACTTACTCGAGAAAAAATAGATGTAATATTCACGTATGGTACTCCTCATTCCAATTCAATGCACCTAGCAGGCTATTGCATTAAGAAGAAATTCAAGCGACCATGGATAGTTGGTTATGACGATGAATGGTCCCAACATCCGTGGAGATCTCCAGTCTTCAAATGGCAGAGGAGGCTCGATAGGCGACTGGAACGAAAAGTTATATATGCAGCCGATCGAGTGATAGCTACGACACCGTCCTACCGCGCTCTATACGCACGGCTATTACCACAACAATTTGCTAAGAAGTTTCATACTGTAACATATAGCTACGACGAGAGTGATTTCCAGCATGAGCAAGGCATACCGTCAAAAAATTTCATGCACTTTGCTTATGTTGGCTCATTATATCAGAGGCAAACCCCGTTCTTTTTCCTGAAGGCGTTAAAGCAACTCATTGTAGCTAAATTAGTTACTATTGAAAAGGTGAGGTTGACATTTGCCGGAATGGTCGCACCTGATATAAGGCCTTTACTCCAGGACGATATGTTGAGGTCCATTATCAGTTGGTCTGGTATCTGTTCTCATAGAGCCGCAATTAAGTCTATAAATAATGCCGACATATTAATACTAATTGTAAGCAGTGCTCGGGGTAATGGAAACATACCTGCAAAAACATTTGAGTACATTGGTAGCGGCAAACCTATTCTGGCACTTGTACCTGAAGATGGTGATGCAGCCGAGATAATAAAAGATACAGGAACCGGAATTGTGGTACCACCAGAGGATATAGAAGCGATAAAAGATGCTATCTCTAGATTTTACACTCAATGGGAGTTGGAAGGACTAAAGATATCGCCAGATTGGAATAAAATAAAATACTATGAAAGCGGTCGGGTTGCAAAGAGACTATGCGACATTATGAGTGAGGCCATAGCTGACTATCCCAAAAAAGAACGAAAGAGATACTTATCGTAAATTAATCAAATTCTTTTTGTGAATAATTTCCAAACCTTTTGGTAAGGGTGCCTGGAAATCATATCATTTATCTGCACAAATACATTTCCTGGCTATTCTCTATGAACCTTGTGCCCACCCCGAACATAGAAAAAACAACCGAGCCCAAAGGATGTGTTTCGCAATATCATTTCCGAAAACGCGAGAAAATACCAGGCGATTCGATCGAAAAATCTGCCTTTTAGACATTGAGCTATCCTGCTTAAAGCCAATTCCCGGCGAATAATCAACTTCCCGGCAAACATTATCCTAATGCACGGGATCACTTACTATCTTCATATCGATTCGACAGTCTAATTGACCATGAAAATAGCATTACTATTCAGAATCTGGTAACGAAAGATCCCAACAAGAGTAAAATGATATTGAAAACGACATGTATTATTAGACTTCACTCTCAAGGCAAACATCCTCCGGGCAATTCAGGGGGGCTCTTGCTATAGGTTCTTGAGGGGCAAAGGTTTCATATGCAGTGTGTGAAAAAACAAATATGAAGAAGAATAGGATATTAGTTACTGGCTCCACAGGTTTTGTAGGGCAGGCCGTCCTCCGGTATTTATTGAAGCGAGGGCATACAGTCACTTGCCTTCTTAGACCTGATAGCGATGAAGCAAGTCTTGCCGGGCTAAAAATAGATAAGATTCGAGTTGATCCTTTCGATATTGAGAACTTGAAGGAAAGTATTGAGAGTGTCAGAGATATTGTCCATATTGGGGGATTAACGAAAGCCAATAGAGAAGAAGAATATATGCGTGCCAATGTTGATTACACATATAATCTAACTTTGGCGTTTAAAGAATCTAAGGCAAAAGAAAGATTTATATACGTTTCAAGCCAGGCTGCCTTTGGAGGATCGCCCAAGAATAGAGCAGGGAACGAAGAAGACCCAGCCAAACCCATATTCGCCTATGGACGATCTAAATTAATGGCTGAAGATAAACTAAAAGAATTTACACAGTTTTTCAAAGTGTGGATTTTGCGCACACCGTCTATATATGGGCCTGGGGATAAAGGTCTCTTTGGTATGTGGGAAAATATTCAGAAGAATAGACCAACAAGGACCCATTGGGACTATCCAATGTCTATGTTGTATGTTTTGGATTTATGCTCGATTATAAGCAAAATAGTGCAGAATTCATTTGATGGTCAGGAAAAACGTTGGAATTTGTATTTTATTACGGATGGAGAGGAGCATTCATTTAAGGAGATTTGTGAAACTGCAGCTAAAATATTAAACAAAAAGGCGTATTATATCCAAGGTATTGAGAGGCGGGTGATTTTGAAAGGATTAATAAAATCTTTCTTGGGTTTGATTTCTAAACGTTTTGATAAGGATGCATGGAAGTTTCATCGAAAATATGCCTTCAATATCTCTTGCGATAAAGCAAAAAGAGAGCTGGGGTATACGCCTGAGTATCCGCTAAAGAAAGGACTTGAACTAACACTTACATGGTATAAAAAAAACGGCTGGCTTTAGAAAATGTCGATATCTAAGAAAAAGAACCTTTTAATTATTGCCTACGCCGCGGATTATCCAACAAAAGACAGGCCCACTGCCGGGCTTTTTATTAAGGAATTCGTGGATCATCTAGGTCAGAGTTATAATTGCAAGCTTATGCTTGTCAAAAGAAAGTTCATTGGTATAGGAATGAGAAGTCAAATCAACTACTTTTTGAATACCCTAAAGAAACTATTTAATCGTGCACTTTTAGAGAAAACGGGTCGAAACCCAGGCTCTTTTAAAAGCTCAGAAGAATCTGTATTGCCTGTTAATTACCCTGTGTTTACAATCCACGGCAAGCCCCTCCATATTTTCAATGGATTAAGTTCAGTATGGTCTGCACGCAGGGTATTAGCGGAAAGCGGATTCAAGCCTGACCTTATCCAGACATTTAAGTCTTTCCCCCCCGCATATATTGGCTGGAAACTCAAACAAAAATATCAGGTCCCTGTGGTCAATATGGAATATCAGGGTCCTTTTTCGAGCTATGCAGAAGAACCATATTGTATGAAGCGTGCTCTATCTGCAATTGGGAATATTGATAGAACCATTTATACAAAATTTCAGACAGGTGTAATAAGGTCTTACGGTATACCTGCTGATAGGCTAGGACATGGGCATTTTGGAATAAATACAGATAGATTTGGATTTGATGAGCAAACGTATTTGAAGAGGAAATCGGAAATAACAAAAAAAAGAGCCAAACTATTGGTGATTGGGCGAGTGGACGAAGAAAAGGGATTCAAGTATCTAATTAACTCTACAAGCATATTGGTTAAGGAATATCCAGAGATTCAACTCTCCATAGTTGGACCTAAAGGCAACTGCTTTGAATGGGCAATGAATAAAATCAAATTGTTACACATTGAAAAAAATGTTCGATACTTAGGTGTTGTTCAAAGAGATGATTTACCTAAGGTAATTAATGAACATGATATATTAGTCATCGCAAGTCTTATAGAAACGCTTGGGCTGACGATGCTTGAAGCATTTTCATGTGGGAAGCCTGTTGTAGCTACAAGATGTGGTGGACCAGAGGAATTTATCAATGAAAATATTGGTATTTTAGTCCCTGTTCGTGATTCCTCCGCATTGGCACATGGTATCAGACAGGCCATAAGGAATTATCATAATTATGACCCTAAAGTCATAAGGGAATATGCATTGAAAAATTATGGTTACGGTGTTGTAACTAAGCGATTTCAGCGGCTATATGATGAATTGTTATTGAGGACTTGAGGTTATGTCCGGAATAGCTGGAATTTTTAGTTTCAATAACATTGTTTCTTCAAAGGAACTTATTAAGACCATGACTGATAAGCTGCAACATCGAGGTCCTGATGGGGAAGGTTTTTATTTTGATAAACGAATTGCTTTAGGGCATAGGCAACTGGCAATAATTGATCTTTCAGAATCTGGGCAACAACCAATGAGTAACGAAGATGGTAAAGTCTTCTTGGTATTTAATGGAGAAATATACAACTATAAGGAACTTAAGTATAATTTAATATCTAAGGGGCACATCTTCAAGTCAAATACGGATTGCGAAGTAGTGATTCATGGCTATGAGGAGTGGGGATCAGATTGTGTGAATAAATTCAACGGTATGTGGTCGTTTGCTATTTGGGATTCGAAACGCAAGATTCTATTTTGCTCTAGAGACAGGTTTGGCATTAAGCCTTTTTATTATTACTATGACGACAACCGATTTGTATTTGCCTCTGAAATCAAAGCAATTCTAACCGACAAAAGCATATCTTGCCAACCAAATAACTCAATAATCTTTGATTATATTGCTTACCCATATAACGACTACATAGATCATTCTGAGGATACCTTTTTTAAAGGCATTAAAAGATTGATGCCCGCGCATTATATGATCGTGAACCGAAATGGGGATATAGCCATTTCTAGATACTGGGATCTGCATCCAGCGAGTAAGTTCAAACATATTTCTGATGAGGAGGCAATGCAAAAGTTCTATGAACTATTTGAAGACGCTGTACGTTTAAGGCTTCAAGGTGATGTGCCTATTGGGACAAGCCTCAGCGGGGGATTAGACTCATCATCAATAGTCTGCATGGTGGATAAACTTGGGCGTAATAATGGCATTAGCCATGCGGCTATTGGTAACAGACAGAAAGCATTTTCTGCATGTTTTGAGGATAAAAGCTGTGACGAAAGAGAATATATAAAGGCTGTAAAGGAACAGACAAATGCGGAGACTAACTTTGTATTTCCAGATAGCAACGATTTGTTTAATCAAGCGCAGAAATTCATTACAGCACAGGAAGAACCGGTTGCAGGAACAAGTGTTTGGGCATCATGGCTTGTGACCGGGTTAGCACATGATCGTGGCATCAAAGTGTTACTGAATGGCCAGGGTGCCGATGAAATATTGGGCGGTTATAGCGTTTATTTTGTTGCTAATCTTAAGGATTTATTTAGAGGGTTAAAATTAAGACGATTGATGAATGAAATTGATAAATGTTCGGAACACCTTGGGTATAATCGCACATGGTTGATGATGGATCTTTTAAATCACTTTGTTCCTATCCACCCTTTTAGGTGGAAGAGAAAGTTGTTAGGGAAAGAAGTAAAGGCATTTCCTTCCTGGCTCAATAAGGACTTTATTCAAACAAATGAACACAAGATAGAAGAGGTGAATAAATACGAAAGCTACCTCGATCAAAGTCTATATCATTTTTTGACATATGAACGTTTGCCGTCGTTATTGCGATATGGCGACCGGAATTCAGCAGCCTTTTCAATTGAGTCAAGGTTGCCATTTTTGGATCACCGTCTCGTGGAGTTCTGTTTTTCTCTTCCATCATATCAAAAGATTAGAAATGGTATAGGTAAGATTGTATTAAGAAACGCGTTAAAAGAAATTCTCCCGCCTGTCATTCATGACCGTATTTGGAAAATAGGATTTGCCACACCCGAGGATACATGGTTTAAAACTGCCTACAGAAAAGAGATAGAGCAGATAATCAGCTCTAAGAGTTACAAAGAGCGGGGCTATTTTAATGTAGATAAGGTAATGGAACACTTTCGAGGATTTGTAAATGGTAGGGAAGTTGTTCGTCCCATATGGAAATATATTAATCTGGAATTATGGTCGCGTGAATTCTTTGGACGATAATATTCACAATAGTTGGAACTAAACAATATTTAAGAAATGAAACTTTATGCATCAACATGATATTATCATAATAGCCGCCGAACCATGGGAACATCGCACATGGCGTAGAAGGCATCATTTAGCGTGGAATCTTGCTAAGAACAATAGGGTATTGTTTTTAGAACCTCCACTTACAATTTTTAATCCCTTTCGTGACATAGGTTTAAGCTGGAGGCATCTTCTGAATTTAGGGCGTCTGAAGTACCAGGGAAGAAATCTTTATTCTTACTCTCCTGTAAGATTATTGCCGTTATCTTTTCCAGGAGCGGAACGATTCAATTATTTTAAAAAAGACCAACGCCGAATCTTCAACAAATTGAAAAAAATAATCAAAAAATTACAATTTAAGGACCCTATCCTATGGGTTTATTTTAGCCAATATCACTATGATTATTACGGTTTATTTGATGATAAAGTTGTTGTCACAGACTGGTTTGATAAGTTTTCCGCCCCAACATTTCGTGGTAATTCATCCAGTTGGTTACCAGAAATTCAAAAAAGAGAGAGTAATATTATTGCGAATGCAGATATCGTATTTACAGCATCAAAGGAGCTACATTCTGATTTAAACAAAGTCCATGATAATGTATATACTATCATACATGGCGTTGCTTATGAATCTTTCTCTAAGTCTGAAAATAGGACCTTCAAAATAGGGATGTTAGATGAAATTAAGACGCCAATAATTGGATTTCTTGGGCTTCTTCATTACGTAGTTGACATTGATCTTTTGGCATTTATTGCCGAATCACGCCCTGATTGGTCAATAGTTTTAATGGGAAGAGAATGGATTACACAGGATTCAGACCGCCTTATATGGCAAAGACTCAAAAAAAAATTCAATGTCAAATACTTTGGTGAAGTTTCTAGAGATCAAATTCCAGCATATTTGAAATATATTGATGTTGGGATTATTCCATTAAAGAAGATAGAATTTACAAGTTATGCATCGGCTCCACTGAAACTTCTTGAATACCTTGCCGCTGGGAAACCGGTTGTGGCTGTTGACCAGGGCTTTGAATATGAATTTTCAGAGTATGTGGAGGTCGCAAAGACTAAAGAGGAATACGTAAACGCCATAGATAAAATTCTGGAGATAGAAAGAAGTAATGGCTATTTTTTAGCTGAAAAACGAAAAGAGATAGCAAGGCAAAATTCTTGGATGACCCGCGTTAATCAGATGATGGAAATCATTGAATCACACCTGAATGATCTGAATTTAATCTATAAGTAAATAATCCATCAGCATAACCGGTGCTTTTGTTTTGTGTAACAATCTGAACGTGGCGCCCTATAGCGAGCGTCTCACCAATACAAGCCAAGGTGCTCCGATTGCCAATCTTTCAATTCTTCTTCTTGTGCGTATTTCCCAATGATCTTTTCATTAAATCCAATTTTGCTCACAAAGTATCCTCTTGACCAGAATCGGCACCATCGGCCTAGCCGATAGGTTTTTGAAAAGACTAAAAACGGCATGAATTCGTATCAGAATGATTTTTGAGCCCGGAATAAATCGTCCTGATACTGACTTCTTAGAGCTTTATCGTTTTGGGGTCGGAAGGAACACGGATTTTAGATTGGCTTGCCACGGTTTTACCAGCTATTGGAGCTTTTTTAAAGAAATGAGAACATGGCTATGAAGATCATCTGGTCTCTACCAACTTTTGATAATCCTGAAACCGGAGGTCAGAAAATATTTACACGACTGAGTGAGTTATTCGAATCGAAAGGTGCTATCATAGTTAAAACATATTGGGAAAATAAAGGGGGAAGTGGTGCTCTAAATAAAATATTTATTAACTTTAGAAATTTCAAGATCCTGACGGGGCAAGACAAACAAGCTCCAATAATTCAGGTTTTATACCATCGATCTGAATATCTATTGGCTAATATTCTTCTACATTGTTTGCTTAAGAGAAAGATTATCCTTTTTGTTGATCAGATCTATGAGATTGATCACATGCCTCTTATTCAAAAGTGGATTAGGCTTTTAGTTAATTATATCCTCTTCTGGTCAACTTCTCTAATAGTTGTAAACAGCAAATATACAGGTGGTTGGGTATGCAGTTTTGGAGACTTTAAAACCAAGCTTTTACTTATGTATCCAGTTATGAATGTGAAACTCAATGTTTTGAAACGTCCAAAGTTATCAAAAAAAGCGCCTGTAAATATCCTATGTGTAAGTAACATCAAAGAGAATAAAGGTCAAATTTATCTTCTACAAGCTATGGAGTACGTCCAAAAGGATTTTAAGATAACTTTCGTTGGTCTAGTACGCGAAAAAGAGTATATGGAGAAATTAGGAATATATATTATTGAGAATGGCATTTCTGGCAAAGTTCATTTTACCGGGTTTTTAAGTGGCTCTCAATTAGTGGAAGAATATCAAAAGGCAGATATTTTTGTACTGCCATCATTAAAGGAAGGTTTTGGTATGGTAATTTTTGAGGCAATGTCCTATGGACTGCCTTTTATAGCCTGTAAAACATGTGGTATCTTGGAACAGGTTAATGATGGGCAGGAAGGGTTCCTGGTGCCACCCAAAGACCCAAAGATTTTGGCCAACAAGCTGGATAACTTGATTATTGATGGCGAATTACGTATTCGTATGGGAGAACTCGGTCGGGAACGTGCATCCAAGTTACTGACTATGGATCAGGTATTTGAGGAGTTTTACCAAGTAGTGGCAGGACTTTCCCGGAATGGATAAGAGTAGTGCCTTTGCTAGCGAAAGTAGGCAATATGCTTAAGACAACCGTCCGACTGCTGATAGAAACGATATGTCGAGTTGTGTTACTGAAACGCAGTTTGCGATGGCTTATTCGCAGAATACTCCAAAGCGCACGACTTCCGGGTTGGTTTGAACGGATCTTGGCAAGGCTAAGTAGTGTTATTCCCATTGATGATATTGAATCCTTTGAGGCGTCTGAAAGAGTGAGAGGGAAAAAAATACATGTTGCGACTCGGCCCATTGATCATTGGGTTGTTGCAGCAACTTATTGGCGAGGCTTCGGCTTCATTGATGCTGAAACAATTGCGGTGTTTTGTGAGCGCGCACGCTTTGCAGACACTATTCTGGATATTGGTGCTAACTGGGGATACTATACATTGTTGGCAGCATCGATTGCTCCCAATGCGAGGATTGTGGCTTTTGAGCCTCATCCTTTTTGGTTTGAGCGGTTACAAAAAAATGTAACTGTCAATCAATTCAAGAATGTTCGGGTTGAAAACCTTGCTGGCGGCAGTAATTGTGGAAAAAGGCACTTTTATTTAGATAACAAGAGTCCCGGTGTTTCATCTATGGTGTATGAATACGTAAAATATGACAATCCGACTGAGATTATTGTAAATACCACAAGTATTGATGAATACCTGTGTGAACAAACCGGCGGAGAACAATGGAGAGTAGATTTGATAAAACTTGATGTAGAGGTCTATGAAGGTGCTGTATTAGCAGGAGCAAAATCTGTACTTCAGGAATTTAAGCCTGATATCATCTGTGAGGTTTTACCAGATGAAACCCACACTATTGATATTCGAATTGCCAATAGAGAGGCTATTCAGGAGATTCTTACTGATTTGGGATATAAATTCTATTGGATTTCTGCCCACGGTCTTGTGAAAGAAGATGTTATACAGGGTCATTTTCCGTTGGTAAATTATCTGTCTACAACCCACTTCGATTCGGGAGAAGTAAATCCCTAACCAGCCCCCATGATCACGCGGAACGCAGGATTACAACGAATCATGAAAATACAGCTTTGCTTGAAACGCTATGCACTCTTCTCCCTGCGCTATGCATTTTTATATGAACGATGATAACCAAAGTTCTTGCCAACTGAACCATTGCCTGGGACGATGTTCAGCACGGTTTTCCCAAAGGCAGTGGCCTTTACCTGGACCTATGCTGCGGGATGCTCGTCATATTGACTTTCTAGCGAGGAAGCTGGTATGAAGATTCTGGTAGTTGCTTATGACTTCCCACCCAAGCCTGGCGGCGTAGCTAGCTTTGTCCACAATGTCTGTTTTCAGCTATGTGAGCGGGGTCACGGAGTTGATGTGCTCACTGGTGCCAATGAAGAAATCAATGCCATAGGCAAGCGGCAGTCATATCGCATCTACCGTTATTCACAATTCAAACGCCTTTCTTCGCTTAAATCCATTGTGCAGACAATTTGCCTGCATCGAAGTAACCTCTACAATGTGTTATTTTTAGGGCATTTCATGACCACCCATGCGCTAGGTGTGCTGGCTTTGCACAAAGTGACAGGTATGCCGTATGTTATCCTTTCCCACGGTAACGACCTGATTTACAGCGTCAGCACCTGGGCGGATGAGTTGGTGGCGCGCTTGTTGATGCGTGACGCCTCGCTGATGCTGGGTAACAGTCGATTCACACTGGAGCGCATCCGCGAGGCAGGTTACAAAGGGCCTGTGGATGTATTAAACCCGGGCGTGAATCCAACCCGTTTCCATCCAGGAGTAGATACCACAAAAGTCCGCCACCTGTATAAACTGGAAGGCCGTCGGGTTCTTTTTAGCGCGGCCCGATTAGTGGCCAAGAAGAATGTGGATGGCTTGCTGCGTGCTCTGCCCACAGTTATCGAGCAGGTGCCCAATGTTCTCTACTTGGTTGCGGGGGATGGTGAGGAACGAGGCCGGTTAGAGGCGTTGCGCAACGAACTGGGGCTGCAGCCTTATGTGCGCTTCTTGGGATATATTGAGAATAGGCAATTGCCTGCTCTCTACTGTGCTTCAGATCTATTTGTGATGCCTACCAGGGGTATCGAGAGTTTTGGTATCTCCTTCATCGAAGCCAACGCTTGCGGCGTGCCAGTCATCGCGGGGGGGAGCGGGGGTACAGTGGATGCGGTCGTTGATGGGGTTACAGGGCTGATTGTGGATCAACACAATGTCGATGCGATTGCAGTGGCAATTACACGCTTGCTGACGGATCGGAAACTGGCCCGTCAGCTGGGCGAGAACGGCCGTCAGCGAGTGGAACGAGAATTGAGTTGGGAGATAGTAGGGGAGAGGTTGGAAGGATGCTTGAAGAAGGTGATTGAATGGGAACAGGGATATTGAAACCAATATTGAAGGTACTCGTTAGCTTCGGAACACGACCGGAAGCAATTAAGTTGATGCCGGTTATCCGTGAATTGCAAAAACGGCCACAACGCTTTGTCACTCGCATGCTTGTCACTGCTCAACATCGAGAAATGCTGGACCAAGTGCTGAACCTCTTTAATATTTGTCCTGATATTGATATGGACTTGATGCAGAATGACCAAGGTGTAGCTGAATTCATGAGCAGGGCCATCCAGCCTCTGGATGAGGTGATGAGGAGTGAGTGTCCCGATATCGTATTAGTGCAAGGTGACACCACAACGGTTTTGGTTACGAGCTTGGTCGCTTTTTGGCAGAAGATTCCAATCGGACACATTGAAGCTGGCCTGCGTACTGATGACAAGTTCAATCCTTTTCCCGAAGAGATCAATAGGCGCCTCACATCGCATATCGCAGATCTCCATTTCGCGCCCACGGAGACTGCCAGGGCAAATCTGATTGCCGAAGGAATTGCCGAGGAACATATATTTGTCACAGGTAACACAGTTATTGATGCACTTCATTCGATCGTTGACAAGAACTACCAATTCGAGAATCCGATTTTGCGGGAGATGGACTTTTACCATAAACGGGTGATTCTATTGACTGCGCACCGGCGTGAGAACTTCGGGCAGCCATTGCGTCAGATTTGTCAGGCTGTCCGAGAAATCGTTTCTTTATACACTGATGTTGAGGTTGTTTTTCCTATGCATCTCAATCCCCGCGTCCAGACAGTTGTGAAACCATTACTGACTGAATGTGATAGGATCCACCTGATTTCCGCCTTGTCCTATATTGAGTTTGTTCAATTAATGAGCAGGTGCTATCTGATACTGACCGATTCTGGGGGAATCCAGGAAGAAGCCCCTGCCTTGGGCGTGCCGGTGTTGGTGCTACGAGATAAGACAGAGCGGCCTGAAGCATTGGAGGCGAGTGTGGCGAAGTTAGTTGGCACCTCTCCATCCCGTATTTTCGACGAGACCGCGAGCCTATTGGATCATGAGGTTAGCTATGATGGGATGGCAAGGGCAACCAATCCTTTTGGAGATGGCAGAGCAAGCCAGCGGATTGCTAATATTTTGGCGCAGCTTGCTTTGCATCCCCTAGGGAAGTGAAAGATGGCGAAGCTGATAAAAGTGCTAACTTGTCCGCCAGGCGAGAGCGGTCTCACTCTGGTAAAGCGGGAGTTCAGCTGGGAGATGTCCTGAAAGCGGTTGCAAGGTTTCCCGTAACAAGTTATGGTTTATCTTGGGTATGAATAGTTGAGAGGCTTGTCCTTCTTGCTGATATTTTTTAAAAAGGGATCTCATGAAACTTTCACGAGCGCAACTTTATAGATTGTTTGTGGACATTAGCAAAGAATTTCCCATGGAAGATTACTACCATGTTCAGTATTTCCCTAGTTCACTAAGCAGGTATATAGATATTCTCACATGGGTTCCAAGGGTTTCTTCAGGCAGAGCCTTAGATGTGGGATGCGGGTATGCCGACATAAGTGTAGCTCTAGATAAGCTTGGATATAGTGTGTTTGCCACTGATCTTTTTAGTAGGCCCGTTGAAGAGAGGATACACAAATACAACATAACATTTCAAAAGCACAATATCGAGGCCGAACCTCTGCCGTTCGAAGATAGCTGGTTCGATCTCGTGATCTTTTCCGAGGTTCTTGAACACTTGAACTATTCTCCCTTGAGCCCATTGCAGGAGATATGCCGTGTCTTGAAAAGGGAGGGGAAACTTATTCTAACAACACCCAACATTGCAAGCTTGAAGAGAATAATCACTCTAATGCTGGGAAGGAATTCGGTCTTTATGGACTTGAAACGATACTACATCACTCCAAAACCATTTGTCCGGCAAGATAATCAGCCATTCTTTGATCGCCATATACGATTATATACCACCAGCGAGCTAAAGCAGTTGATAGAGGTTGCGAGATTCAGGGTGGACGAGGTCCATTACTCTTATCAACCAGGGGCTTTGAAGCAAGCTAGGTGGAAGAAAGCAATCCATTTTTGTTTAGCCGCAGCCTTGCGTCTGACTTCTATCCCACTTCTTGGCGATAACATCATAGTTATAGCAACGAAAAATTATATTGAGGAATCCTGACATAGAAAAGAAATATCGCTTGATCTACTTCGGCGATCAATGGGACTCCTTTTGGCGTCGAAGGCAGCAGTTGGCCTATCGTTTCGCAATGTTTTCTAAAGTCGAAAAAGTAATTTACATAGAACGCCCATTGACCTTGTCATCTCTGTTTAAGTTTTTGATAGGTAAAGCTGATAGAGAGGCTTCTGGCCGCTGGAAAAGGGTACTAAGAACGGGACTAACTCATAAGCTTGACGGGGTATATATAGTAACTCCAATCTGTCCCTTACCGCTATTCTACGTAAGTTTCTTTTCACGGTTGAATGAACTCATTTTAATTTGGTTGATTAGCAAGCTTGTAACTAGACATCTCTCTTTTATAGGTAGTTCTAATGTGAGAACTATCTTATGGATTAGCCATCCATTTGCTCGAAGCCAAATTGGAAAGTGGGAGGAGGAGTTAGTAGTATACGACTGCACAGAACGGTTTAGCGAGTTTAAAAGCTGGGCACCCATTAAGGATAAGATCGAGAGGGAAGATGTCGCTATCACAGAGAGCGCGGACTTGGTTCTTGCTCAGACTAACATTCATCTCGAGCAGAAAAAGAAGATTAATCCTGCGACATACCTTATTCCCAATGCGGTTGATTACGACATATTTGTTGAGCAAGTCATTGATGCAGATATACCAGATATTATGAAAATAGAAAGGCCGATTATAGCCTATGTCGGCAACGTGAACTATCGCCTGGATTTTGATCTCCTTTCTATGCTGGTAAGTTGTTTACAATATTCTTTTGTGTTTATCGGTCGCGTGATGGACAGCCCTGCGATCTCACAACTGAAAGTATGCGACAGGGTACATTTTCTGGGAGAAAAAGAATACGCTGCTATACCGCATTATCTTGGATATGCTGATGTTTGTATAATACCATTTCTTCGACTGGGTGAACTCGGGAGTCCAACAAAACTCTTCGATTATCTGGCATCGGGGAAGCCAATTGTCTCCACATTTATTCCTGGTGTAATAGATTTCTCTGAGGCCATATTAATTTCGCAAAGCCACTCTGATTTCTGTGCTAAGTTGGAACAGGCATTGAGTGAAGATGATTCTTTTCTATTACAACAAAGGCTGGAATTGGCCCGGAAAAATTCTTGGGACTACCGTGTTCAGCAAATTTGGGCTTTAATAAACTCAACGTAAACTTTGGGTGATTGAGCTGTGAATGAATTCACTATTATTGTCTTTTTGCCTTCAGGTAGTCCTTGGAACGATTGGAACCATTTCCACCAGAGAGGAAAGTTTCTTGCTATTGCGAAGGAACTAAAGGGGCACGCTTGTTTACTTTGCCTCGAAAGGCCGTTATGTCCACTTATTTCAACAATTCGATATCCACAGAAGTTGCGAAGATATCTGGCAATGAGAGGCCGTGCTCAACGTATCATGGAAAATCTGTATGTATACATTCCAATAGTTCTGCTGCATGATATGATAGCTGCGAGATTACCAATCGTGCCTAAATTTAACAAAAAACTTAAGTCATACCTGATTAGGAGAGAGCTTTCTCACCTAGGGCTTAATGGGACTCCGACCATTACTTGGCTTTTCCATCCCTATCAGATATTTGATCAACAAATTTTAAAAAGTGATTTACTTGTCTATGACTGTTACGATGCCTACGCAGAGTTTGCTAGACTGAGCAATAAGGCCAAAAGCCTTATTCAGCATTATGAAAGGCTCTTACTTCAAAGAGCAAATATTGTCTTTACCTCTTCCCAAAAGCTATTCCTTGAGAAAAAAAAACACAACAAAAATACGTTCCTTATACTTAATGCTGCGGATGACAGTTTTTTTAAGTATAAATGGCCAAAGGCGCTGCCCCTTCCTCAAGATATGCAGGGCATTTCTCCACCAATAATTGGGTTCCTGGGCAACCTAATGAACTGCATTGACTGGAAACTGCTTGACTTCTTGGCATATATCAGGCCCGAGTGGTCCATAGTGATTATCGGAACGCCGGTAGAGAAACTCAATGATCCTCTACCAAAAAGACCAAACATATATTATCTTGGGAGAAAAGAGCATTCTGAGCTTCCAGCTTATTTGAACTATTTTGATGTGGGAATCATCCCATTCATCAATAATGATCTAACAGCCGCTATTAATCCATTAAAACTATATGAGTATATGGCTGCCAGATTGCCAATCGTTTCTTCAGATCTCCCTGAGGTACGAAGGTTTAAAAATATTATAAAAATCGCAACTAATAAGCTCGAATTTGTAGAAGCTATAGAGACTTTACTACAAGCAGATAAAACATTAATAGACAATGATCAAAAGAAAATAGCTCAATATCACTCCTGGCAAGCACGTGCAATCGAAATAGTAAGAATAATAAAGAATAATATGGATCGACAAAAACTCGACTTTGGCCATTTTAAGCCAGGTGAAACAGTCTGAGGGCTTGGGTAAAACCACGTTCTTTGAAATAGTTGCCAAAACTTCATTTTTTACAAGACAACCGGAGAAATCTTCTATATAAGATACTAAATTAGTGTATCG
>SDBV01004448.1_pt1 | contig 20179 bp, 16 predicted proteins | sample 2277081 | NCBI WGS metagenome assembly SDBV01 (sample SAMN10402039, study PRJNA504765) | marine sediment metagenome | isolation source: marine sediment core GS10_PC15, 223 cmbsf | place: Arctic Ocean: Southern Knipovich Ridge | collected 2010 | reverse complement strand
TTAGTGGGTTACAGTTGGGCCGGGCAAGGTGGCGCGGCGCGGATATTTCAGGGAGCGGATTTTAGACAGGGGAAGTTATGAAAGTAAAATTCAACACTGCGGCGCTGCAGGAGGCTTTGGCCCTGGTTACCAGCATCGTGCCCAGCCGGACTCCCAAGCCGATCCTGCAGTGTATACGCGTCACAGCCGAAGAGGATGCGGTGAAGCTATGTGGCACGGATCTTGAGGTTGGTATTACATGCAGGCTCACCCAGGTCGAAGTCGAGCAGACCGGTGAGGTCGTAGTGCCTGCCGACAAGGTGGCTTCGATTGTTCGTGAGAGCATAGACGAAGTGGTGGCGTTCGAGGCTTCTGAGGCTACTGTTCACATTAGAGGCGCCGACAGCCATTTTACTATATACGGCCACGATGCGGGTCAGTTTCCAGCCGTAGCCGGGTTCGACGCCGAGCCGGATTTTGAGATGAGCCTTGCCAAACTCCAGGAGGGGATTGAGCAATGTGTCTTCGCAGCCGCCAGAGAGAGCACCCGCTATGCTTTGAATGGCATACTGTGGGAAGTGGACGGCAAGAAGTTGACACTCGTGGCGACGGACGGTCGTCGCCTGGCTAAGAGTATCGTCAATCTCGGGTCGTCGGCGAAGGGCAAACTGCCGGAGGGGCGCGTCATTGTGCCGGCGAAGATGATGTCGCTGCTTGACCGGGTGGGCGGCGATGTCGATGCAACGGTTGGGGTTCGTTTCGTGGACAATCAGGTCGCGCTGATGTGTGCCGATGTGGTGATGAGTTCGAATCTTGTGGAAGGCAATTTCCCGAAATACGAAGACATTATTCCTAAAGACTACACAACGAAACTTGTGTTGAATACCGATGCCGCTTTGAGTGCTGTTCGCCGGGCGGCGCTTCTTGCCACCGAAGACAGCAAAGGGGTCAAGCTTTCGTTGGGGGTCAACCAGCTGGTCTTTTCCAGCCGCGCGCCGGAGACGGGTGATGCACAGGTAGACATGGTGGTCGAATACAGCGATGCACCGATGGAGATAGGCTTTAATCCCCAATTTCTGATAGATGTTTTGCGAGCGATAAAGGCCGATGATTTTGAGCTTCACTTAGGCGACCCGGACAGGCCGGGCCTGATCAAAAGCGGGGCTAATTTTGTTTACATTGTGATGCCGGTCAATCTTTAGGGCCGGAGTGAAAAGTCCGATAGAATCAAAGCAGCCGGAGGCTGACGAAAGATGGCGACGGAGCGTACGGACGAGGACATGTTTTTGCAGCGTGTCTGCGGGCGGAGACGCCCAGCGTATCGGGCAACACCACTGCTCGGGGACGATATTGATACGTATATAAAAAGGAGGCTCGGACAACTTCGAAAGAACGCCTCAGTGGTCGATGTGTGGCACGAATTGTTGCCTGAGGAACTATACAAGCACAGTAGTATTGCAGGTATAAGTGGCGGGGCTGTGCAGGTTGAGGTCGATCCGGGCCCGTACATGCATGAATTTCAATTGCTCAGTTCGGAGCTTTCCGGTCAACTGCAGAGGCTTTGCAGGTCGGCGGGCGTGAGGCGGATTGCATTGCGTCCCAGGAAGCAGCCGAGCGTAACAGTGGAAGAATTGATATGACAGATCATACGTATGATGCGAGCAACATCAAGATTCTGGAGGGGCTAGAGGCGGTGCGCAAAAGGCCGGATATGTATATCGGAAACCGCCAGGAGGGCGGGCTGCATCATCTGGTTTATGAGGTTCTGGACAATTCCATCGACGAGGCGCTGGCGGGGCGTTGCGACCAGATTACCGTGCATATTCATCCGGACGGAAGCTGTTCTGTCGAGGATAACGGCGTGGGCATACCGGTCGGGATGCACGCCGAGGCGGGCAAGAGCGCCCTTGAAGTCGTGCTTACGACGCTTCATGCCGGCGGCAAGTTCGACGACAAGGCGTACAAGGTTTCCGGCGGTCTCCACGGCGTGGGCGTCAGTGTTGTAAACGCCCTGAGCGAGTGGCTCGAGGCGGATGTCTATCGCGATGGCAGGCATCATCATTTTGAGTGCCGACGAGGTGAAGCAAGAGGGCCCGTGCGCGAGATCGGGGAAACGACCAAGCAGGGAACAAAGATAACTTTTCTGCCCGACGAAGAGGTGTTTGGGCAAATTGAATTCAATCATGACACGCTTGTTAAGCGGATCCGGGAGATGGCGTATCTGAATGCGGGTGTGAGTATTATTTTCCAGGATGACCGTATCAAGAAGAAGGAAAAATTCCATTATGAGAATGGGCTGAGTGCGTTTGTCGAATACCTCAATGAGGGCAAGACGGCGCTGTCGGAGGTGATATGTTTTTCGAAGGATGGCGGCGCCGGCGGATTAGGCTGTGAGATTGCGATACAGTACAACGACAGTTATACGGAAAATATATTAGCCTTTGCAAACAACATTCGCAATATCGACGGCGGCACGCATCTGTCGGGATTCAAGACAGCCCTTACGCGCACAATGAATGCTTATGCCCGCAGTAAGAATATGCTCAAGAGCGGGACGCCGACAACGGGTGAGGACCTGCGCGAGGGGCTTACGGCTGTGATATCGGTGAAGGTTGCAGAGCCGCATTTTGAAGCGCAGACCAAAGTGCGGCTGTCGAACCCGGAGGTGGGCAGTTTTGTTGAAACGATGCTGAACGAGCAGTTGGCGATTTTCCTCGAGGAAAACCCGGCTGTTTCCAAGCGGATTCTCAACAAGGCGATTCAGGCGGCGGCGGCGCGTGAGGCGGCGCGAAAGGCCCGCGAGCTTACTCGTCGAAAGGGTGCTTTGAGCGGGTCGAATCTGCCGGGCAAGCTGTGGGACTGTTCGAGCAAGGATACTGTTTCGACGGAGATATTCATCGTCGAGGGCGATTCGGCGGGCGGTTCGGCAAAAGCGGGGCGCGATCGCAACCTGCAGGCGATACTGCCTTTGAAAGGCAAGATACTCAACGTCGAAAAAGCGAGACTGGAGAGGATGCTCGGCCACGAGGAAATTCGCACTATTATCAGCGCGCTGGGGACGGGTATCGGCGCCGATGATTTTGACATCACTAAGTGCCGCTATGGCAAGATCGTACTGATGACCGACGCCGACGTGGACGGAGCCCATATTCGCACGCTTCTGTTGACTTTCTTCTTCAGACAGATGCAGGAATTGTTCGAGCACGAGATGATATATATTGCCCAGCCGCCGCTTTATGAGATCAAAAGCAAGGGCAAAAAAAAATCGGAGTATATGCTCAATGAGTCGCAGATGCGCAAGCGGATGGAGCGTCGCGGGCTCGAGGGCACGGTGCTGATTGTCCGGGAAAAGGGAAAAGAGCCTGTTGAGTTTGGCGGGGCCAAGCTCGAAACGCTTGTCAAGATGCTCAACGACATGGAACGGAGCATGAATGTGCTCCAGAGGCGCGGCATTGTTTTTCGTACGTTTGTCGAGAATTACTATGACGGCAGCCGGTTGCCTGCCTATCACGTGCGGGCAAATGACGAGAGTGATTTTTACTATCACAAGGATGCCTATGAGAAGCGGCTGAAGGAGTTTGAAGACCAGTTGATCGAGGATGAGAATTTTGGCGACACGCAGGATCGCATTGTGGCGGAGGAACTGCATGAAGTGGTCCGGCTCAATGAGATCAACGGGCGACTCAAAGCCGAATATGGCCTTGACATACGCGACTATTTGCTGCGAACTGCTCGTGCGGTGTCGGGAGAGGCTTTGCCGACGAAGTTTGAGGTTCGCAGCCCAGAGGAATCGCATCAGGTAGCCTCGTTAGGAGGAATATCCAACGCGATAAGGCAGTTCGGTGGACAGGGCATCGAAATCAAGCGGTTCAAGGGCTTGGGCGAGATGAATTCCGATCAATTGTGGAGCACGACAATGGACCCCGGAAAGCGGACGCTCTTGCAGGTCAAGCTCGAGGACGCCGGCGAAGCAGACCGTTTATTCAGCATTCTGATGGGCGATGATGTGGAAAAACGAAGAAACTTTATCCGTGAACACGCCCTCGAGGTGCAGAATCTGGACGTCTGAAATCAGCGATTTTGGTGGGGTAAACCCCACCCTACCGGCAGCGGAGAAAAATTGAGCGAGTGGGATATTTTTAGCTTGCAATAATTAGCGGCGTGCGCAGAATAGTCAGCGGAAGGAATCGAATGTAATCACGGCCCGACAGGGGTCGGGAAAGGAGGCGAAAATGTCGTACAGGATAAAGTTGATAGGGTCGGCTGTTATTTTAGCATTTCTGGTCGTTGGCTGTGGCGAATCTGAGGTGAGCCAAATCCCGCCGGCGGATATCATGAGCGCCGAGCAGAGAACAGAGGTGCTGCGTCGTCAGATCGACGTAAAGTATGAGAGCCCGCAGGCGCATTATGAACTGGGCCGGATCTATCATGCCTCCGGTCTGTGGAGAAAGGCCGAGGACGAGTACCGTGTCGCGGTGGGTTTTGACCCGGTTCTGTGGGATGCCGAAGCGTCGCTGGTAAAGCTGTTTGTGGACAGGGGCGATGAGGCTGGGTCCAAAGAGGCCGCCGCCGGCGCCATTGACAGAGCGACTTTTTCGGCGGAGATGCTGTTGGGGTTGGCCGAGGCATTTGAGAAGGAGTATTTCGACGATTATGCGTTGAAATGCCACAGCGAGGCGCTGGCTCTTGCCCCGGATTCTCCGGACGTCTACAAGCGGATCGGTTTTTATTATCTGACCAAGCGTGATCGTTCCAGGGCCGAAGCGAATCTGCGTCGGAGTTTTCAGTTGGATCCTTACCAGCCGGATGTTGCCGGTGAGTTAGGTCGCCTGGGAGTTATTGTTGAGGTTCCGGGCATCAACATTCAGCCACTCCAGGACGAGCTTGCGCCGCAGGAAGAGATCTGAGCCTGTCAGTGATGAGGTTTTGTCGTCCCTTTTGGCTTCGCGGATAAGGGGTGTTGCCCAACGGTACGCGTTTGGCCACATTGTGGATGGGGCCTGAGCACAGGCAGTGCGTTCATATTCCCATCCACCTCACTTCGTTCGGTGGCTGCCACCCAAGCGCAATGTTTTTTAAGGATTGGTATAAGAGCACTGCGGTCGGGAATGTTCTGCGGAGCGTTTGTCTTTTGGTCTGATAATTCTGCGGGGAGGACGGGTATGGGGGGCGTACTACAGGAAAAAGGGTGGAGGTGCCGATAAAACAATGTGCGCCAATACTGCGGAGAGGGTCAAAGCGGTGCGGGCGTTTTTGTTTCGGCAGGAAAGGCTTTGTGAGTTGAAGCAGAAACAGTTGTACAGTATTGCGTTGAAGGGGTTTGCCCTTGCCGGCTGTATCATGCTGCTTTGCAGTTGCATGAGCTTCAGTATATGGGATCCGCCCAGCCGTGTGGTGTTTCCGACGAATGATCCACCGGTGAACTGGTGCGGTTCGGTGGGGGCTTTTTGTGCGTATTACCTGATGTACTACCTGGGCCCGGGCGTTTTTGTCCTGTTGTTTTCCGTGGGGTGGGCGCTGGTGGCGAGTCTTGGCGGCGCCAAGATCACACAGCCGTTGCTTCGGGTGGCTGGTTTGTGTCTGCTGGTCGTGGCGGTTTCATGCACATGGTTTCTGTTGTGGCCGGTAGGGAACGGCTGGCCTTATTCTTCGGGTGGTTTTATCGAGGGAAACGGCGGCATATTAGGTATTACCGCCGGGTCGTTTCTGTCCGGGTATGTGGCGAGGCTGGGCACCGCGATCCTGGTGATTTGCACGTGGATTGTGGGTGCGGTTTTGTTGGCGGATACGGTGGTTGTTGCTTTGCTTTGCGCCCTTGGCCGCGGGGTGGGACGATTGTTTGGTTTTGCGGTTCCAGCCTTGTCGGCTGCCAGGAAGCGTTCGCGGGAAATGGGGGATATCTGGAAGCGGCTCAGCGCCAGGCAGAGGCAGCAGGTTGAAAATATGGCGACGGCGCTACGTACGTCGCGGGGTGGATTGAGGAGGGCAAAGCCCAGGCGCGAAGTAGACTATCACAACGTGGGCGGGTTCGTCGAACTGGAACACGAAGACCACCCGGCCGTTTCCGAGGCGCTGGAGGAAAAACTGCATGCCGAGCCTGAAAAAAAGACGAGGCGAAAACCTGCCGCCAAAGGGGGCAAGAAGGATACCAAAGCCGAGGTGGGCGCGTCGCGATCGAGGCCGATGAAGCCTTATGTGCCCAAGAGCTACGAGGATTATGAGTTGCCGTCGCTGGAGTTGCTCAAGGATGCGCAGCGCGGGTTTGCGGCGGTTCAGGAAAAGATGGTGGGGCAAAAGGCCCACGTGCTGGAGGAGCTGCTCAGTGAGTTTGGCGTAAATGCGCATGTTGTAAACGCCGAACCCGGTCCTGCGATAACGATGTACGAGCTGGAGCTTGCCCCCGGTATCAAGGTCAGCCAGATATCGAATCTTGCCAACGATATGGCCCGGGCGCTGAGCGCCGGTTCGGTGCGGGTGGTCGCGCCGCTTGCGGGCAGACATACGATAGGTATTGAAGTGCCGAACACTCAGCGTGAGATCGTGCGCATCAAGGATCTGATTATGCGTGCCGGCTCCAGGCCCGAGCGGATGTATATTCCACTGTTTTTGGGCAAGAGTTCATCGGGCGAGGTGCTGGTTACCGACCTGGCGGCGATGCCTCATCTGCTCATCGCCGGCACGACCGGTTCGGGCAAAAGTGTGTGCATCAATACGATCGTGGCGAGCATTCTTCTGACGAAGCGTCCCGACGAGGTCAAGCTGATTTTGATTGACCCGAAGATGGTGGAAATGGCGGCGTTCGAGTCAATTCCGCATTTGATGTGTCCGACGGTGACGGATACGAAGCGGGCCGAGCAGATTCTGGAGTGGGCGACTGTCAAGATGGACGAGCGGTACGAGCTTCTTGCCGAGGCCAAGGTCAGGAATATCGCATCGTATAACAAACTGGGCCCCGAGGAGATCATCGCGCGTTTCGATCCGACGACCGCGGAAGAGGAAGCCAAGATCCCCAAGATGATGCCGCATCTTGTGATTATTATCGACGAATTGGCGGACCTGATGATGACCGCGGGCAAAGAGATCGAGGCGTATATTGTGCGTCTGGCGCAGAAGAGCCGTGCGGTCGGTATTCATCTTGTCGTTGCCACGCAGCGACCGCAGGCGACGGTGGTGACGGGGTTGATAAAGTCGAACATGCCGTCGCGGATTGCGTTTCGTGTTGCCTCGCGGATGGACAGCCGGATTATTCTCGATCAAAACGGCGGCGAGACGCTTTTGGGCCAGGGCGATATGCTGTTCATGAGGCCCGGCACGAGCGATCTTATTCGTGCACAGGGCGCCTTCGTGGACGATCGGGAAGTGAAGAATGTGGTCAGGTTCCTCCAGGATGTGGCCGAGCCACAGTTCCATCCTGAGCTGATGCAGCTTAATCGGATCGACACGTCGATGATGGTGGCGGACGAATGGTTTGAGGAGGCGGTTCAGGTCGTGCTTGAAACGCAGCGCGGCAGTGTTTCGCTGCTGCAGCGCCGGTTGGGTATCGGTTATGCGCGTGCTTCGCGGATCATCGAGATGATGGGGGCCTCGGGTATACTGGGTGAATACAAGGGCAGCCAGGCCCGCGAGGTGACGATGACGTTGGCCGAGTACGAGGAGATGAAGAAGGAGATGGCGATTGAGGCGACGGCCAGCGGCGAGGACCTCGCCGAGGATGACGAAAAATACGACGAGGCGGCAGAAGAAGTGGATGAGGCCGAAGACTACGACGCCGATGAGGAAGCCGACGACGAAGATGAAGAGTATGACGAAGACGAGGAAGAGGAAGAGGAAGAGGAAGAGGAGGAGGTGTATGAGGATGAACTGGTTGAGCAGGACTAAGATGTTGGAATGGGATTGTCGGCGGTTAAGGGATTGGTGACGGAGGCCTGTGGGATCGAGAGCGATTGTTACTGTCGGTATTTGTCCGTGCTGGGATATCACCTGCCGCGTTGAGGGCATTTCGTGGGGCGACCACAAGCCGATGGCAACGCAACAGTGCGTCCCAGCGGGCAAGGCGCTGAATATCTCAAGGGCTTTGGCGTGGATGGGCTGGAAAAGCACCGCGGCGGGGCTATGGGGCAAGGGTGATTACGAGCAGATGTGCGAGTCAATCGGTGATTTGAGGGGGCATATCGATATTTGCATGACCGCAGTTGAAGGGCAGACACGCCGCAATGTCACGATTGTCGATACGCACAATGCTCGCGAGATGCATCTGCGGGCCGAGAGCGACCTTGCCGGAGTGGAGTCATTAAGACTGCTGGCCGACGATCTGGGGCGGATTGTCGGTGAGCAATCCGTGTGTGTTTTTGCCGGCGCCATGCCGCAGGGTGAACTCCTCGATGATGTAATGGTCATGATCGACAACCTGCGCAAACGCGGCGCCGGGATTGTTGCCGACACTTCAGGAGTTGCGCTTAAGCGGATAGTCGATCTGGGCGATATTAACATTATAAAACCCAACGTCGAAGAACTGTCTGAGCTTGTGGGATATTCCGTTGCCGACAGCGCCGAGGCTATTGCCGCGGCGGCAAAAGGTCTTTGCGACAGGGTCCGGACGGTGCTGGTCAGTCGGGGTCGAAAGGGCGCTCTTGTTATCGGCACCGACAGGGTATTAAGCGGCGTTGTCAAGACCGAACAGGACGCGGCGGTCAGCACTGTCGGTTGCGGCGACTACCTGTTAGCCGGGTTTATCAGCGGCCTGGCGGACGCAGACGGCGACGAGCGGCAGGCCCTGGAACGGGCGATAAAAGCTGCAACGGCCAGAGCGTGGGGCTGGCATGACGAAATGGAATGGTCCGAGGCACAGACAAGAATTGAAGTGGAAATAATATGATGCTTGAAATGAATGAAATACTCGGCTTGCTCTTTGCGGTGATTCTCGGCGGGGCGATCGGGCTGGAAAGAGAGATCAACGGCAAACCGGCGGGCTTGCGAACGAATATCATAATCTGTCTCGGGGCGACCGCCTTTACGTTAGTTGCGCGGCGATTAGGGCTTGAGTTTCATTCGCCCGATGCGCCCGGCAGGGTCGCCGCCGGTATCGTCACGGGCGTGGGCTTTCTCGGTGCAGGCGCCCTGATCCAGGAGGGAAGCGGCATTCACGGGCTGACAACGGCGGCGGGTATATGGCTCGTCGCCAGTATCGGAGTCGCCTGTGGAATGGGATACTATCTTCTCGCCACACTGACAACATTTCTGGCGTTGGTAGCCCTTTTCGGGCTCATGCCCATCACAAGAAAGATCCGCCAGCGCAGACAACACAAGCAAGATAACAACCAGTAAAATCCCGCACAGTGCCAATGCCCGCCTGTGGCAATTGTCTGTACATCCAGCACAAAACGTCTTACTATGTGGGTATGATCACCTTTATTCGACATCTTATCGCTGCGCCGGTGCGGCTTTTGGCCTGGGTCAATTCGTTTTTGCGCGTGTTTGATCCGCTCAAGGCGGCGGAGGTGATATGGTTTCTGACCGGGGAGGCGGCTGACGGGGCGAGTGTTATTGTTCTGGCTGCTCACAATAAGGGGCTTGATGCGGGCAGGCAGAGGGCTGAGACGATTTTTGCCCGGCGTCCCGATGAGCAGGTTGCCACGGCGATCGGCTGGGTGGAGGCGTCCGAGGGGCGCAATCTGGCCGCCGCCGCCCAATGGATAGAGCGCTGCCGCCAGGCGGGCTGCGAGGATGGTCCGGCGCTGCTGCAACTGGAACTGTCGCTGAGTGAGCACGTAGAGGGCTACGATTATCCGGGGCTGATCGAGCGGATTCTTAGCCGAAACGATCTGCCGGGCAACATAACACGCGACGCGCTCCTGGGCAAGGCGAAGCTGCTTCTGCGGGACAGACAGTGGGACCGGGCCCAGGAAATCGCCGAGCAGATACTGAGCATCGAGGACCATGTTCTTGCGCGATGGGTCGCCTGGGTAACAGCAGTTGCCGCAGGCGACGATGAGGCTGGGCGGACACACTATGCCCAAGCCGCCGCAGGTCTACAGCCGGAAGTGTTTTTGGGGTATGAGGCGCTTGGGTGGCTGTATATGGGCGATGAAGAGAAGGCTGCCGAGGTACTGTCCAGCCGCACGCCGGATGGAAAGCAGCCGGTGTTTGTGGATCGCGACCTGGCCGATTTTGTACGCAGCGGGCATACGGATATCGAAAATGGGGGTGATGACAAATGAATTGGGATATGGCGTTACTCTTCTTGCCGGGGTTAATCATCGGGCTGACGGTTCATGAGGCGGCGCACGCGATCACGGCCAAGTGGCTGGGGGACCGTACGGCCGAGCGGATGGGGCGGATCAGCCTGAATCCACTCAAGCATCTGTCGCCGTTGGGGACGTTGGCGTTGTTCTTTCTGGGTTTCGGCTGGGGCAAGCCGGTTATTGTGAACCTGTACAATTTCAAGAAGCCCAAGCTGTATTATCTCTTGAGTTCAATCGCAGGGCCCGTGAGCAATGTGATGCTGTGTGCGCTGGCCTTAGGTATTCTGCATCTTCGCCCGCACTGGGTTATTGCGTGGATATGCACGTCGGTGTTCTATATCAATGCGATCTTAGCGGTGGTGAACCTTCTGCCGGTTCCGCCGTTAGACGGCAGCAAGATATGGCCCTGCCTCATTCCGGGCATGCGCCCGACGGTGTCGGGCAAGTGGGCCAGGATATGGATCATTGTTTTGGTTATCTGTATGTACACGGGATTGATCGGAAAGGTGCTCGGACCAACGTTGGATTTTCTGGTGAAGCTTCTTCCGAGTGGATGATTCGGGCCCTTCAACTTTTGGGACGATAACAGCAATTTACAATCACCGCCGGCGGTTGCATTTGGTTAAGGAGAACGTATACTGCAGTGTTTGGCAGTTGTGATATTGGAGTTTTAGAGCTATGGATTCGTTTAATTACGAGAATTGTCGGCTTTTTGCCGAGGGTGTTGATGTCGAGGTGATCGCCGCCGAGGTCGGTACGCCGGTTTATATTTACAGCAAGGCGACGTTTCTTGACCATTTGAAGAAGGTTCAGGCCGCCTACGCCGATCTGGATACGACGATCTGCTATTCGATCAAGGCGTGCGGTAATATCAATATCCTGCGGTTTATGGCTGACGCGGGCAGTGGATTCGATGTCGTCAGCGGCGGCGAGTTGTTCCGTGCCCGGCAGGCGGGCGTGGATACTGCGAAAATCGTCTATGCCGGAGTCGGCAAGACCGATGCCGAGATCATCGACGCGCTCAATGCAGGCATCGGCTATTTCAATATCGAGTCCGAAGAGGAGTTGGAAAACCTGATTCGTCTCGCCAAAGAGACCGGCAAGAGCGCCAAAGGGGCGCTTCGGGTCAATCCCGACGTCGATCCCGGCACGCACAAGCACATCACAACGGGCGTGAAAGAAACGAAGTTCGGCGTGGATATCGAGCGGGCGTTGAAGGTCTTTGCCGATTATGGGGGCAACGGCGCGGTCGCCCTTTGCGCGATCCATGTGCACTTAGGCTCCGGGGGCAAGACGATTACGCCTTATGTCGAAGCGATTGAAAAGATCCTGCCTGTTATCGATACGCTGCGCGGCAGGGGCCATGCGATTGAAGCGCTCGATATCGGCGGCGGTTTCGGTGCGGATTATGAATCGGATACCGTGCCAACGGCTGCCGATTACGCCGCCGGAATCGTGCCTCTGTTGAAAGACAAGGGCCTCAAGCTCATCCTCGAACCCGGAAAGAGCATCATTGCCAACGCGGGCATTCTGCTGACGCGAACGCTCTACACCAAGACGGGCGGTGCAAAGAGATTCGTCATTGTCGATGCGGGCATGAACGATCTGATCCGGCCTGCGCTTTATGAGGCCTTTCATTTCATCTGGCCGGCAGCCGTTGAGGAGAGGTTTGTCCCCGGCAGGCGCAGCAGCGACCTCGCAGTGGATGGCGCAGACGTTGTCGATGTTGTCGGGCCAATCTGCGAAGGCGCCGACTTCTTCGCCAGGGACCGGGCCATGGCGCCGGTCAAACGCGGCGACCTGATCGCGATCTTCACCGCGGGCGCTTATGGATTCACTATGGCAAGCAACTACAACGCGCGACCCATGCCCGCCGAGGTACTGGTAGACGGCGGTGAATTCACCGTCATTCGCAGACGCCAGACCTACGAAGACCTCGTCGCCCTGGAGAGATGATCCGAAAAAGAACTGGCAATTATCGGGTGCAGATGATAGGCTGTGTGGGCAGAATGAACGACGGAACGTGAGACGCTGCAATGAAGCATTCGAGGTACGCAGACATATTCGAAGGATTCGAAAGGGGTCGTTTGTGTCCGAACAAGTCCGGATTGACCGCTCCAGAGAAAATTTTTCTGAGATTTGTCTTGACATTCATATAAGACTATATTAGTCTTACTTATGATTTCTTGATGCGGGGGCGTTTTCTGAGAAACGAAAGGGAAAAGGATGAGAACGAACCTGCTTCTGGCGGCGGTATTGCTCTGCTTGTTTGTCTTTGCTATGTCGGCTGCGTTTGGCGAGACATCACTTCCCGGTCCGACGTTTAAGAACCTTCGCTATGACGAGGACTTCAGTTACCTGGCCGGGGCGACTGAGAGCTACGAGAAGGACCGATGGGATCCGATCAAGTGGATCGAACTGTCCGACGACTGGGTGTTGTCGATTGGTGGCCAGGCGCGATTGCGGATGGAAGCGGAGACCAATAAATCCTTCGGCGCCGTTAGTCCCGTTCAGGACACGTTCCTGCTGCAGCGGTATTTCGTTCACATGGACCTTCGGTACGGAGACAACCTGCGTTTCTTCGTACAGGGCAAATTCATCCACGCCAACGACCGCGACCGCGGCGGGCTTGGGGGCATGGAGGACCACGCCGATTTTCACCAGGCCTTTACCGATATCACCACGCCGCTTTTTGGCAGGTCCGTAACATTTCGCCTGGGTCGCCAGGAACTTCAGTACGGCGCAGAGCGACTTATCTCTCCGCTCGATTGGGGAAACACGCGTCGGACCTTCGAGGGCATAAAAGCGTTTACCGAACTGGACGACTGGCGCATCGATGCCTTTGCCGTTCGCCCCGTACTGGTCGGTCGCAGGAACCTGGACAGGAAGGACAGAAACGTTGAATTCTACGGGCTGTACACAACGCACAAGGCCAGCGCAACGCGCGGCAGCGATTACTATTTTCTGCTCCTGAAGAACAATAACATCATGCCCAATTCCAACACCGGAATGGCCAGAACGGGCAGGCAGACTGTCTATACGCTCGGTACGAGACAGTGGGGCGTCGTTGATAACTGGGACTGGGAAACCGAAGCCGCCGCGCAGTTCGGCACGTTTGCCGGCGACCGCATCCGGGCGTGGATGGCGACGGCGGGCGGGGGATATACCTTCAGCGATCAGGCATGGAGCCCGCGTCTGGGTCTCCTCTACGATTATGCCAGCGGCGATGCGGACCCAACCGACGGGACGCACAGCACGTTCAACCAGCACTTTCCTTTGGGGCATGCCTGGTTAGGCTACCTTGACCTTGTGGGGCGTCAGAACGTCCATGCCATCAAGGCCCAACTGAAAGTCAAACCCACAAAGAAGATTACCGCCTGGGCGGATTTTCATACCTTCTTTGCCGATCAGGACAAAGACTCGCTGTATTCGGCGGGCGCCGCACGAATCAGGACGCCGGCTGCCGGCGGGGCTGGCTCCCATCTGATCGGACATGAACTCGATATCGCGATGAAAATCGCCCTTGACCGGCATACGACCGCACTTATCGGTTGGGCTCACATGTGGCCCGGCGGTTTCATCAACAGGACCGGCGCCCACGACGAGCCGGACCTGGTCTATGCGCAGGTCGAATATAAATTCTGACAACACTCGGCAGGACGAAAGATATGAGCGGATTTTGCAGGAAAACATGCCGCTGGGCGGTGAGGCGCTTGCCGACTTTTATCGTCGGGTTCGGGAGTGCGATATTGGCTTTTGTCGCCATTAATGCGGCTATGAAGCCGGTTTCAAAATCGAGCTACTGCGGCAGCAAATGCCACGAAATGGAACCCGCCTATCAGGCATGGGAGTTGTCTGCCCACGGTGTCAACCGGCACGGCGTTCGTATCGGTTGCGTCGATTGTCATCTCCCACCCAGGGAAAGGTACTTTGCCAATCTCTTCACCAAGGCCCGCGCCGGCGCAAAAGACATGTACAAGCATCACTTCGGCGGCGAGTACGACCGCGAGAAAATGCGCAAGAAAGTCCATGAGAATTTTTCAAACGACACCTGCTTGTACTGCCACGAGGACCTGCTGGTCTGTCCGTCGAGTTTTGCCGCACAAGACGCACACGCGGGATTGATGAACCATCCGGATGCGGACGAAAACCGATGTGTAAATTGCCATGCGCATGTCGGACATGAGCCTGATATTGCCATGAAACGCGCTACTGACGGGCCGAATTTGATTTATGCCCGGATTGAATACGGATTTTGATCGAACAACTTATTTATTTGGCGGTCTGTAAATGGTTAATGAAAAATCAGCGAATAAGCTTGAACGCAGGCGTTCCTTCAAGAGAGCGTCCTTGACATTTTTTGGCGGCATTATCTTTGCGGTTTTGCTGTTTGTTTTTGTCAATGTCGCGATGGAACCGGCTTCCAGGTCGGAGTTTTGCAGCAGCACATGCCACGAAATGAACACCGCTGCCAAGGCGTGGGAGCTTTCGGTGCATGGCGCAAATCGGTTCGGCATACGGGTTGAATGTGTCGATTGCCACCTGCCGCCGAAAGAAAAGTTCTTTACGCATGTAGCGACAAAAGCGTACGTTGGGACAATGGATGTTTTGATACATTTTTTTGGAAAAGATTATGATCCTGAAAAGAGTCGTCAAAAAGCGATAGAACATATGTCGAATCAGACATGTCTTCACTGCCATGATGATTTGTTGGCAAGGCCGGGCAACTCCGCGGCAAGGACAGCCCATATGGCGGTTATAAGTCGTCCGGATGCTGCCGAGAACAAGTGCGTAAAATGTCACGAAGATGCGGGCCATGAGCGCAAAAGTAAACTTTTTTCACAACAAAAATGAAAGGTTCTATCATGAAATGGCACAAAGCTGTTGTCTTGTCGGTATTGCCGGGTTGTTTCACATTGTCGGCGGTTGTCTGCGCCCAGGAGTCAAAGGAGATGACCACGCCGGCCCTGAAAGTCTATAAGATCGAAGCGAAGATTTCCGAGACCGCGCAGGGCTGTATCGATTGTCACACCGTCGAGAATCCGGGGCTTGTAGGCGACTGGGCCAACAGCAGGCATGCGCATGCCTATATCACGTGCATCGACTGTCACGCAGCCGGCCCCGGCGATCTCGATATCAGCAAGGGGCATCTTGCCCACGAAAAGACGCCGATAAGCGCGGTTGTCTCACCCAGGGATTGTTCGAGGTGCCATCCTGCCGAGGCGGCCCAGTACAATAAGAGCAAGCACGCCCAGACTCTCGAGATTATATGGAAGATCGATCCCTGGCTCAATCACGGGATGAACAATGCTATCGAACGGGCGACAGGATGTCAGCAATGTCATGGCACCGTCGTCAAGATAGAAGACGGAAAGTTCGACAGCAACACGTGGCCCAATGTAGGTGTGGGCAGGATGAACCCGGACGGCAGCAGGGGCAGTTGCAGCAGTTGCCATACGAGGCACAAGTTTTCCGTTGCCGAAGCGAGAAAACCCGAAGCCTGCGGCCAATGTCATATGGGTCCGGACCATCCGCAGATTGAGATTTATGAAGAATCCAAGCACGGCGCTATTTATAATGCCGAGGGTCATACATGGAACTTCGACGCAGCGCCCGGTACATGGGCGCCCGGCGTCGACTACAGAACGCCCACCTGCTCGGTCTGCCACATGTCCGGCATCAACGGCGTTTCCACGACGCATGATGTAACTGAACGCCTGGCGTGGGAAACACAGGCGCCCCTTTCGGTCAGGCCAAGCGACTATAAACCATTTCCCGCCGATACCGATTGGAAGCAGGAACGCGAAAAGATGAAAAAAGTATGCCACGCCTGTCATTCTCCGAGTTGGACCGACGGACATTTCGATCGTTTTGACGCCGCCGTCATAAACTATAACGAAGTCTACTACAAGCCCATGAAAAAGCTGGTCGATCAGCTTTATGAAAAGAAGCTGCTGAGCAGAGAAATAGCCCTCGATGAGAAGCTCGAAATCGACATGTACGAACTGTGGCATCACGAAGGAAGAAGGGCCCGGTTCGGCGCTGCGATGATGGCGCCGGACTATGCGTGGTGGCACGGCTTTTATGAACTCAAAAAAAGGTGCATGGAAATCGAAGCACAGGTCGAAGAACTCCTCAAAGGCGGCAAGCCGGCAAAAGTATTTGAAATAAGAGGCTCCGGCGGCGACACGACAAAACCGGACTTCTCAAAATAGCACGTATGAAAGCAAAAGCGGCTGTCGGACGGTGTGTCCGCAGAGTTTTCCCGGACGTCTGTTCGGCAGCGGCTTTTTTGTTTTGGGGGGATTTCACTATCGGAGCGACCGGGCGGAGACGGCCTTTTTTGCCGTTTATTTAGCTAAATCGCCGATTTTCTGGGGCGTTTCGGCTTGTCTGGCTGTCTTTTTAGCCGGGTGAGAATAAGTTGAACCAACGGCAAAAACCTTGCAAATATTCCGTCAATCGGTATACTTGGGCCGAAATTGCCAAGGAGATAGATAAAAAAGGATTTGCCGGATGGCAGAGAAAAAGCGAATGGATCTGAAACGAGTCAGGGAGTTGATTGACTTGATGATCAAAAACGACCTTGTCGAAATCGAGGTCGTCGACGGCGACAGCAAGGTCCTGCTCAAGCGTCCGCAACTCACACAGGTGCCGGTGGTGATGCAGGCGCCCGTGGTGTCGGCCGGAGGCGTGGTTGTCGGCGCCAACCCCGCCGAACAGATACAGCAAGCCGCCAGGGAGGAGTCGGAGGAACTGGTCGAAATTACCTCACCGATTGTCGGTACGTTTTATGCTTCGCCCAGCCCGGACTCCAAGCCCTACGTCAAATCCGGCTCGCATGTCGACGAAGACACAGTCGTCTGTATTATCGAAGCCATGAAGGTGATGAATGAAATCAAGGCGCAGATGGACGGAACCATTGTCGAAGTCCTCTGCAAGGCGGGTCAGGCCATCGAGTTCGGCCAGCCACTGTTCAAGGTCCGGCCGGATTGATACGCAAAGCGCCCCCGGCGCCTCCGGCGTACGCGATCTTGTGAGATTCAAATCTTTTCAGGTTGATCCGATATGTTCTCGAGAATACTGATTGCAAACAGGGGCGAAATCGCCCTTCGAATTATTCGTGCCTGCCATGAGATGGGTGTCGAGGCCGTTGCCGTTTTTTCACAGGCCGATGAAGATGCCGAGTATGTCCGGCTTGCCGACGAGGCGATTTGTATCGGCCCGCCCAGTCCCGCTGAAAGCTATCTCAATATTCCGCGGATCATCAGCGCCGCCGAGGTCACCGATGCCGAGGCGATTCATCCGGGCTATGGTTTTCTCGCCGAGAACGCTCACTTCGGCGAGATATGCCGCGAATGCGGTATTGCCTTCATCGGCCCGACCCCGGAAGCAATGCAGCTATTGGGCGACAAGATCGCCGCACGCGAACTGGCCCACCGGGTGCGCGTGCCGATAGTGCCCGGTTCGGACGGCGAGATCACCAACGAGGATGATGCCGTCAAGATCGCAAACAAAATCGGCTATCCCGTAATCATCAAGGCCGCAGCCGGCGGAGGCGGTCGGGGGATGCGGGTCGCACACAACGATATCAGTCTGCACGGGGCTTTTGCCGCCGCGCGTGCTGAAGCCGAAGCTGCGTTTAAGAACGGCTCGCTCTATATCGAAAAGTTTATCGTCGAGCCGCGTCATGTCGAGGTACAGATCATGGCCGACAAGACCGGCAATGCGCTGCACTTTTATGAAAGAGACTGCACGATCCAGCGGCGGCACCAGAAACTTATCGAGGAGTCGCCTTGTCCTGTGTTAGACGAGGCGCTTCGCGATGAATTGTGCAAGGCGGCCCTGCGTGTTGTTAAGGAAGCCGATTATGTCAACGCCGGCACGGTCGAGTTTCTGCTGGACAAGGACAAGAACTTCTACTTCATCGAGGTCAACACCCGCATCCAGGTCGAGCACCCGGTTACGGAGATGGTTACCGGGCATGACCTGATCAAATGGCAGCTCAGGATTGCCGCGGGCCAGGCGATCAATCTGCGCCAGAAGGATATCCACCATACCGGCGTCGCCCTGGAGTGTCGCATCAACGCTGAGGACCCCGAACGAAACTATGCACCCTGCCCCGGAACGATTACAAAGTTCATTCCGCCGGGCGGCATGGGCGTTCGCGTCGATACGCATCTGCACCAGGGCAGCATCGTCTCGCCGCATTACGACTCGATGGTCGCCAAGGTCATCGTCCACCAGAAGAACCGCGAAGAGGCCATCGCCACCATGAAACGGGCACTCCGCGAATTCAAGATCGAACCCATAAAGACCACAATACCGGCCTGCCTGGACATCCTCTCACACAACCTCTACCTCAAAAGCCAGGTAGACACCTCCTTCATCGAACAAGAAATGGGATAACAGTTCCCCGCAGGTGCCGTGCGGGCATGATGGAGTATTCCTTTCCCTTGGCTAAGCGGGTCTAACAAAACCTGATTTGTCATTCCCGCGAAAGCGGGGATCGCCGAATCCAGATTATTCCTTCTGGATTCCCGCTTTCGCGGGGATGACATCGGGCGTTTTCTCTTTCCACAACAGATTCTAAATACGTACCGCGCGCAAAAAAGGCTGGTCAAATGTGCTTATGAGGGATTGAATGGCTGCAAAAGCAGTGCGCCCTGGCACAGGGAGTATGGCAGGATTCAACGGCGTTTGGCGAGGGAATTCAATGCGGTATTGGTGCCGAAACGCATTCTTGCGGGTGTCTTTGCTGCTGATGGAGCGACAAGTGATGGGATGCATCTGACTTAGAAGGGACAGGAACTTATGGCTGAGAGGCTGTGGGCGGTTTGGGGCGGATAGGGTTGCGATCTCATGTGAAGATGCCCGTTGCTGCCGGTGGCTGCTTGATTAAGGGGGCTTGGCTTGGTGCCGATGAATTGGGTGGAGTATCGAGATGGGGGTGCAATTGGGGGCTTGCAAAATTGGGGGGCAGGACTTATAAAGTCGGGCATGGGCGAAGAAATTGAAAAGCGGATCGGGTGGCTGCGGGACGAGATACGTCGGCATGACCGGCTTTATTATGTGCTCAATGCGCCCGAGGTGACCGACCGGGAATATGACCGGTTGTTTGCCGAGTTGAAGAAACTGGAAAGTTCGCATCCTGAATTTGTTACGCCGGATTCGCCGACTCAGCGGGTCAGCGGCCGGCCTTTGGAGAGTTTTAGCACGGTTCGTCATGCCGTCGCCATGCTGAGCATCGACAATACCTATGACGCCGACGAACTGCGGGCGTTTGACGAGCGGGTGGCGAAGGGATTAGGTACGCAGGACTATGATTATGTTGTCGAGCTTAAGATCGACGGGCTTGCGATCAGCCTGCGATACGAAGGGGGCGTTTTTGTGCGGGCCGCGACGCGCGGCGACGGCACAAAGGGCGACGATGTCAGCGCTAATATCCGCACGATAAAGGCGATTCCGCTTCGACTGGCCGACGGCGAGCAGGCGCCCGATATCCTGGAGGTTCGCGGCGAGGTCTATATGCCTAAGACGGCCTTTGCCTCGCTGAACACAGAGCGCCTCGAGCAGGGGGAGGCTGAATTTGCCAATCCGCGAAACGCCGCCGCCGGATCGCTGAAACTGTTAGATGCGAGGATTACCGCGACGCGGAAGCTTTCGTTTTTTGCCTATTCTGTCGGCCGGGTGTCGCAGCGGCCTGCCGAGGGGCATTATGAGGTCCTGCAAAAGCTCAGGAAATTAGGTCTGCCCGTGAATCCGGAGATCAGGAAGGCTAAGGATATCGAGGAGGTGATCGGGATATGTTCAGGCTGGGAGAGTAAGAAGACAAAGCTTGACTACCAGATCGACGGCATGGTGATCAAGGTCAACCGTCTTGACCAGCATGATATTTTGGGCAGTACGGGTCGGGCGCCGCGATGGTGCATATCGTACAAATTCGCCGCCGAGCAGGC
>SDBV01004447.1_pt1 | contig 20179 bp, 17 predicted proteins | sample 2277081 | NCBI WGS metagenome assembly SDBV01 (sample SAMN10402039, study PRJNA504765) | marine sediment metagenome | isolation source: marine sediment core GS10_PC15, 223 cmbsf | place: Arctic Ocean: Southern Knipovich Ridge | collected 2010 | reverse complement strand
ATTAAAAGGCAGAAATCAGCTTTTCCGATTTGCCTGGAAAAATAAATCAGCGCTCTAGACGTTTCTAAATCAAGTTTGATTTCAATGCCTTCCATTAATGGCAGGTGTGCCCACTTACATTAAAGTGCGTTAATATCTAACTAAATTGTGCGTATCGGTCTATTTAATTCACTCTTCTTGCAATTCATAATACAAGCAAAAGGAAGGATGTATTTTTTGAACAGAAGGCTTCGAGAACAAATAATTAAATAAGGGAGATGTTATGAAAAAAAATGTTTTTTATTTACTGGTAGCGGGACTTGTAGTGTCCCTAACCGCATTTGGGTGCGGCGGCGGCTCGAGCAGCTCCACGCCGGCCACTACTAATCCCACCACTTCTTCAGGATGGGTTTCTGCTGCCGATTGGGACAGCGCCACGACGGTAACCCTAGCCATGAAGGAAAATTCGGATGGGACCTATGCCTTTGACCCGAGCACTCTAACCTTTACCGCAGGACAACCATACATCTTGAAAATCTCCAGTGGGGTGGGCAATGAAGAAAAGCACTATTTTGCGACCGAGGGTGCTGCGGCTTTTGTCACAGGGTCCGACTTTTACCAGGCAATTGCGACACGGAAGGTTCAGACCGTGGACGCCGAATACAAGGCCCCCTATTTCAAGGCGATTGAGATGCTCGTCCCTACCACTACAGCTAAGGAGCTCGAGATTTACTTTGTTGCGGTCCTGCCCGGTACATATGCCTTTTACTGCTCTATTACGGGCCACGAGGCGGCTGGCATGACAGGAACGATTACAATAGCAACGCCCTCAGACTCCACCTCCAGCGACTTCGCCCTGGATCTTGAGGTGGATACTGACTATGCCACAGCTTTGGCAGCTGATGATAGGCTCTCCGGGAGTGATGATGTGTGGACCACAGTGGTCAATCTGTCGGAAAACCTGACGGGAACCTCGTCTACCTCGTATTCCTTTTCACCGGCGACGTTGGCGCTCACGAAAGGTCAGGGCTATAAGCTGACACTCAACAACACCTCTACCAACACTGACAGTAAACACTATTGGTACGATGAAGGTGATATTGGAACTACGAATCCTTTCTTTCAGAACGTCGTCTTTAGAAAGGCGCAAGACTCCCAAGCAGAGATCAAGCCCTACTATCTGAAGGCGGTCGAACTCCGGGATCCTTCGTCGGCCGATCTCTCAACCGATCTCTATTTTGTGCCGACGGTTTCAGGGTCCTACGAAAATAACTGTACCGTTAGTGGGCACAAGGCGGCTGGAATGACAGGAGACATCATTGTGTCGGACGCGACCACCGACGCCAGTCCGGCCCTCTCCTCAGCCCTGGTCTCCGCTGCCGATTGGGACAGCGCAACGGATATAACCCTAGATATGGTGGAAAATTCGGATTCGACCTATGCCTTTGACCCGAGCACTCTGACCTTGGCCGCAGGACAACCATACATCTTGACAATCTCCAGTGGGGTGGGCAATGAAGAAAAGCACTATTTTGCGACCGAGGGTGCTGCGGCTTTTGTCACAGGGTCCGACTTTTACCAGGCAATTGCGACTCGGAAGGTTCAGACCGTGGACGCCGAATACAAGGCCCCCTATTTTAAGGCGGTTGAGATGCTCATCCCCTCCACTACAGATAAGGAGCTCGAGATTTACTTCATAGCACAGCTCCCTGGTACCTATGCCTTTTACTGTTCTATTACGGGCCACGAGGATGCTGGCATGTCCGGGACCATTACGATCGAAGGGGACCCTACCCTTTACGGACTTGATCTTGAGGTGGATAGTGACTATACCGTAGCTTTGTCAACTGATACCAGGCTCTCCGGGAGTGATGCGGTGTGGACCTCGCCGACCAGCATTACATCAGACTTTTTGGAGACCTCGTCTACTGACTATTCCTTTACCTCCTCGTTTACATCCCTGGATGTAGGTACTGGCTATAAGCTGACCATCACCAATCCGGACGAGAATGGTAAACACTATTGGTACGACGAGGGTGATACCAATACTACCGACCCATTATTTCAGTCGGTGGTCTTTAGAAAGGCGCAAGACTCCCAAGCGGAGATCAAGCCCTACTATCTGACGGCGGTCGAACTCCGGGCCGCTTCGTCGGGCGATCTCTCAACCGATCTCTATTTTGTGCCGACGGTTGCGGGGACATACGATCATGTCTGTACCGTTACCGGGCATGAGGCGGCTGGAATGACTGAAACCATCACGGTGAATTAGGATTTGAAGGAATGGGTTACCCGCTTACGCACAAAGTGCGGAGCGGGTAACCACTCCGTTTCGAAAATAAACTGACTACATATTTATGAACATGGACTCCAAAAGTTATGATTACGAGCGATAAGAGACGCTATATTGTTTGGCTGCCCGCCTTTTTTATTCAATTTCTGTTATTGATTTCCGCAGTATTCTTTTTTGCCCTTCCCAGCGAGGCGAGCGCCGCTTCTGATATTAAGGAGTGCATAGCCTGCCATAAAGATTATTATGAGAAGTTCGCAAAAACCAAGATGGGAAAACTTTTTCTCAACAACCCCCAGGACGAGTTGCAAAAATCGGTTTGCAAAGCGTGCCATGGACCTAGCGTAAGACATAACTGTGTCTACTGCCATGGGGCCGATGGTAAAGGCAAGGGCGCTTCGGCGGCCGCCTCTCTTCGTTCTAGAGCTGGAGACATGGTGCCCCATCCTCGGGATTTCACCATGGGAGTTTACAAATTTCGGAGCACTCCTTCAGGAGACCTGCCCACAGACGATGATCTTTTTAGAACCATCACCAAGGGGATTCCGGGATTAATGCCGTCTTTTGCGGAGCTCACCGAGCAAGAGAGGTGGCAGCTGGTCTACTACGTTAAGAGCTTCTATCCGGAGTTTGCCGAGGAGGAGCGGGAACCTATCCACATAGGAACCCCCATCCCCAGCTCGACGGCCAGCATCCGTCGGGGCGAGCAGGTCTATCAGGAGTTCAAGTGCTGGGAATGTCACGGTACGGGAGGGATGGGAAACGGAAAAAAGGCCGCCAAACTGAAGGATGACTTTGGCCGGAAGATCCGAACGGCGAATCTCACCATGCCGAACTCCTTCAAGAACGGATCGAGCAAGGAAGACATCTACCGGACCATCATGACCGGATTGAGCGGCACGCCCATGGCTTCTTTTTCAGATTCTATGGAGAATGTGGATGATGCCTGGCATCTGGTGAACTATACCCTGTCACTCTCGAGGAACAATCGGGGAACAGGAAGATGAAAAAGACGATGTTGGCGCGTGACTGGCACAAAAAAAGCGACGCATTTTGTTTGGGTAACTCGCCGTCAAGACCTGACCCCATGCTTGTTGAGGGAGGATAAAGCATGGGTAGCACAGTTGGAACAATTATGCGGCCAGTATCCGTAATGGTAGTAGTTCTAGTGACGGGGATGGTAGCCGCAGTCGCCTTGGCGCAGAACACCAGACCCCCGGAAAACGCCGAGAGTGTTGCCGCGGGAAAGGCGATCTTCGATGGAATGGATCAAAAGATTAATTCATTTAGCAAACAATCTCCTCTGACCAATACCAAAAAAAACGCGATATGTCTGCAGTGCCATCAGGCCGATTACAACAGGAAATCCTGGAGGGGAAGCATCCACGAGACGCAAAACGTCGCGTGTGTAAACTGCCACAGGATTATGGTGAAAGTATCCGATAAAAAGCAGTTAAAAAAGAAGACCGTGATGAAAACCTGCTCCCAGTGCCATGCACAGAAGAGGGCGCAGATGTGGAGGTCTTCCCATATGCCAATGAGGGAGGGGAAAGTAGTTTGCACCGATTGTCACAACCCGCACGGCGGGGACGGCCCGACTCTCCTGAAACATGCCACCGTAAACGAAACCTGCTACCAGTGCCATCAGGAAAAGCGCGGGCCGCTTCTGTGGGAGCATGCGCCCGTAAGGGAAAACTGTGCAAACTGCCACGAACCTCACGGCTCCAATCATGCAAATCTTCTTAAAACCAAACTGCCTTATCTGTGCCAGAGCTGTCATATGGCCCTGTTGCACGTAAGCGAGGTATATGACGCAAGGAGCACGGCTATAGGAGTGCGCCCCGTGGGAAGGCTGCTGGGCAAGGCCTGTCTCAACTGCCACTCAAGGATTCACGGTTCAAACCATCCGTCGGGGGGGAGGTTCCAGAGATAAAATGGCTTATTTAAACTTTTGGTTGAATATTAGAAGGCATTTCGCAGTGCTGGTGGTCTTCTTCTTTGCGGCGCTGGCTTATCCCTCATGGACTCCTGCGCTGGCGCAGGATGAACCGGAAGCCAAGGCCGACGCCGAAGAAGAGGAAGAAGCATCCAGTGACGGCATCGAGGGCGCCATAACGCTGGGCGGCGCGGTGATAGGCCTGGACAGAAACGACCCCGCGAACAACAACAAAGGCTCGTTCAAATTCGGCGAATATTCCGGCGTTAAAGACAACGGATATCTCATCGGCGATGTAAAGGTAAGCTTCGATAAAAAAGGTTTCTTCTACGACCTAAGGGCCGAGGACATCGGCCGCGACAGCAGGAGCGTCAATTTCGAAGCGGGCAGGTACGCCGGCTACAGATTCTTCCTGGATTACGATCAGATTCCGCACCTGATATCGGATAACTCGAAGACCATACACGATGGGGCCGGCGGCGGAACGCTTACTCTTCCTTCCACGTTCACCGGCGCCACAAACACCGCGCTCATGCTGAGCGACCTCAACACGCACAAAAAAGACGTCGTGCTGGAACTCGACAGAAAGCGCATAAGCGTCGGGTTTTCGATACCCTGGGGAAGTCTCGATTTCGGCATAAAGCTGAAAAAGGAAATAAAGGAAGGAACAAAGTCCGTTGGCTCCGTTATAGGCGACTTTTCGGGAAACAGGCAGTCAATCGTTCTTCCGGAGCCGGTTGACTACGAAACGGACGAGTTTACGGCATCGCTGGGTTACACCGGCAAAAGAGGCAACGTTGAGATAAAATATTTCCTATCCAACTTTAAAAACAATATAGCCTACCTTACGTGGGACAACCCGTACACCGGCGCGGGCCCGCAGACTGTGGCCGCAAGAACGGCACTCCCTCCGGACAACGAACACCGGAGGTTCACCGTGTCCGGCGGAGTGAACATCGGCGAAACAACCAGAATCTCCGCTGTGGCCAAATGGGGCAACATGGAACAGAATGAAACGCTGATTCCCTATACCACGCAGGATACGACGCTGCTGCCGGCGCGAAACAGCGCGCAGGCGAAAATAGATACCACGAGCTTCATGTTCAATATCACGTCCAGGCCGGTCATAAAGCTCAGCCTTACGGCGAAATACAACCATTACGAAACAGACAACAACACGCCCATGGATACTTTCCTCTATGTAAGGAACGACGGGGCGGCCAGTGATCAGGCCACAACTTCTTCAAGCCATGCGCTTATCAACCTGCCCTACGACTACACCCAGGACCGCATAACCCTTAACGGGACATACAATATCTTCAGCAGGACCAACCTCAAGCTTGGCTATGTTAACGAAACCATGGATCGCAGCTACAGGGAGATAAAGAAAACGAACGAGAACACTTACAAGGTCGGGATTAATTCAAATACATCCTCCCTTGCGATGGTGCGCTTTAACTACTCCTTTGCGGACAGGGAAGCCGCCGACGCGTACAGCCACTCCAACCTATACAACCAGCAACACACACAGCAATACATAACTTCATCCGGCGTTACTTACTCCAACAACCCGGCAATGAGGAAGTTCGACGTTGCGGACAGGGAAAGGTCGAAGTTCAACGCAAAGTTCAATCTGTACCCGAACTCCCAAACGGAACTCGGCTTCTTCTACGGCTGGATGTCTGATGATTACAAGAATTCGACCCTGGGGCTTGAGAAGGCCGAAAACAATAATTTCACCGTTGACGTGACCATCTATCCCTCCAAAATCCTCGCGCTGAACGTCTTTTACACGATCGAGGAAATACAGTCGCGCCAGAGGGGCAGGTATTTTGCGGACTCGTCGTCCACAAGCACACAGTACAACGATGTAAACAGGAACTGGCAGATAAACCATTTTGACGATATTCCGACTTACGGGCTCGGTCTGGACCTGTCTTTGCTTGGCGACGTCCTCAAGATAGAGGCCGATCTCATCGTAGCGGAATCGACAACCTCCATACAATTCAACACGGGGTCTTCGCTCACAACCCCGCAGGACATGCCCGATCTGGAAACCAGGCTGATGACGTTCAGCCTTATAACAAACTATGCGTATAGCGAAACCTGGACGCTGGGGCTCGGATATAAGTACGAAAAATGGGAATCCAACGACTGGGCGACCGACGGCGTGGATCCCATGTCGGATACACTGCCGCAGGTCCTGACAATAAGCGGCTCGGTGTCCGATTATGACGCGCATATAGGATTGATGTACCTCACTTATCATTTCAAAGGTAAAGAGTAATATGGAAGAAACACCGAAGATGCCGGCCGGGATTTTTAGCCGTTGCCGCTTTTTAGCCCTTGTCTTTGTATCCGCCCTATTTCTGTACGGGTGCGGCGGCGGCGAGGACAGCCTTAGCCCGGGCGGCGGCACGGCGCTTAACGGAACCGCCGCTACAGGCGAATCTCTCTTTACAAGCGTGGGATGCAACGCCTGCCACGGGGCCGACGCGTCGGGCAACATAGGTCCTAACATACAGGGCGATTCGGCGGACATGATTCTGGGAATGGCGGGAACCGGTCCGATGGCATCCATATCCGTTACCGAACAGGAAGCCTACGATCTTTCCGCGTATCTGGCAACCATTGACACCGACACTACCGCAACCGGCGATGGCGGCGACGGTGACGGTGGCGGAGCGCTGGACGGCGAATCGCTGTTCACAAATCCTATTGGAAGCAATGCAAATGCTTGTAGCGACTGCCACGGCTCCCTGGCGGAGGGCTTTATCGGGCCGGCGCTGGCCGCGTCTACGCGGACGGCTGCCGGAATTGATCCGGTTACGGTGGAATTTGAACTATCGCGTCCGGGTGTCGTGGCGATGATGAGCAACCTATCTTTTACGGAAGAGGAAGCCACCGCGATAGTCGCATGGCTGGCCACTCTCTAGCTGCGGTATGGAAGAGGACACACTATCGTCGGGGGTGTGGCTGTGGGATGAAAAAAAGAATTAAGCGTTAAATAATCAGGAGGTATTTATCATGAAAAACATGGCGTTGGGATTGGTTCTGGTTCTGGGAATGACTGTGCCTGCCATGGCCGCCTACGAGGTCGTTGAGGTGAATAATGGCGGATCCATCAAAGGCAAGGTGACTGTAACCGGCAAGGTGCCTAAGGACGAGATCAACAAAATTGAAGATGACCAAAAGGTTTGCGGGACCTCCCTGCCGGCTAACAAATACGTGATCTCCAGTAAGGGCGAGGTGCAGAACGTCTTTGTGATTGTGGAAGACATTAAGAAGGGCAAGGCGGCTCCCAAACAGGATCTATTGATTGAAAACAAGAAGTGCGAATTCGTGCCGCACGCAGGGATAGCCTATAAGGGAGCCAAGCTCTTGGTTAAGAACAGTGACCCCATTTTTCACAATACCAAGCTGCTGCTTCAGAGTGGTCGCCCAATCTACAATCTGGCTTTACCCAAACAGGGTCAGGTTATCAAGAAATCTGTGAAGAAGGTGGGTATCATCAATGTGGTTTGCAATGCTCACAAGTTTATGAAGGGCTATGTTTACGCTTCAAAGCACCCATACGTGGCCGTCACGGGTAAGGACGGGAGCTTTGAGATCAAGGATCTGCCTCCCGGGAAGTATACCTTGAAGATCTGGCACGAGGGCTTGGGGGAACAAAAGAAGACGGTCGAGGTGACGGCAGCTGAGGTCACAGAGATCACTGTCCAATACGCAAAATAGCAATGAAGACCGTAAAGGGCGTGCTCGCCAATCGTTGGCAAGCGGGCAGAATGTCGCCGATCATCGGTATCCTCCCGATTGTAATCCTGATCCTTCTAGCTGTTTCTCCAGCCTTTGCTCAAGGAGAGGCGCCCTATTCCTATGTTGATTACCGGGATGTCCCTTATATCGGGAGCCGGAATCTGATCTGGATCATCGCCCAGCTCCATCTCCTCTTTGGCGGGTTTGTTCTAGGGGTACCGGTCTTTGCCTGGATCTGCAATGTCATCGGGGTCTTGACAAAGGAAGAGCGGTATATCAAGCTGGCTAGGGACTTCATTAACCTGACCGTGGCCGCTCTTGAAATGACCGCGATGCTGGGGGCCGTCTTTCTCCTTTTCCTCCTCGCCCTCTATCCCAAGCTCATGAATTACATGACGGGTATCTTTTGGCCCACCTACTATGTGTATGTGCTGCTGTTCGGTGCGTCCATGTTCATCCTCTACCTGTACTGGTCTGGGTTTGAGACCATGAAGGAGCGCAGGGGTTTACACCTGTTCTTGGGCTTCCTGCTGAACCTAATTGCGGCCCTCCTCATGTTCGTACCTAATTCCTGGGCCACATTCCAGTCCAGCCCGGTGGTTCTATCAGCCGATATGGGCGCTTTGGAGAAGGCCTGGGCCGCGATGCAGAACCCGACCTGGTGGCCGTTGAATATCCACCGGTTTATCGCCAACATCGTCCTGGGCGGATTTCTCGTAGGCGCCTATGCAGCCATCCGTTTCCTGGGGGCTCGGACAAAGGAGGAGCGGGCCCATTACGACTGGATGGGGTACATCGGAAACTTTATCGGGATGTTCGGGTTGCTTACGCTTCCCTTCGCCGGATACTACTTGACGATGGAACTCTATATGTACAACCAGCAGATGGGGATCACCTTGATGGGGGGATTTCTGTCTTGGCTGTGGGTCCTCCAGGCTGTTCTGATCGGTGTCCTTTTCTTGGGATGCAATTACTACTTCTGGCTGGGTCTGGCCTACCGAACGGAAGGGGCCGAGCGGTACATGAAGTCCATACTGGTGATGCTCGCGGCGCTCGTAGTCTGTTTTATGGTATGGCTGACACCCCACAGCTTGGTGGCTAGCATCGAGGAGGCCCGCGCGATGGGCGGAGCGCATCATCCCATCCTGGGCGTCTTGGGGGTGATGTCGGCCAAGATGACGGCCGTGAACCTGATGATTCTGATTTCCTTTATAAGCTTTCTCATGTACTGGCGCGCGGGGAAGCAGGCGACGGTGAAATGGGCGAAGGTGGCCAACGTCTATATTGTCACCCTTTTTGCGGTGGTCATCTTGGGCGAGATCGTACTTGGGGTCTGGGGCTACTTTGTTCCGGCCATTGTCAGGATCTTTCAGTTCGCCATATGGCAGGTTCTGGCAGTGCTGTTTGTACTGGTCACGGTCGTTCCGCTGGTGGCGGTTATGCTCAGGGGCGCCAAATTAACCTCCACGATGAATTGGGGCAGGATGCCAGTGAGGTCCCAGTATGCCCTGATCCTCAATGCCGTAACGATTGTCTTGATGATGTCATTGATGGGATATGCCCGCTCGGCCGCCCGTGTCCACTGGCATGTCTATGGGGCATTGGAGGACACCTCCCGCTATGCTTTTTCCCCCGCCCTGGGATACGCGGGCGCCATGTCGGCGCTGGCCACATTTCTGTTCTTCTTCCTGGTGGTCTTTATCATTTGGATTATCACCCGCGTTTTACGTCACTTTGCCTTCTCCACGCAGTTCTTCTTTTTAGCGCCCTTCGTCTTATGGGCTGTCTCCCTTCCCGATGAGTCCACTGTACCGGCTGGGCAGGTTTCGGAGCGACCCAAATTTTTTCTAAAAGTCGTGGCGACCTCCTGTGGGCTCCTAATCGCTTTCATCTTTCTTTGCTATTCGATCCCGCAGATGGTCTCTCTTCCCCCTAAGAAGGTGGCGTTCGATCCAATGCAGATCAATACCAAGGCCGATCTAGTTGAGGCGGGGAAGAAGCTTTACTTTGGCAAAGGTAAATGCGGGCTCTGCCATACTATTGAACAGGCCGAGGGGGCGCGCTCTCCTGTTATGCAAGGGCTTGGGGCCAAGCGCACGAGGGAGTTCATCTACGAGTCCATGGTCCATCCAGAAGTGTTTATCTACATGCAGTACGAAGTGGTAGGACCCGCAAAACACTTTCCGGCTGAGATGCCGGCTATCGACAAACCCCCTGTCAGTCTTTCCGAGACCGAAATGTTGGCCGTCACAGCGTTTGTTCAGAGCTTGGGCGGTAAAGTCACGGTAGAGCCTGAGGAAGTGAAGGCGCTTATGCCGGCAACTATTACGGAGGATATCGGCGATGGAAATTGAGTCCATCAGACCCTTCTTAGCCGTGGCAGTTTCTTTGCTTGGGGTTGCGTTCATCGTGGCAACCCGCAAGTCGCCCAATATCCGCGAGGGGTGTTCGTTGGCGGCGGCGACCTTGAAGTTTCTCATTGTTTTCAGCATGATTCCCACGGTCCTTGCCGGAAATACGCTTCACTATACCCTCCTTTCTTTAACTTCTGATTCTGTCCTCTCCATCGCGTTTCGGGTCGATGCCATGGGGCTTTTATTTGCTATCATTGCCTCTTTTTTGTGGATTCTGACCACCTTTTACTCCATCGGCTACATGCGTTCCCTCAAGGAGCATGCGCAGACCCGCTACTATATCTGTTTTGCGCTCACCCTGTCGTCCACCATAGGGGTGGCCTTTTCGGCCAATTTGCTGACCCTTTACCTCTTTTACGAGCTTGTCGGCTTCTTTGCTTATCCCTTGGTGGTACATAACGAGACCAAAGAGGCGTTTGCCAAGGGGAACAAATATCTCTTTTATCTCTTTGTGATGGCGAAATTCTTTTTGCTCGCGGCCTTTTTGAGCTACGCTCTTTCCGGTACCTTGGATTTTAAACCAAACGGTGTCTTCCCCCCTGACGCAGACCCAACCCTACTCACCATCGCCTTTTTTCTCTTTGTGGTCGGTATTGGCGCTAAGGGGGCGATTATGCCTTTTCATTCCTGGTTGCCTGCCGCCATGATCGCTCCTACCCCGGTGAGCGCCTTATTACATGCCGTCGCGGTTGTAAAGGTAGGTGTCTTCGCCATGTTGCGTGTGGGCTTAGACACCTTTGGACTGGAGAAGCTAAAAGAGCTCGGTGTAGGAACGCCAGTGGTTTTCCTTGTATGCTTTACGATAGTCGCAGCTTCGGTAATTGCCCTGACGAGGGATAACCTAAAGGCCAGGCTTGCCTATTCTACAATAAGCCAACTTTCTTATATCATCCTCGGGATGGTATTGTTGACGGCGAGTGGCGTAACAGGCGGGGTCCTACATCTCGCCAATCACGCTTTTTCAAAGATTACACTGTTCTTTTGTGCGGGCGCGATTTTTGTGGCATCGGGTAAGACCAAGGTAAGTGAACTGAATGGCATTGGAAAACAGATGCCTTTCACAATGGCGGCCTTCGCCATAGGCTCCCTTTCCCTAATAGCCTTTCCACCCTTTGCAGGTTTCATAAGCAAGTGGTATTTAGTCCTTGGCTCAATAGAGGCAGGACAGTACTTCGCAGTTGCTGCCCTCGTCACAAGCTCAATCCTGAACGCGTGTTATTTTCTGCCAATCGTGTATGCCGCGTTCTTCAAGGACTTACCGCCGGGCGAGAAGGTTGAAAGACGGGAGGCCCCGGCCATGATGTTAGTGCCATTGATAATTACCGCCATAGGAACACTGGTCTTATTCTTTGCGCCATCGGTCTTCCTTGATCTGGCAAGAATGGTTGTGGGAGAAGTGAGATGAACAAAGAGAAAGAAGGGAGAACAGAGCTCAGGCATGAGCCTAAACCCGGATACAGAAAATTTTTTTATATCGTTTTTTTAATAGCGGTTTTATACCTCGTATTATTTTGGCGGCTAGGCTGGTAAATGACTAAAGAGAAGGAAGTTTCAATGAAAGAAGGGCATTTTTTTGATAAACCACAAAATGTAAAAAGATTCTTGGTGGGCTTTTATATATTCCTTGTATTGCTCATTATCGTGGACTTTTTTATCCCGCAACATCCTGTCATGGGAGACATTACTTTCCCCTCATTTTACGCGGCCTTTGGATTTGTCGCCTGCGTCGGTCTCGTTTTATTCGCAAAATACGTACTGCGTAAACTTATTGAAAGAGGGGAGGATTATTATGATTAGCTCGATCCCCCCAGCAGCGATATTCATCATTGGGGCCTTGCTTGTCCCGTTTCTGAAAGGAAAGGCCAAGCAGACGACTCTGCTGCTTATTCCATTCATCGCGTTTATCGATCTCCTGAATATGCCTGAAGGCGCATACTGGGTTATCCACTTTATGGATTATGATCTCACCTTTGGCAAAGTGGACAGGCTGAGTATGATCTTTGGATATATATTTACAATCATGTCCTTTATCGCAATTCTTTACGCTCTTAATGTAAAAGATGATGGGCAACATATGGCAGCTCTTCTTTATGCTGGAAGCGCTTTAGGGGCTGTCTTTGCGGGAGATCTCCTGTCTCTCTTCGTCTTCCTGGAGATAATGACTATAGCTTCAACATACCTTATCTGGGCAAGAAGGACACAGGCATCTTATACAGCAGGATTGAGATATCTTTTGGTTCATCTCTTTGGAGGTCTCTGCCTTCTCGTGGGTATTATCATCCATGTGCATCAGACGGGTTCTATCGAGTTTGGATATATAGGATTGAATGGATTAGGATCCTATCTTATACTAATTGGTTTTGGCATAAATTGTGCCCTACCCTTCCTCCACGCATGGCTTCCCGATGCCTATCCCGAGGCAACGATTACAGGCACGGTATTTTTGAGTGTCTTTACGACCAAGACAGCGGTCTATGTTCTGGTAAGATCATTTCCGGGTACTGAGCTCCTGATAGGGGTAGGGGCTGTGATGACGGTCTTTCCTATCTTTTATGCGGTCATTGCGAATGACCTAAGGAGAGTGCTCAGCTATAGCCTGATCAACCAGGTTGGATTCATGGTGGTTGGCATTGGAATAGGCACCGAGTTGTCTCTGAATGGCACCGTTTCGCATGCCTTCGCCAATATCTTGTTTGAGGGACTGCTTTTTTTGTGTATGGGGGCTGTTCTGCATCAGACGGGAAAGATCAAAGCCACGGATCTGGGGGGACTGTATAAAACCATGCCATTAACGACGATATTCTGTCTCGTAGGCGCCGCATCGATCTCCGGCTTCCCCTTATTTAGCGGTTTTGTAACCAAAATGATGATTATCGCTGAATCTGCCCAAGGGGGGGTAGGGCTTGTCTGGTTTATGTTGATGTTTGCCTCAGCCGGTGTCTTTCATCATGCAGGCATCAAAATTCCGTATTTTGCGTTTTTTTCCCACGACTCCGGCATAAGAACAAAGGAGCCTCCCCTTAATATGCTTCTCGCCATGGGGATTGCCGCCTTTTTATGCGTCTTTATAGGCATATTTCCTGGCGCCCTTTATTCTATTCTTCCCTACCCCGTTGATTTTCAGCCCTACACGGCATCCCATGTTATCAATATGTTGCAGTTGCTTTTTTTCTCCGCGTTGGCTTTCTGTCTCCTTATATTATCTGGAATATATCCAGCGGAAATAAGGGCTATCAATCTTGACGCAGATTGGTTCTACAGAAAGGGAGCTAAGTTGTTCGTCCGGCTTGTCAACCGGATTATTGGGACTGATCGGAAGGTGGATGTTCGTGGAAGCTAAGATCGAAAAGTCCCGGGCTAAAAGAAGGAGGATTACGGTACCGGCCCAGGTGGCCATCGTCTGGATTGGGTCCTATCTGTTCCTAATATTTTTCAAGCCGCCGATGCCGTCAAGCGTCATTTTCATGTTCATGGCTACGATCACAGTCGGGTTGTTGTTGGCTGTCTCGATCTATGAACAGATACTGCAAGAGTTTAAGGACCCGATCATCGGGTTCCTGCGCGGGGACGCCGCTCGGGCGCGGCCGTGGCGGGCGGCCCGATGGGCGCTGCTGGTCGCGTTCCCAGTTTATGTCGGCTATGGGGTCTATCAGCGGTTGGCGCCTCGATTTGAACCTCCTATTGCCTCGCGGGTGATCCATCCGGCGCCACCCCCTGAAGTGGCCGCGCTTTATAATTCATTTCGGGATGATGAGGCGAACCTCAAGCGGTACACCGAGGAAGGAGGTGTGGTCTATTTTCAAAACTGCTTCTTCTGTCATGGGGATGCCCTGAAAGGTGAGGGGCCCTTTGCCCACGGTATCAACCCGCCCCCTGCCGATTTCCAGGACCCCGGGACGATTGCCCAGTTGTCGGAATCCTATGTCTTCTGGCGGATAAGCACCGGTGCGTCGGGTCTTCCGGATGAATCCACGCCCTGGGATTCATTCATGCCCCGATGGGAAACGATGCTCACCGAGGAGGAGCGGTGGAAGGTAGTCCTCTACCTGTATGACACCACAGGCTGGTCGCCCCGGACCTGGGAGGAAGAAGAGGGCATAGGGGAGTTCGAGTCCGAAGAGGAAGAACATGAGACGATAGAAAAAGGACCAGAGAAACTGGATGAGCTTGAGGGCAGCCGGAGGATCTACAACAAACGCTGCATGCCTTGCCATGGGAAAAAGGGGGAAGGCAATGGTCCGGCGGCGGGATTTATGACGCCACGCCCCCGGAACTTTACCTGGGGTATATACAAGTTACGCTCCACGCCAAGTGGAGATCCTCCCACGGATGAGGATCTGATCGGCACGATCCGTCGCGGTATGCCCGGTACCGCCATGCCAAGCTGGAAACAGTTCACGGATGCGGAGGTAAAAGCCCTGGTCCGTTACATTAAGGCGTTTGCCCCGGATACGTTTGAGTCTGAAGAAAAACCCCAACCCATCCAGATCGGAAATCCGCCCCAGGTTAGCCCGGAACTGATTGAAAAGGGCAAGAAGGTCTACCAAGAGGGGAAGTGCTGGGAGTGTCACGGGCAGGTGGGGCGAGGAGATGGGAAAAAGGCCCGGGACCCGAAATTCAAAGATGACTGGGGCTACCGCACCTCTGCCCGGAATTTAACCCATCCCTGGGAATACCGTGGCGGAGCGGAAGCGGCGGTTGAGAACATCTATAAGTCCATCACGACGGGTTTTGACGGAACCCCAATGGCCTCTTTCCAGGACTCTCTCCCCGATGAGGAGCGGTGGGCCCTGGCCCACTACGTGAAGTTTCTTCAGACGCAGAGAAAGCTGGGCTTCACCATCCTGGCAAAGCGGGTCGAGAAGCTTCCCTCCGATCCCGAGGATCCGCTCTGGGACAGTGTGGACTACCTGGATATCCCCTTGGTGGGGCAGGTCGTCGTGGAACCCCGGATGTTCACCCCGCGGGTGGACAACGTCCGGGTCCAGGCGGTCTACAACGATAATGACTTGGCCTTTCGGATGGTCTGGGATGATTCCACCGACACCAAACCGGATCCGGCCTCCAAAATCTTTGAAGACGCGGTCGCGGTTCAATTCCCGGTGGCGATTACGACCGGACCCAAACGGCCCTATTTCTTGATGGGCGATGGCGAGAATCCCGTCTATCTCTGGCGCTGGGGCTCGGAGCGGTCTGAGGCGATCGAGCTCAACGCAAAGGGAGCGAATCAGATTCAACCACAGAGCGAGAGCGGTAAACAGGTGACAGCAAAACTCAAGTACGATGACGGTCAGTATCGGCTCGTCTTTAAGAGAGCCCTCACCACCCCGGACCGGGATCTCGACATCCAGTTCGTGCCCGGTCAGTTCATCCCGATATCCTTCTTTGTCTGGGACGGCACGAACGAGGAGACGGGTATGAGGTTTTCCCTTTCCTCCTGGTACAATCTACTGTTGGAACCCACCACCTCGGTTACGGTCTATCTCTATCCCTTTATCGTGATTCTGGTGACGGGCGGAGCAGAATGGTGGTTCATCGGGAGGCTTCGCAAGAACAAAGGGAGGGATGCATGAAAGAGAGGCTTTCTGGCATAGGGACTTTGGTCTTGATCCTCGGCCTTATCGGAATGGCCACCGGGTGCTCTCTATTTGAAGACAAATTTGTGGCCACCGGGAGGAAACTTTTTAACTACTACTGCGCCGATTGTCATGGAAAAGCCGGTAAGGGTGACGGTTACAATGCCGAATTCATGGATTTTGATCCGAGGGATCTGACCGATTCGGAAGAAAAGTACCTCGCTGACCTGACCAATGAACAGCTCTTTAAAAGCCTGTACCGCGATCTAAAAGATCCGGATGAAGACGCTCCGCCCATCGTGGCCCTAATGCCGACCTATAAATACACCCTCTCAGAAGCGGAGCTCTGGTCCATTGTGGCTTATGTCAGGACCCTTCATCCGAATGATGCATCCACGATCGCGCTCACGCCGGAGATGAAGAGGAAGAGACCCAGGTTCGCCAGGATCAGAAATGTGGATATTGACCCCGACACCTTGATCAACGATGAACGGGTAAAATACGGAAAGGAACTTTTTGAAGATACTTATGGCTGTGCGGCATGCCACAGTATAGAGGATCAGGGAGGGAGGAGCGGTCCCGCCCTGGATCGGGCCGGATTTATGTCAAACGCGGATTGGCTCTATCGCTGGATCAAGCACCCTCAAGCGATAAAACCTCGCACCAAGATGCCCGCTCCTGGGCTCACGGATGAAGACGCGTTGGCCGTTGTGGCCTACCTCAACTCTTTGAGAGCGCCAGCGCCAGCGGCAGGAGATCGGCCCCAGCCTTAGGGAGGGAAGACGATGTTTGGAAGCGAAATGCCCAGGGCTGGGGAATCATTCTGGTGATCCTCTTTGGAGGTGGATATGAGGTGCCCGCGCTAAATTGATCCACCTTTAATGTTAGGATTTTTGGTAAATTTTCGTTAAAGGAGGAATTTCATATGGCAAGGAAACGATATACCCCCGAACAGATCATCGGCAAGCTTCGAGAGGCTGAAGTCATGTTGGCCAAAGGCGAAGGCGTGCCTAAGGTATGCCGCAAGATCGGCGTTACCGAGCAATCTTACTACCGCTTGCGTAAGGAGTATGGCGGTATGAAGGTAAACCAAGCAAAGCGCCTAAGGGAACTGGAGAAAGAAAACGCTCGTCTTCGAAAAGTTGTTTCTGACCAAGCCCTTGATAACGCCATTTTGCGAGAGGTATCTCAGGGAAACTTCTAAGCCCGACGTCTCGCCGCCGTGCCGTGACACATGTTTGTGAACACTTTGGCATTGCAGAGCGTCGGGCATGTAAAGCCCTTAAACAGCCGCGTTCAACTCAACGCTACCATTCGGAACGTCCGGGACAAGAGGGCTGGAAGATCGGGAAGACCCTTATGGAACGCTTGTGGCGTCTGGCTGGGCTTCGTGTTCCCCAAAAGCAAAAAAAGCGTAAACGATTATCGGGAGACGGTTCCTGCATCCATCATCGTCCTGAACACCCAAATCATGTTTGGAGCTATGATTTTGTAATGGACAGAACAGAAGATAGCCGCCGCTTGAAGATGTTAACCATTTTGGATGAATTCACGAAAGAAAGTCTTTCGATAGATGTAACCCGGAATATGAAGTCTGACGATGTTCAGGACCGTTTGGCGTTCTTGTTCACTACCCGTGGAACTCCTGAATATCTCCGGTCTGATAACGGCCCTGAGTTTGTTAATAAGCAGATCAGGGAGTGGCTTGAACGCATCGGTGTAAAGACTCTTTTTATTGAACCGGGAAGTCCATGGCAGAATGCCTATATTGAATCGTTCAATGGAAAGCTGAGGGGTGAATGCCTGAACAGGGAACTGTTCACTTCACTGGCTGAGGCTATTTATGTTGTGGAACAGTTGCGGCAGGAATATAACTCGATCCGGCCACATGCCAGCCTCGGGTACCTTACACCTGAAGCTGCTGTTGAAAAATGGAGAAAAGAGGGTAAACTAACTTAAGGAGTGGATCATAAAACGCGGGTCGGTCAGATAGGGGCAGTGAGTAAATTCAAGTTATATACGAAATACATTGCGGTTCTTTATTTGCTACAGCATTCACTACTGTCCGGGGAAATGTGAAGTTTTCAGGTTAACCTTGCACTTAATAAAATAACATCATGTTTATCAATAACTTGACTTTGATCAAGACTTGCTGTCCGGGGAAACCGGATTTCATATCTCAAAAGCACTGATTGAAGGTAGGCGAATATATGAGCTTGAGGTTAATAAATGGGCCTTTAGAGCCATTATTAAATTAACGTGCCGTTCGATTTCTTCTATTTCTTCTTTTTCTTCAGTATCCATTTTGAGCGCCTATTATGCGTTAATACTTAGTTAAAATGTGCGTCTCGGTCTATTTAATGTAAGCTTCTTGCAATTCATAATACAAAAGAAGGTATGTATTCTTTGAACAAAGGAATTTCATAATATTTAGGAGGTATTTGTCATGTGTAAGTTAGCTTTGGTTGCATTAATTGGTTTTGCCCCGATGACATTTGCCGAGAGTCTTCTATCCGCGCCCGAAGAAACCGTCGAGGCCGCCGCGATGCAAAACGCCGAGGGAATAAAAGCGTGCAACGGCGGCGATTGGGATTCCGCGGAGTCATATTTCAAGAAAGCGATAAGCATCGATCCTGAATTTGCCGAAGCGCATTTCAACCTTTTTTACTCTCCCTATACAGACCCCCCAAGCCCTCCAAAAAATCTCTTTTGCCGTGCAGTCGCCGCAAATAAATTGCGAATAAATAGCACCGTTCCCCGGAATCCCTGTTTAGTCTGCACATTATTGAAAGCGCCTCACGGCAAAGAGAAAATCTTTCAAGTAATTGAAATTTCCACTAACGATTTTTGAAATAGAAAGGAGTCAATGATGCGTTTATTATCATTGTTTTTGGTTACTTTTGTTTTAGGTTTTGCATCGATGACATTTGCCGAGGATTTTCTATCCGCGCCCGAGGAAACCATCAAGGCCGCCGCGACGCAAAACGCCGAGGGAATAAAAGCGTTCAATAACGGCGATTGGGATTCCGCGAAGTCATATTTCAAGAAAGCGATAAGCATCGACCCTGAATTTGCCGAAGCTTATTTCAACCTTGGGTTGGTTCTGCACGAGACCAACTTCCACATCAAGTCAATCGAGTACTTCGAATTGGCCCAAAAGTACGGATCCGAAAATCCGGCGATAACGTTCTCTAATCTCGTTGAATTGCATTTAAATGTACGGGATTCGGATCTGAAGGAAGGCCCCCTTCCCGCGCTCGAAGGAACCGATAATGCCGCCGCAGAGCAAAACGCCGAGGGAATAAAAGCATACAACAGAGGCGATTTTGATTCCGCAAAGTCGCATTTCAGGGAAGCGCTCAAAATCGACCGTTATTTTGCCGAAGCTCATTTCAACCTTGGATTGGTTCTGCATGATACCGACTGGCACGTTAAGGGAGCCAGGCATATGGAATGGGCCAAAAAGTACGGATCAAAAAATCCGGCGATAATGGAATCGGTATCCATAGAAAAACATTTGAATTTACTGCGCGTGGTTCCGCGGGATGATGTCGTTTATGCGCCCGAAGGAATCGATAAGACCGCCGCGATGCACAACGACAAGGGTGTGAAAGTATACAACGGAGAAGATTTTGCGTCAGCCGAGGTGCTTTTCAGGAAAGCGCTCAGCATCGACCCTAAATTTGCCGAAGCTAATTTCAACCTTGGAATTACTCTGCACGAGACCGGCCGGCACAAAGCGGCGCGCAAGTACTTTAAAAGGGCCAAAAAGTACGGATCAAAAAATCCTGCTATTAAGAACTCAAGGCTTATGAAGCATCATACAAGGTCAAGACTTGTAGGAAAATAATCCAAGCGGGTACTTGCGGAATAGTTTTGGAATTTCAGCCATGTTTAGTAGAGTTACGCCAATGGGGAACGGTAAAATGGGGTTATATAGGGAATGTCGGATAAAATAAATAAGGAGGCAGGATAAAATGATGGAGAAATTAATTTCCAAATTCAGCGATTATTTATATTTTATTTTCAGGGTGTTTGTCGGATTATTATTTTTCCAGCATGGAGCGCAAAAATTATTCGGATGGTTCTCCGAAAGGCCGCCGGCGGAATTATTCAGCCTCATGGGACTGGCCGGTGTTGTTGAATTTGCAGGGGGATTGGCAATTGCTCTTGGGCTTTTCACAAGGCCGGTTGCCCTTATTTGTGCAATTCAGATGCTTTTTGCCTA
>SDBV01004446.1_pt1 | contig 20183 bp, 24 predicted proteins | sample 2277081 | NCBI WGS metagenome assembly SDBV01 (sample SAMN10402039, study PRJNA504765) | marine sediment metagenome | isolation source: marine sediment core GS10_PC15, 223 cmbsf | place: Arctic Ocean: Southern Knipovich Ridge | collected 2010 | reverse complement strand
GGAAACACATAAGCTTTTTAAATTAACTGTTATTAATCAGTGGTTATAATGAATAGAAAGTTTGTTAGGGGGTTATTAATAAGTTTCTTTGTTTTATTCTTATTAATTATTCTTAGCTTATTTGTTAATTTTGGAAAGATAGCTGCTGTAGTTTACTCTTTGTTCTTTATTGAATTATTCTTCTTTACATGGCTTTATTCAAGGAAAATAACAGCTAAATTATTCTTTAGACATTTCATTGGTTTTTTGATAACATCTTTTTTCTTTTTATTATTAGCAGTAATATTAAGCCTTTTTACAGAAGTTATACCTGTTTTTATTTATTATTTATTTGCAATAGATGCTTTAGTATTGATTGTTTTGTATACAAGAAAAAAGCTAAAAAAACAAACAACTAATCTTGATAAGATAGGTTATGCTGTTAGTATTCTTATTCCCTTAATTATAATTGGTTATGTTGTTTATATGAATTTTCTTCCTTTTGGATTTGAGAAGACTTATGTGTTGGATGTTGGGGCTATTGGAGATACTACAATTACTAAACAGATTTATTTAGAGAAAACCGATACTTTGTCTGAACCGATTCAGGAAGGAGAGCAAAAATTCAGAACTTTGAAGGGTTTTGCTAACTTAATGTTTAAACCTAGAATTGCACTAAAAGATGCAATTATAGATATAGAGGTTATTGGGGATAATGTTTTTATAATTCCTCCCAAAATAGAATTTGATTCTTCAAAATATAAATGGAATCTACCAATAGATTTTTCAAAAGGTATTCCAGATCTTCTAGAAGGCGATGCTGAGTTTATAGATGGATGTGTATATTTTGATGGCCAAAGTTCATTAAGTTATCCAAATAGTCACAATGAATTTGAAGAAGGCCCTTTTGCTGTTTATGTTGAGTGGACTCCAGAAAACAATAAAGAAAATTTCCAGCAAATCGTTGGTCATTATAATTGGGAATTATTGCAGGAAAAAAATAGGGTACGATTTTCTGTTGGCAGGATGAATAATAAAGATGGAGAATTTTATCCTATAAATTATCCTATTGATTCAGATTTTTTCAATAATAAACATTCAGTTTTAGCAATTTATAATCCTTCTAAAAATGGGTACATTGAATTTTTTGTGGATAATAAGTTTATAGAACGAAAATATATTGGAAATGATATTATCTGGAAAGATTATAATGAAAATAAACCCTTAACTTTTGGAAAAAGTTTACATGGTATTGCAAAATATTATATAGGTTGTATTCATAAAACCATGTTTAATTATGAAAATATTAATTTATTAAATAAAACTATTTCTTCTTTTTATCCTAGTGGTGATACATTAGAAATACCCGTAGTTGGATATGGAAAAATAGATTCAATTGAAATAAAAGTTAAAAGATGATTCTAAAAAAATTCATTGAAAATCATAATTTTATATTAATTAAGTTAGGATACAATATGTTTTTAATTAGTTTAATACTTTTATTGCTTGATAAATTATCAATTTTAAATGTTAATTCAATATTAAATTTAAATTTGTTATCATTTATAGGAATATCTCTTGGAACATTTTCATTCATTTTATGGCAAGAAAAATTAAATGATAAAAAGAAAAGTCTTTATAAGAAAATCATTAAGTTTTTATTTTTATTTTTCTTATTATTAATAACAATTATTAGTTTGCCTAATTTAAAGTTTCTTGAATCATTTACCAAGTTCCTTAGTCCAGCTAAGATATTTTTTTATCTTTTCACAATCTTACTTGGTGTAGTAACTTTTTGGCAGAACAAGAAAGTCGTAGATGAATTAGAACAAGAAAAAACAAAAGAAGAAGAGGAAGAAGAAAGAAGAAAGAAAAACTTTTCATTAGTTCATCCTAAGATGAATTCTATACCTATCCTAAAACATATCTTAAAATGGATGTATAGATGGGGTTGGTGGTATAGTATTGGGGTGATTAGTTTAACTATATTTATAGTGTTAGTAAGGTTATGGAAAGTAGGTGATGTTAGTTATTGGTATGATGAATTAATACATATATTCGCAGCAAGAGGAATCAATTTGTCCAACATTTTGCCCCAATTTCCATCAGGAATAATTTATCTTAGAGGGTGGATAACTTCTTATATTATTAAACTAACCAGCATATTAACTGGCAGTGAAACTGAAACAGTAATCAGAACACCCTTTGTATTCATTATGCTATTGGGAATTCTTGTGTTATCCTCAATATTCAAAAAATATATATCAAAAAAGGGGACTCTGTTATTTTTGTTAATTATTAGTCTTAATGTATATAATATTGTATACAGCCAGGAGGCAAGATATTATGCTGTTTCAATCCTTCTCACCACTTTATTTTTATTTGTTCTTTTATCAAATATAAAGGACAAAATAAAATTGATTATATTATCTTTTATAGCAATAATTGCAACATATAATTTCATCCCTTTTTTAATAATATTTATGGTGTCATTGGTAACATATTATTCTAAACCATTGAGAAATATTAAGAAATGGTATTCAACAAAGAAACATTGGTCTTTTGTTGTTTTTATTTGTGTTTTGGTTATATATGTAACCCAAAGAGTTTTAATTTATATTCTTAAAAATAAGACATTCCTTGAAAGCATCAAAGCATCAAATTTTTATGTCGCATTATTTTACCCCTTAATGATACTATTAGCATTATTGTCAATAATCTTCATCTACAACAAAAAAATTCGTGTAATATACATAACTACTTTCTCCTATTTAATTATTTTCAGTTTCTTAACTAATACATACTTTGGAAAAACTCCAAGATACATTGCTATCATTTATCCATTAGTTATTTTTCTTGCTGTATCAACAATAGTTTATAGCTATAGATGTTTTACTAAAAAACCAAAAGCTAAATATGTATCCTTCGTTATATGTTTGTTGATTAGTATTTCCTTAATCTCACCAGCATTTGATTATTTCTTAAGGCCTAATGGACATTTGGAATGGACAGCAAAATACACCTGGACTAGGCCAGAATATAAAAGATGGAGCAATATAGAAATCCCTCCAAATGCCATTGTTATTTCTGATGTAGCTCATATTACAAAATTCTATACGAATAGATTAGATTTTGTAGTCATGGGTAATAAAAATGTAACCAAAGATAGGATTGTAAATGTTCCAAATATTAAAAGTTTACAACAGATTCGCAACAACTGTACTTATGCCTTCCTTGACTATAAAAAATACAGGTGGGAAGAAATTAAACCTGAAATTAAAGATAATTTTGATAAAATTGATCAAGGCCGCCAAGTATTGGTTTATAGATCAAAAAATTGCAAAAAAATTAATAAAGAAAATTCAAGCCAAATTAATAAAACTAAGTGAATTACTAGAACTAATCTAATCACATATTCATTCCTTTATTACATCATAGATTAAATTTTTCTAGCAACAATAAAATAATGTTTCCTATTTAGAGGTATGTGCTTTGAAATCAAAATTTTAAATCCTACTTTTTCTAAATCTTTTTTAAACTTTATTTTACTATACCCCCTTTTACCAAGTTCCCAGAAATGTTCTTTGCTACCATAATGAGGATTTAATAAAAAGTGAGGTAATCTAATCCCAAAAGATAATAATTTGTCGATTAAAGGAAGTCCCAAATAAAAAGTTAAACCAAAATAAATACAAGAGTAAGGAATAGACATTAGGACATACTTTTTAGTAATTCTATGAATTTCCCCCAGAGATTTAAGAGAATTCTTATAAGGCAAATGTTCAAGAATTTCAAATGCACATACAAAATCAAATGAATTGGATTTCAATTCGGTTTTACAGATATTTGAAACAATATCTGGATTTAAATCCTTGTTGATATCTAATGTTTTGATATTAACACCTGTTTCTTTCAAGAAATTATAAAAAACCTTAGAACCAATACCAATTTCCAAAACAGAATTTCCTTTTTTGTAGTACTCAAAGAATAGCTTTAATTGTTCATGATAAGAAGCAAACCTAGAAAGTGAATTATAATTCATACTTTGATATTTATTTTCTTGGTTATTAATCATTTTGGGTCCTTAAGGTTAGATATTTTCTTTTAATTAGATGAAATAAATCCAGCTCCTCTTGTTCAAATGTTCTAAATACAAAATTAAATGAAAGTAGAAGTAAATAGAAAATTATTATATCTAAAATAATTAAGAATATTGGACCAAATGTAATTATATTGTTTAAGAAAAATAAGAAGGTGAATATAACTAGTGAATAAAATAATTGTATAACATTACTTTTTGATATTGGTGATACCTTAAATAGTTTTAATATAAAGAAAAAATAAAACAAACTTAAGATTAAAAAAGAGAAAGCAGTCCCAATTGCCGCACCAATTATTCCAAAAGGAGGTATTAAGAAGTAATTGAAAACAATATTAAAAATGACGGCACAGACAGCTGAAATAAAAAATTCCTTTGTATGGGCACCAGCTTTCAGTGTTTCATTGGAAACTCCAACAAGTAAAAAAAGAGCATAACCTCCTAAAAGGATTTTTAGGGCTAAACTGGCCCCAACATACTTAGCTCCAAAGACAATTGAAATAATGTCCTTAGAGAAAATAAAGAACACAAAAATAAAGGGGATCATTAAAACAATAGCCCATTTATTTATAAGTTGAAAAATCTTCTTTAAACTTTTAGTTTTTTTTGCATAAATCAAAGAAGTAGCTATTGGTAAATAAAAATAACCAAAAAAAAACAAAGGCAAGACCATTAATTTTGCAAATTTAAATGCTACATTATAAATCCCGATTGCATTTGTATTAAGAAAATAACCAAGCATAAGGTTATCAATATTACCCATTAAAATTGTTAAAGTTCCTGCTAAAAAAACTGGAAAAGAATAATAGATAATATCTTTTTTAGAATAAGATTTTTCTTTAATTAATGAATTAAAAGAAAACTTTGCATTTTTCATCAAATACGACAATGCAATCATACTAGATATAAAAAATGAAAGAACCCAAATTACTACAACTGTTAAAGCTTCTAATTTACCTGTAAAATAAAAAAACGAAAATACAAACATAAGTAAAAGCATTTGGGAAACTTCAATTATTATCTTTTCTTTTATTTTTTGATAACCCCTAATAAAACCAATACAAACTTTCATCAAAGTAGAAAAAGGAATTGCAATAATGAATACTTTCAGAATAATATTTAACTCAGCAGAATGAAAAACATTAATAGAAATAAAACTTGAAAAAAGGAATATCAAAAAAGAAAAAAGCAAAATAATTGGTAAGAGAATTGAAAAAATAGATTTAATGATTCCAAGATGATATTGTTTTTTATGTCTTGCTATATATTGTGTAGCAGCAGTAGGCAATCCAAAATTCAATATTCTTGTTGAGATTTCAACAAAAACTAAACCCAAAATGATTAAACCATATTTAGTTGGTCCTAAACTCCGTGCAAGAAGAATATTGATTACAAACTCAAGAATCCTAACTCCAATGAATCCTAATAATACTAAAAAACCTCCTTTTAAGATTTTTTTTAGAGTTTTATGAATTCTATCTGAAACTTCATTTTCCATTTTCATTTATCTTTTACTTCAAACCAAGGCACTTCTACTAATTCTTTCATATAAATCCCACTGGGATGTCCGTAAACCCTTTTTTCCCCAAGTGCATTACCATGGTCTGCTGTAATTATAACTTTTCCAGGTAAAGGATACACAAATTTTTCTATTTCTTTCAAAACAATCTGAAGATTTTCTTTATAATCCCTTAAAACCTCTTCTTTTTTTATCAAACCTTTCTTCAACTTTTCCCAAACATTATAACCTTGATCCATTATTTTGCCTTTTGAAATTTTTTCTCTCGAATTTTTCCAGCCAATTTGTTTTTTTTCAGTTCCTAAAAAAGGATAATGTGGTTGCATAAAATGGAATATGAACCTTTCAACATTTGGATATTGTTTTATAGCTTTTTTGCATTCTTTAACTACAATATTGGGTAAAACCGTTTGTTTTTTTTCGTCCCACCCAAAATCCCAAACGTCTATCACTTTTTTGAAAGGATTCTTTCCAAAATATTCTTTAAGTTTAAGATTAGATATGTATGGATTAGAGGAAACATAGATAACTTTATTGGCTTTCTTATTGTTAAAATTTTTTTTAATCCACTCTTGTGTTGTGGATCCTTTTGAGAGAACCGGTTTTAAAATTCCTTTGAGATGATTAATTTCCTTGAACATGTCATACCTACATGCATCAAGGACTATTAGGAATTTCCAATCAGTATCTAAAACAGAACATGAATTATATTTAAAAAATTTATAATAAAATCTCAATAAAAACAAATATAAAATTTCTCTTAAACTTGTATCTTTTAATTTTCTTCTAATTTTTTTGATTAACTTTGTCATTTTTAATTAAATTAAACAGCTCTTCTGCTATTCTTGTGAGTTCATAATTTTTCAAAACTTTAGCATTGCCTCTTTTTCCCAGCATATTCATAACAGAAGCATTTTTATATAAATATAATATCTTCTGTTTTAAAGATTTTTCATCATTTTGAGGAATTATAAATCCATCATAATCATTTTTAATTATTTCTTTTGGTCCAACACAATCCGTTGCAATTACTGGTAAATTAACAGCCATTGCTTCGATAATAACAATTCCAAAAAGCTCCTCCCACCCTTTGAATCTACGTGAAGGTAGGATTAAGCAATGTGCTTGATTATAAATTCTATTCAACCTTTTTTTATCTTTTATCTTGCCAAACATTTTTATGTTGGGTGGTTTTTTATTTTTTAATTCCTTTAAATAAGAACCACTTCCAACAATCCAAAAATTAATATAAGGTAGTTTCCTAGAAACTTTTAAAATTAAATCAAGACCTTTTTTATACTCAACTTTACCAACAAACAAAACAGTAAATATTTTCTTTTTTCTTATTTTTTTATTCCTAAAAAAAATCTTTGTATTGACAGAATGAGGTATCTTCATAGTTTTTTGTGAAAATTTTGAAAGGAAGGAATATGAAGATTCATTTATAGCCCTAATTTTAATATCTTTCAAAAATTTAAACCATAATTTTTTAAAAAAACTTTTGAAGGGCTCTATTTTGATATATCTAAATTCTTCTGATTCCCAATTCACAAAAGAAGTATCATAAATTAATTTACATCTCTTTAAGTATTTTAACAGCAAAAAGTATATCACAAGAGGATTAAGAGGGGCACATGCAATTATAACAATATTTTTTTTAAAAACTAATATAATTAATTGAAATATCAAAGAGAATGTAATTAAAGGATTCTTTTTTAATTTATTCAATTTAATGAAATTCAATTTATTTATATAACTTTCTTGCTTTAATTTTTCAAAAGGAATATATCTAGAGGGGTGATAAGAGTCACATATTATAGATACGTTATTCATTTTTCTAATTTCTAAATTTATTATACATTTCAAACGTTTCTTCTGCACATTTTTTCCAAGAAAATCTTTTACAGTTTTCAAAACCTTCCTTTATTAGATTATTTCTTAAATTATTATCCGAAGTTATTTTTAACATTGCTTCAGAGATTTCATTTACATTATAAGGATTTATTAAAATTGCACTTTCTCCAGCTACTTCAGGCATGGAACTTATATTTGAAGTTATTACTGGACAACCACAAGCTTGTGCTTCTAATATTGGTAATCCAAATCCTTCATAAAGAGAAGGATAGACAAAAACTTCAGAAATGTTATAAAGATTTGCTACAATTTCATTTGGCGTATAATCCAAGAAATAAATCTTGCCTTTATAAGGAGATTTATTATAAGTTTCAAAGATTTTCTTAGTTTTCCAACCTGTCTTACCTGAGATTATGAGAGCCGCATTTTTATTGTCCTTAGCAATATTATCAAAAGCTTTGATTAATCTAGAGATATTTTTTCTTGGTTGTATTGTATTTACATTGAGGATTATCTTTTTTCTGTTTATATCTGAAATATTAATTTCTTTCTCTTTAAAAAAATTTAAGATTTGTTTGTAACATTGAGTTTTATTTTTTATCCTAAACAATTCCTGGTCATATCCTTCATATATTACTGTAATCTTTTTTTGATTAATTTTAAGATGTTTGATTAAATCTTTTTTTGTGGATTTTGAGATGGCTATGATGTGGTCAGCTTTTTTAATATACATTGAAACCATATATTTCCACAAATGGCGAATCAAGGTATAATCATGTGGGAACTTAAAAATTGTTAAATCGTGTATAGTTACCACTCTTTTTTTGAAAGAAAAAAGAGGAATAGCATTTTTCAAGCCATGAAAAATGTCTATTTTATCTTTTATCAATAGAAATGGCAAGATTAGATTTTCCCAAATAAATCTAAACACAGTTATTCTGATAAAACTATTATCGTTGTGCCCATACAAAAATATACAAATTTCTTTATTTTTTTTTAAATTTGAGATAAGGTTTTCTGCATAAACTTTAACTCCTCCACTAACTTGTAAAGTTCTAGCATCTATTCCAACTCTGATTGGTCTTTTTTTTTTCATTTTTTTACTTCAAACCAAGGTACTTCTACCAATTTATTGACATGCATATTTGGATGGTGTCCATACTCTCCATATTCACCCAATAGTTCACCATGATCTGAAGTAATAACAATTTTCTTATCTTTTATTTTTGATAACAACTGTTGAACATATGACATTACGAATTCTAATTCTTTTTTATATACTTCTTTTAGTTTCCTTTCTCCCCCTTCTTGAATTAATTTTTCCATAGGATGTTTATACCTTAAACCAAATATTTTTTTAACCTTCCATATGTTCTTCCTTTTTATATTTCGTTTGATTATGTCCCCTAAAGACATTTTTATTCCAGTTAGATTCCAATTAATTCTTTTATTCCTATTTATAATATCACTCCATCCATCAAATCCTCCTTCTGTTATATATGGAAAATGTGGTTGCATATAATGAATTATAAATCTTTTTTTAGAAAAATCAGAAAGTGCTTTAATAGCAGCCTTATTAACTTCTTTTGGATGGACAGTCCCTAATTTTTTATCCCATCCAAAATCCCAGACATCTATTACCTTATAAAAATGCCTTTTTGCATCAAATCCTTTTATTTTTATTTTTGAATTTATATAAGGATTGGGTGATATGTATATAATATTATCCTTTTTATTAATAAAAACTTTCTTACACCATTCAATTGTGTTTGAAGCAGGTGATATATGTTTCTCTAATTTTCCTTCAAAATAATTCTTATAAACATTTTTGAAATAATCATGCCTACAAGCATCCAAAATAATAAGTATGTCCCAATTTTTGTTAAGGATATTTCTTTTCATTTTAATTTTAAATAATCTTCAGCAATTTTGTCTGAATTAAATCTATTGAGGAAAGCGGATTTGTATGGATTTAATTTAATTGATTTCCTTATATACATGGCAAGTTTTTTTGGATTTTGAATTTCTATTAGATATCCATTTTCCCCATCACTAATCAAATCTATCTGTCCACCATTATTTGTAGCAATTATAGGTAGACCAATTTGCATAGCCTCTTGCAAACAAATACCAAAACCTTCATGCAAGGAACTTAGAACATAAATATCTGCATTGTCTAAATATTGAAATTTTTTTTCTTCTGTAACAAAACCCAATAAATGTACTCTTTTCTCAACACCAATTTTTTTAGCCAATTTTAAAAGATTTTTTTCTTCAGGACCATCCCCTATTATTAAAGATTCTACATTTTCATCTTTTATAAGTGCTAAAGCTTTAATTAACGTTGGATAATCTTTCCTTTTAATTAATCTACCCACAGAAATAAGATATTTTTTATTTTTACTTAAACCCAATTCTTTTCTTGAAACTTTTTCAAATTTAAAAGGTTCATATGGAAGAGGGATTATTTTAATGTCTTTATTTGGTTTATAATATTTTAGAGTATTTTCTTTAGTATTAGAAGATTGAGCCACTAAAACATCAGAATTATTTAACACCCAATTGATAGTTTTCCTTAAATACCATTTATTATGCGGAGAGCTATCCTTACTAGGATCATAAATATCTCCACCATGCAAAGATAAAATATTCTTAACTTTAAATTTTTTAGATAACCATACACCTACAGGACCTGTAGGAACTGCAAATTGGGTATTAATTAAATCATAATTTCTTTTCTTAAACAATTTCTTAGCTTTTCTATAAGCATATAAAGGATAACTTAACATAGAAATCATAGTTGCAGTAGCCAAGTCTTCTCTTCCGACAACTTTAACTCTATAAACATTAATTCCATCAATAACCTCAAATTTTTTCAAGCCTTTAAACCAAGTTGTAACATAATCAACTTCATGACCTAACTTAACAAAACCTTTAGCTAATTTATGGGCTGCTACTCCCCCACCCCCACCTAAAGGAGGAAATTCATAATTCAACATTAATATCCTCATTTCCTGCTTTCCTCAACCATAATTTTTTTGAAATCAGTTATCCTAGGATTACCTAAATCCTTAAAATTAGTACTCCAAAACCCATATTCTGAGTGGTCTCCAAATATTCCTATAGCCTTCATTCCATGATCAGACAGCACAAATAGTTTAATATTAGAAATGTTCTTTATCTCATCTGTAATCTCTTCCATATCTTTATACAGCATCTTCATCATAACATTATTTCCAAAGTTTAAATGCCCTATAACATCAATAACACTAAAATAACCCAAAACAAAATCATGCTCTTCTTTTAATGCTTGAAAGAATTGCTCTTTTATTTTTTTATGATGATCAAAGGCATCTTTATTGTACTCTTTTCTTATTTCTTCTTTTTTATCTTTATTTTCTGTTTCAAAAAATGCTTTTAGTAATTTTCTTGATTTTTTGTGAGCTTCTAAATCATAAGAAAAACCAGGAAGATCTAAAACTATTGGATTTTTGAAATGAGAAAAGAAAGTTTCTTTAATATCCCATTTTTTGTTCCACATTTCTTTGTTGCCATTTCCCAAAACTTCACTTTCTTTATTCATTCCTGTCATAAATGAACTCCACAAAACCATTGTTCTTGGTTGAGAAAACTCAGAGATATTTGTTTTACCACAATAATCCTGTTTTAATTTTTCACAATTAAATTCTTCAACTTTATCATATTCTAATGCATCTATCGCTAAAATAATAATCATTTTTATACCTCTGTTATTATGCCGCCTGCACATATGTCAACCCTTTCTAATACAAATCTTCCTAATTCCTCAACTTCATTAAAGTTTTCAACTATAATTGGTTTATCTGTTTTGATTATAACATCTGCCACCTCTCTGTTCTTTATTTTTTCTTTAGTACCTATTTCTTCTAATGTTGAAGAATCAATAATTCTTGTAAATTTTTCAACTTCACATACTACTTGTTGAGTTGAGCATTTTAGGATTATTCTTTCTCCTTTTTTTAATGGTTCTTTGTCCATCCAGAAGATATGTGCTTTGAAAGTATCTGTTACTTTGGGTAGATTATCTTCTTTGCAAATTATATCTCCTCTATCAACAAAGACTTTATTTTTTGTAACAATACCTGTTGCTTTTCCTGATTCAGCTTCTTGAATATTTTCTTTTTGAAATTCTTCAATATTTTCTACAAAAGTCTCTTCATTAGAAGGCAATATAACAACTTTATCTTCTTTTTTTAGGATTCCTGTTTCCACTTTTCCAACAATAATTCTTTTATCCAATTTGTATACATCTTGTACAGAAAATCTTAATGGTTTATTATTGTTAGATTTATGTAGCTTAAAAGTATCCAGCGCTTCTAATACAGTTAACCCACTATACCAAGACATTTTATCAGTTTTATTTGCTAAAGAATCTCCATGTTTTGCTGAAATGGGAATTACATAAATTGGTTTTATATTTATAGTGCCTAAGAATTTAATTAATTCTTTTTTTACTTGGTCAAATCTCTCTTTTTTGTAGTCAATTAAATCCATCTTATTCATTACTACAATAACTTGCTTTAATCCTAGCATTCCCAAAATATAAGCGTGTCTTCTTGTTTGTTCTTGTACTCCTTCTTCTACATCTACTATTAAGATTGCTGCTTCTGCTTGTGAAGCTCCTGTTATCATGTTTTTAATAAATTCAACATGCCCAGGAGCATCTATTATTGTGTATTCTCTTTTTTTTGTTTTAAAGAATATTTGTGTAGTATCAATTGTAATATTCTGATCTCTTTCTTCTTCAAGACTATCCATTACATAACCAAACTCAAGATCTTTTCCTAAAGATTTGCATATTACTTTGATTTCTTCTATTTTCCCTTCTGGTAATGAATTAGTATCGTACAATAATCTTCCAATTAAAGTTGATTTACCATGGTCTACATGACCTACAATAACAAATTTGAGATTTTCCATTTTTACATATACCCCAATACTCTTAATTTCTGCATTGCATTAGCTTCTTCCTTGTCCTGAGCTCTTCCTGCTCTTTCTCCTTGCTTTGTTGTTTTTAGTTCTTTAATTACTGCATCGATATCTGCAGCATTTGAATTAATTGGACTGCAGCAGCATTTACAGCCAATGCTTCTATGTCTTTTGCCGTCTTTTGAGAAATATAACGGAATTGTAGGTATACTCTCTTTCTTTATGTATTGCCAGATATCTAATTCAGTCCAATGTAATAAAGAATGGACTCTAATATGTTCCTGCTCTTCTGCCTTGGCTTTGTATTGATCCCATAGTTCAGGGGGTTGGTTTTTATAATCCCATTTAAAATCAATATTTCTTGGAGAGAAGACTCTTTCTTTTGCTCTAACGCCGTGCTCATCCCTTCTTATCCCTAATAGTAATGCCCTAAATTTATGTTCAGCAATAACATCTTTTAAAGGCTGAGTCTTCAATGCAGTACAGCATTCAAGTTTATTCTTATTACTCATCCCTTTAGCTAATGCTTCTTTATTTTGTCCAACTATTAACTTAAAATTCCATTTTTTAGCATATTCATCTCTCCACTTAATCATTTCAGGAAACTTGTATCCAGTATCAATATGAACAACTGGGAAGGGAATTTTGCCATAAAATGCTTTTCTGACAAGCCAAAGAAGACAGCTTGAATCTTTTCCCATTGACCACAACATTGCAATTTTCTTGAATTGTTTGTATGCTTCTCTTATAATGAATATGCTCTTACTTTCAAGTTCATCTAAATGATTCATTTTGATTTCCCCCCACACAGCAAAAATTAATCAAGGTAGCCCAACTTCCTCAATCTTTCTTTAACTTTTTCTTCTTCATCTTCTGAAAATTCTTCTTTTTTAACTTCCTCTTCTTGTTTTTTCTTTTTCTTGAATATACCCAATATTCCCATTTTGTAATTTCCTCCTAAGATTTTTAAGCATTAAAATATTCATTTTTTAGAATTCCACCCTAACTAATTCATAAGGTCTATTTTTTATTTTTTCTCTAATTTTTTCAAAACATAATTCATTTGGGTAAATTCCAACAACTCCACCACCACCACCAAGCGGAGGAAACTCATAATTAAGCATTAAAATTTTCATCTTAATTCTTTGAATCTCTTTACTAATTCTGATGATGATTGGATCTTTTTTCCTAACTCATCAACCATTTCTATTCCATGTTTTTCACAAATCTCTTTTTCGGGAATATTTCCTTCATGTCTATCTCCGCCATTAGCAAATATATGTGGTTTAATTTTTTCTAATGATTTACAAACAGAACTATCCTTATCAATAGAAACAAAAATTTCATCTACACATTTTAAGGCTTTTACTATTTTAGCTCTTTCTTCTTGTTTCATGAAGTTATAACCTTTTTTTAATCTTGCTTGGTCATCATTATTTATTATAACAATTAACTTATTACCTAGTTTTTTAGATAATTCTAAGTATTCAATATGTCCCATATGTAGAGGATCAAAATATCCTGATGCTACTACTATTCTTTCTTTCATCTTATCTTATTTCTAGCGTCTTCTAAACCTTCTAAAGAGCCTATATCATACAACTTTGAATCAAAAACAAAAGCATAAACATCTGTTTTTTTGTAAAGCCATTGAATAAACTCCCCTGTTTTATCCATAGGATTTTTTTCTCTAAGATATTTATTAAAAAGATTTATTATTTCTTTAGGAAAAAAGTAGATACACGTAGAAGCCAAGGAAGATTTTGGTTCAGAAGGTTTTTCTTCAAAGTTAATGATTTTATTATTCTCATTTATTGACAATACACCATATAATTTTATACTTTCTTTATCTTTTATATCACGAGAAGCAATAACTGCTGATTTTTTTTCATTTTGAAATTCAACAAATTTTTTCAAAGATAATTCAAATAAATTATCCCCACCAATGACAATAAGATCATCTTCTATATTTTCTTTTTCAATTAAAAAATTAATATCTCCAATAGCACCTAATCTTGTTTCATTAGAAAGAGTTCCATCATTTAATATATTGATAGATACATTTGTTTTATAATCTTTTAACCATTTAGTAAAATGATCATAGAATTTATTATTTGTAACAACAAAGATTTCATTAATTTCTCCAACTTCAAAAATTTTATCTAAAATATATTCTATCAGCAGTTTTCCATTAATGTCTAACAACGGCTTTGGTGTATTTAATGTTAAGGGATAAAGTCTTGTTCCATATCCTGCTGCTAAGATTAAAGCTTTCAAATTTCCACCTTTACTAATTCATAAGGTCTATTTTTTATTTTTTCTCTAATTTTTTCAAAACATAATTCATTTGGATAAATTCCAACAACTGCACCACCAGATCCACTAAATTTGGCACTACATCCATGTTCTCTTGCAATATTTACCATTTCAAGATTACCAGTACCAATTCCATCCTCTCCAAGAAGTTCTTTTCTTAAATCAAAGTTTTTATTTTGTAACCAAGAACATTTTTTAAAATCTTTTTTTAACAATGCTTCTTTAAATTCATCTGTTAATCTAGCAAATTTTTTCATTATTTTTTTTACAGGATTACTAATAGATGGATTACTATTAAAATATAGAGATGTAATATTACTATGAACTTTTCCAGAATCAGAAGGATCTAAATTATACATTAAATAAAGATTAGGAAGATTATTGATATCTAATTTTTCATAACAACCATATTCATTATTATTTTTTTCAAAAGCTTCTTTAGAAAAATCCATATAAACAAGATCATCAAATGCTTGAACAACTCTATCTTGCAATCCAGCAGCAATTCCAAGTTTTTCTGTTTCTGATCTTAATATTAAATTTGCTAATATTTCTGGATTTATTTTTACATCATAAAAGTCTTGTAAACATTTCATAGTTCCAGTAATAATTCCACTAGAACCAGCCAATCCCACCATTCTTGGAATATTAGTATTAATATCTATTTCAAATTTTTTTCCATTATAATCTTTATTCATAGATAAGAGATATTCAAAAAAGACTGTTGTTGCTGCTTTCACTAATCTACTTCCATCATAAAATCCGTTTGTTGAAGTATAATCAAATAAATGCTTAATAGAATCAAATTCATTTTCATCACCAGGAAGAATTATCCTATCTGGTCTTTCCCATAATCTTACTGTAGCATAAAAATTTCTAACAGGAACAGCTATTGTTTTCCCATCATATCCATCTGAAGGATTTCCGATTAATCCAGCCCTTGCACTAACAGTATGCTCTATAAGTGTCATTTTTTAACCACCTTCTCTATAGAATAACTTCTCCTTCCATTACTATAATAATTCTTAATTGAAATATCTGCTAACAGACCAGATATGAAAAATTGTATCCCAATAATAATCAATAAAACAGATAATAATGGGAGTGTAGAATTAACTAAACTTATTCTTCCCAATAGCCTTAGAAATACCAAATAACCTAAAACTAAAAACCCAACAAAACTCATTAATAAACCAACACCACCAAAAAGATGCAATGGTCTGTTAGAATATTTTCTCCAAAATAATATATTTAACAAATCCAAGAATCCTTTTAATAATCTTGAATAATTATACTTTGTTTTTCCATATTTTCTTGGATGATGACTTACTTTTACTTCTCCAATTCTAAATCCTTTCCAACCAAGTAAAGCAGGAATATAACGATGCATATCCCCATATAAATCAATATCTTCAAGACATTCTCGCTTGTAAGCTTTTAAAGAGCAACCAGAATCATGTATTGGATCATGTATTAATCTCCTCCTAATTCTATTTGCAATCTTAGAAATTAATTTTTTAGATAATTTATCATGTCTATCATATCTCCAACCAGAAATCATATCATAACCATCCATAGCAGAAATTAACTTTGGAATATCTGCAGGATCATTTTGTAAATCCCCATCCATCTGAACAATTATTTTTCCTTTTGCTTCTTTAAAACCAGCAGATAAAGCAGCTGTCTGACCAAAATTTTTTCTAAATTTAATTATTTTTAGATTTTCACAATCAATTTTATTTAAATTATTAAATGTATCATCTTTACTTCCATCATCAACAAATATAATTTCATGATCATAATCTTTCAAAGCGTCTTTTATCTTAGAATATAATAGTCCAACATTATCTTCTTCATTATAAACAGGAATAACAACAGAAACCTCAACCATTTTTAACCTCATAATAATCTTTATACCAATCAACAAAATTCTTTATTCCTTCATTAACAGAAACTTTTGGATTATAACCAAGCATCTTGCATGTTTTGGATATGTCTGCAGATGTATTAAGAACATCTCCGGGCTGTAAAGGTAAAAATCTTTTCTTAGCTTCTTTCCCTAAATTTTTTTCAATTTCTTCTACAAATTTAGTTAGTTTTACTTGCTCTCCTCTTGCAATATTAAAAATCTCAAAAGGATAATTTTTATCTAAAGCAGAAATAATACCTGAAACACAGTCAGATACATAAGTAAAATCTCTTTTCATGTTTCCATTATTAAATACTTTAATTTCTTTTCCTTCTAAAATAGATTTAGTAAACAAAAATAATGCCATATCTGGTCTGCCATAAGGTCCATATACTGTAAAGAATCTTAACCCAGTACAATTTAACCCATAAAGATGATGATAAGTATATGCCATTTCTTCATTTGATTTCTTTGTTGCAGCATATAGGGAAATTGGTGTATCTACTCTATCTGATTCAGAGAAAGGAATTTTTTTATTATTCCCATATACAGAACTACTTGATGCAAAAACCAGATTCTTAATATCGTATTTTTTACATAATTCAAGAATATTTAATGTTCCTAATATATTCGCTTTTTCATATGCAAAAGGATTCTCTAAAGAATATCGTACACCCGCCTGGGCAGCTAAATGACAGATTTTGTCAAATTTGTGTTTTTTAAACAAATGATCCATAGAATCGTAATCAGAAATATCTGCTTCTACGATTTCACATCCAAATTTTTCTAACTCTTTAGCTCTTGTTTTTTTAAGATTAATATCATAATAATCATTAAAATTATCAACACAAATAACCTTATCTCCTCTATCAAGCAACGCTTTAGCTGTATGAAAGCCAATAAAGCCAGCTCCACCAGTTACAAGTATTTTTTCAGTTTTCATTTTGATCTTCTTCCTCTTTAAACTTATTTTTTATTTCTTTTATTTTATCTAATAATATCTTATGAACAAAATGTCTTATAGAAGGAAAATTTAATCTGTCTTTATTAACAATTTCTTTAATATCTTCATATACTTTTTTATCAATATCTACATTAACCATGATGCCCCCAAACATAATTTACATATGAAAAATATGGTTTTTATATAAGTTTTATGCTTTTACCTACTATAGAATAAGAAAACAATATTAAAACATATAAATTCCACATTTCATACTAAAAATATTGGTTTTCAATTTAGCTATCTTAAAGCATTTTTTGCATATCTAAGGGCAGTGAATACTTATTAAATAATAATTTGTAGAAACATAATACTCCTTCAATTAAGTCTGGATCATTTTTTATAACAAAAGTATGTATTCCATGGGGTACCCTAATATCATGAAAAGTTCTCCCTGGGAGAAATCTTTTGGTTCGATTCAATCTATATTTGCCATCGAATCCTGCAAATAGAAAGAGATAATCATCAATTATTCTATCTGTAGTCTCGTGTCCTACTTTAGTTCTATTTATTGCTTCTTCTACTCTTTTTTGCTCTTTTTTAGGTAATTTTGATACATTCTCTTCTTCAATACTACTATCTAAATATATATCTGTTAACAATTTTTGGCAATGCATCATCAGGCTATATCCGTAATCAATTAAAGAATCTTCAATAAACGAAGTCCGATATTTACTTCCATCATTTACCGAGGAATAATTTTTTATACGTTCCAATCCATTTTCCAGTCTTTCTAGGGCAGATTCTAAGTCCAATTTTTTTTCTTTTACAAATACACTTTTTAGTCTATTTATTAACTGCATATGTAACATTATTATGAATATATTGTTAAAATCATGTTGTAGTGTTAAATACAACAAATATGCTAAACAGTGTGTGCTTAGCTATCAATACAATACACATTTTAAAACTGCCCTCTTCTATTCTAGGACTTAAAATTTATTGAAACTAACAACTATTAAGCGAACTTTTAAAAAAACATATAAATTCCACATTTTATACTCTAAATCATAATAAAGTTTAAATGTGGGGGATTTTCCAATTAAATAATGATAGAAAAACAAACTCTTGATAATTTATTTGAACAAACAAAAAATCTCGAAAGAATCGGAGCTAGATTAAGTGGAGAATCTGAAGTAGTGCATGATATTGAAGATCATTTTAGACAAGTAGAATTTTATTATCCGATTGTGAGAGGCCAGATTAAAACAATTTTAGAGTTTGTCCCTTCGGTATTCCCTGAAGATTGGAAAAGCCCAGATGGTTATGATGAATTAAATCCACAGCAACAAGAGGCATATATGAAAATTGCGAGAAACGGGCTTCAACAGTGTCCTGGATCAGTAATACAAAAAGTTATTGAACTTGCTGTAGATTATCGAGGCAAATATTTTAGTTAGGCACACAAACTTATTTCTATTAACAACTATTAAGTGCTTTGTTTAATAAGTGCTTAAATCATCTTACTTTTTAAACAGAGATGAAAGTATTTTACTTCTTTTTAGTAACAACCACCAAAAGGCTTATAAAGTGTTTATTTGAGTAAAATTATATGACAGAAAGATTAGAAGCAATTTCAATGGAACCTGTAAAAGACAAACTGAAAAATCTTAAAGATTATATTCCTAAAGGAGATGATTTCTTATATGATTTTGGAGCATATTTAGCAGACAGATTAAACCCTGAACTTGTTCCTGTTGGATTTAATTTTGCATGTGAAGCTTCTATAGAAGATTTGAGAAGGGGAGGAGATTATGGAGAACATGGGAAAGTTGATGTGCCTTTAAGTTTAACAGGATATCCTCCTGCAATGTATGGATTATTAAGAATGAGAATTCCTGAAATTGCAAAAGCTGTCTGCCCTCTTGAATTTGCAGAAGAAGTAAAAAAAGTTTATGACGAAGTTAATGCAGAAATAAGAAAAGATAATTAAACAGAAACTACTTTTTAAACAAAGCCACTATTAAGCGAACTTTTAAAAGAACATATAAATTCCATATTAGAAAAGGTTTTGTGTAAAAACTAACTCTCTTTAGCAAGAATGAGAAACATAAATATTCTTAAAATGACCATACATTTGTTGAACTAATTTTTTTCCTGCTTTAGCATCTTTAACAGAAATATTTCCATTTGATGAATCGCCTGAAAGAATTCTGTCTAAAGTTCTATCAACTCTTTGCCAATCAGAAGCAAGTCCAATAGCATCTTTTTGTTCAGGTGTCAAGTCATCTCTGGAATAAAAAGTTTTGGGACCAAAAGAATTACCAAAAATATCTAAAATAGAACCCATACCTTCAAGGAAAGCTCTCCAATGATTTTTTCTCTGAACTTCTGGATTTTCTAATGAGGTTAACCATTCATTATATTTGGCAACAGATTCATCAAATTCTTGAGCATAATCTACTGTTTGTTGATTCATAATTATAAAAATGTTTCAAATAATATAAAACTTGTTGTCAAGTGCCCATTTCTCGATTGAACAACTATTTTAACAATCTATAAGAATTAAAGGAACAATCATTTCATCATCACTAAC
>SDBV01004445.1_pt1 | contig 20187 bp, 23 predicted proteins | sample 2277081 | NCBI WGS metagenome assembly SDBV01 (sample SAMN10402039, study PRJNA504765) | marine sediment metagenome | isolation source: marine sediment core GS10_PC15, 223 cmbsf | place: Arctic Ocean: Southern Knipovich Ridge | collected 2010 | reverse complement strand
TTGCGGAATATCTCGGGGATGGCGACTTTGATGCTCATGAAGTGGGAGCACGATCTACCCGAAGAAGTTACCGGAAGACTGCGGCGTATTCAGGCCAACGTCGAGGCCGAGACGTCGCTGATTTCGGAATTGCTTGAGTTGTCTCGGATACGTTCAAGCCCGCAGAAGCGAGTGCTGGTGGACATGAATGCGATGATGGAGGATCTTTCGGCAACGTTCGAGTTCGAACTGAAGAGCCGGCGGATTCAACTGCAAATTCAGTCGAGACTGCCGCATCTTTATGCGGAAGAAAACCGCATACGCCAGGTCTTCCAGAACCTGCTCGACAATGCGATCAAATATATGCATCGCCACGAGGGCGGCAAGATTCGCATCGGGTACGACACCGATGGCGAGAAGCATCGTTTCTGGTGTCGCGATAACGGCCCGGGAATCCAGCCCGGCGAGCACAGACGCGTGTTCCAGGTCTTCCGTCGCAGCGAAACCGCCCACGCGGCAAGCATCGATGGTAAAGGCGTAGGTCTGGCGATGGTTAAAAGTGTTATGGCCAATTACGGCGGGCGGGCCTGGGTGGAGTCCAGCCCGGGCGACGGAGCGGCCTTCTATGTGACATTCGATGTGGGCAACACGGAGTGGAATAAAAAAACCAAACGCAATGAGCAAGATAAACAAATCGACAAAAAGCCGTCCATGCGTCCTGTTGGTTGATGACGACGACGATTGGCGCGGCGTGATGCGTGAGTTGCTTTCGTCGGCTTCAGAACCGTTCGACGTGCGCGACGTGGCCAATGGCGCCGATGCGATTGACTTCCTCCATCAACGCTGCGAATTTGCCAACGCGCCTCGTCCCGATCTGATCTATCTCGATCTGGAAATGCCCGGCGATTCAGGCACGGATGTGCTCGATCAGATCAAGTCTTCCCCCCAATTCAAGGACATCCCCGTCGTCATGCTCACGGGCGTCAGCGACGGCAATCAGAAACGCACTGCATTCGCCAAAGGCGCCGACGCTTACATGGTCAAGCCTTCCGAGGCTCAGCAGTTGGTGCAGGCCATCGAGGCGACACTGGCGAGGTGGTTGAGCTGCCGGCCGAAACTCGCCAAGCCGTCCATGACCGCTATTTCAGCGCGCAGCACGGGCGATCAGCAGGCCGATCAGCAGGGCGAATGGCGAATCGCTCATCCTTCGATCCTGATTGTCGAAGACGATTTCGACCAGCAAGCCTTGATTACCGAGGTGCTCGGGATTCATTTCACCCAGGCACCGGGCCAGTTGATCGAAGCGGTCGGCACGGGCGCCGAGGCGCTCGGGCGGGATCTGAGCGCCTTCGATGTGGTCTTGCTCGATTACAATCTGCCGGACATGCCGGGCTTGGCGATTCTGGAGCAGATTCTCGCGCAGATCGATCTGCCGGTAATCTTCGTCACGGGGGAGAACGACTCGAACACAGCCGCCGAGGCGATCCGCAGAGGCGCCCAGGATTACGTGGTCAAACTGGGCGACTACCTGTTCGCTCTGCCGATCGTGGTAGAGAAGAACGTTCGCCTGCATCAGATCAAGAAAGACAACGCCCGCCTGCAGGACAAACTCTACCACAAGAATGAACAATTGGAAGAGTCGCTGGCCAAGCTCCGCACCATGGCCGCGACCGACCACCTGACCGGGCTGGGCAATCGCCGGCGATTCTCCGAGTTGCTGGACCGCTATTACAGCGAAGCCGTCCGATACCAGCAGCCTCTGACATGTTGCATGTGCGACGTGGACCATTTCAAAGAGCTCAACGACGGGCTCGGCCATCAGATGGGGGACAAGGTGCTGCAATTGACGGCCGAGATCATTTGCTCCTCACTGCGATCATCCGACGTCGCGGCCAGGTACGGCGGCGATGAATTCGTGCTGCTGCTGCCGCATACCGACATGGATCGCGCCATGGCGGTGGGAAATCGAATTCGCCACGAGCTTCGCATGAGAAGCCGCAACCACCCAGAGATCGCCCGAGCCGTTTCGTTGTCGATCGGCGTTGCGTCGCTCATGGCCAACAAACCTGCCAGCGGCGATTCGCTGGTGACCATGGCCGACCGGGCGCTCTACCATGCCAAAGACAACGGCAAGGACAAGATCGTCTCGTTCGGCCAGATCCTGAGTTCGACCGGCAAGGCCGAAGCGTCCTAGAGCCCGCCATCGGCTCGCGGAGGCGAGAGCAGAAATGATGCAAGCTCAGAGTGAACTGCTCTAAATCCCCAAACGCTCTGGCCGCCGCTGCGCCGATACCTGTATATAGGATGAGCGACAGCAGCCCGGGAAAAAACCCGTTGCGCGTATACACGGTGGGTTTCGAGTTCATCGTCATTTTCCTTCTCTTTGTCGGCGCCGGAGTGACGCTGGATAAAACTGTTTCCAAGCCGCCGGGCTTTACGGTGCTTGGCACGATCATTGGCTTTGGCGGGGGTATGTACTGGCTGTTGAAGCGGGTCAAGGAAGCCCGGAAGGAATTTGGCGGGATCAAACCGAAAGGCGACAATCATAAAGATTCCAATGATCAGCCGAAGGGTGAGAACGATTCGTGACCGACATCCACGGCCAATATTTGCGAAACAATCCACATCCAATGGAATTGCGTTTCACGTCGGCACTGGTCTGGATCGTGCCGACCTGGCTGGCCGCCGGAGCTGCCGGCGCCTGGCCGACCTGGCATCTGGGCGGGCGCGATGCAATAAACTGCATGCTCCTGGCCGGCGGGATTACGCTGGTGGCGACGCTTGTTGGTACACTATTGGTCGTGCGGTCGGCCCGCTTGGGCCCGGCGCGAGCGGCGATGACGTTTCTCGCTTCCGGACTGGTCCAGGGTGTGGTAGCGATTGGGGCAGCCACAGGCGCAGCCGTGATAATCGACGCGCCTTTGCGAGTGACGCTGGTCTGGACTGCGATCTTCTATGTGCCGATGCTTGTAGCGCAGAGCCTATGGTTGTACTGTGGGCTGAGGCGAGACGCACTTCGAGCAGCGTTGGGTGAAATTGAACGGCGAGCGGGACTGTAGTTCCGCCGGCAGTCGATTTTGGAAAATGATATGCGCGATCAAATCATTGATTTCATCTCGGATCACCCTTGGCCGTACGACTGGTGTCAGACCGAACTGTTCGGCCTTCACATCACGCTGATGAGCAGCGCGATTTTCTCGATGATCCTCGCGGCTGTGATCCTGATGGCGGTGATCCTTCCGATGGCGCGCAAGCACAAATATCTGCCGACCGGTGCGGGTAATGTGCTGGAAGTGCTAGTGGTGTTCGTTCGCGACATGATCGCCCGCCCGACCCTTCGCGACAAGGCGTACGACTACCTACCATTTTTGCTTACCCTGTTCGTATTCATCCTCGCAATGAACCTGTTGGGGATGGTTCCGCTCGAACCGATCTCTCACGTGGCGGGCCTGCCGCGGATGGGGCACACCGCCACGAGCATCCCGATGGTCTGTGCGGGGCTCGCGTCGCTGGCGCTGCTGGCGATCGTCTCGTCGGGCCTGACTGTCCAGGCGAAAAAGCATCACCTCGCAACCGGCCGACCCATGTCGTATTGCATCGCGATTTCCGCGTTGCTCTGGTTTCGCAGCCTTGCACCGGACGTGCCGGGCAAGGTCGGCATGCTGCTGGCCGGGCCGTTGATCCTGTTGGAACTGGTTGGCGCTGTGGCCAAGTGCTTCTCGTTGATGATCCGTCTCTGTGCGAACATGATCTCCGGCCACGCCCTGGTGGCCGTGCTGATGCTCTTTTTGCTCCAGGCGCTGCGGGCGTATATGCAGACCGACGCGACCCACCTGTTTTACGTGGGGCCCCTGACAGTTCTGGGCACGGTGGCGGTAAGCATTCTGGAGTTGCTGGTATCCGGGCTTCAGGCGTACATTTTTACTTTTCTGACGGCTATGTTCCTCAGTCTGTACGCCGAGCCGTCACACTAGCCGTCATACTAAAAGACGTAAAATATTCCGCTGCCCATCGGGCGGTTTCGTCGGTATGATACGCGATTTATGGTATCTCCGCCTTACAGGCGGCGGGAACAGGAGAACGCAGATGCTGCGTATTACGAAATGGACTCTTGTTGTACTGGTGCTGGCAATGACAGCGGCGCCGGCTTTTGCTCAGGAGCAGGCCTCCGAAACAACCGACGAGGCGTTGGCTGCGGCACCGCAAAACAACTCGATGGCTAAAGCGGTCGGCACGATCGGTGTTTGCCTTGGCGCCGGGCTGTGTGTGGTTGGCGGCGGTTTCGCAATCGCCCGTATCGGATCGTCCTGCATCGAGTCGATCGCCCGTCAGCCCGAGGCCGGCGGTGCGATGTTCGCCCCGATGGTGGTCGCCGCCGCTATGGTCGAAGGCGGCATGCTTTTCGGCATTGTCGTTTGTCTGCTGGGCGTGGTTAGCCTCTAGCGATTGGCCCAACCGCGCTCCATGCGGGAGGTGTTGGCTATGCGCATTATGAAACGATTGTCGTTTGCCGCGACTGCTGCGATGCTGGCGCTCGTTATCGCGCCGACAGCAGCCTTCGCCGCCGGCGACGCGCAGCTCACGCCAGGCGATATCGGCCACATGATAGCCGCCATTGTGGTCTTTGCGGTGTTGCTGCTGGTGCTGCGACGCTGGGCGTGGAAACCGATCGTAAGCCAGCTTCGAAGGCGGGAAAAAGACATCGCCGAAGCCCTCAGCCGCGCCGAACAACGTGAGACCGAAGCCGGCGAATTGCTTGAACGCTACCAGGGACGTTTGGCCAATGCAGAGGCCGAGGCTGAAAAAATGCTCGCCCGCTATCGCCAGCAAGCCGTCGAAGCCCATGACGAATTGCTCGAGGCGGCTCGCGCCGAGACCAAGGAAAGCCGCGAGAAGTCCCGTATGGAACTGGAAGCCGCCAAAAAAGAGGCCCTGCAGGAACTGCGCGATACGACGGCGGAACTGGCTACCGATATCGCCGGCAGGGTGCTCAAAAAGAAACTCTCCGCCGAGGATCAACGCAACCTGCTCGACGAGTCGCTCAAGCAAATCCAGGAACAGGCCGGATCGCAAGAGGGGAACTAATCCATGGCCGACGCACCCGCCAGGATCGAAACAGTAATGGAGCCCATGGCGGCTCGGCTGGCTGGTGTCTACGCCGAATCGCTACTGGAACTCACCCCAGATAACGACCAGGCTGAATCGCTCGCCGTCGAGCTGAGCGAAATCGTTAAACTCACCAGGGAAATCGAAGGCTCGGACGTTCTGCTGGCCGGGTTCCTGTTCAACGACCGCCAACGGGTCGAACTGATCCAGCGCATCTTCGGCGAACGAGTGAACAAATCGATAGAAGGCCTCCTCGCTGTCATGGCCGCCAATCACCGCATGGAATTGCTGGCGGGAGTGGCCGGGCAATTCAGGGAAATGCTCGAAAATCGCAAAGGCATGGTCGAAGTTGACGTCGTCACTACGATCCGCCTGGATAAACGGGCCCGCGAGGAATTGACCGCATCGCTTCGCAAGACGCTCAACGCCGAACCATTGCTCCGAACGCACGTCGACGCCGACCTGATCGGTGGGGCGGTGCTGAAAATCGAAGACCGAGTGTACGACGCATCCCTCCTGGCCGAACTGAACCGCATGCGCCGCCGCCTGTCCGGGCGAACAGCCACGCAGGGTTCGCAAACCAATTCACCCAACGAGACGGAAACACAGCCATGAAGTTCAAAGCCGATGAAATCGCAAGCGTCCTGCGGGAAGAAATCAGCCGCTACCAGAGCGAACTCGACGTCGCCGAGACCGGCCGCGTGCTGGAAGTGGGCGACGGAATCGCCCAGATCTACGGCCTGTCCAACGCGATGGTTGGCGAGATGCTCGAGTTCGAAGGCGGGCAGATCGGCCAGGTATTCAACCTCGAACCGAATGCGGTCGGTGCGGTGATCTACGGCAGTTGCGACCAGATCAAGGAAGGCGGGTCCGTTCGCGGCACGGGCAGGCTGCTGGACGTTCCCGTCGGCGATGCAATGCTGGGACGTGTGGTGAACGCGCACGGGGTGGCGATCGACGGTCTGGGCGAGATCGAGGTCACCGCGACCCGCCCGGTCGAGTTCATGGCGCCGGGCATCGCGGCCCGCCAGCCGGTCGACGAGCCGCTGCGAACCGGCCTCAAAGCCATAGACGCAATGACGCCCATAGGCCGGGGCCAGCGAGAACTCATCATCGGCGATCGCAAAACCGGCAAGACCGCAATCGCCATCGACGCGATTCTCGCCCAGAAGGATTCCGACGTGCTGTGCGTGTACGTCGCGATCGGCCAGAAGGATTCTACCGTCGCCGGCGTGGTCGAAACGCTTCGCAGCCACGGCGCGATGGAATATACGGTTGTCGTCTTGGCCTCTAGCTCCGACCCGGCGCCCACGCAATACATTGCCCCGTATTGCGGCTGTGCGATCGCCGAGCACTTCATGTACACCCAGGGGCGGGCGACGCTGGTGGTGTACGACGACCTGACCAAACAGGCGGCAGCCTATCGACAGATTTCGCTGCTGCTTCGCCGACCGCCCGGGCGCGAGGCGTATCCGGGCGACGTGTTCTACCTTCACAGCCGACTGCTGGAACGATCCTGCAAGCTGGCCGAGCAATACGTAATAGCCCCCAAGGGCGAAGCTGCCGACGTTGCCGAAAATGCCGAAAGCGTCGACGCAGCCGAAGTGTTCACAGGTCCGCTGGGCCTGGCCGAGGCGAAACGCAAAATCATCGACGCCGGGCAGGAAGAGACGATGCGCATCCACCGGCTGGAAAAATCCGGCGGGTCGATGACCGCCTTGCCCATCTGCGAAACGCAGGAAGGCGAGGTATCGGCCTACATTCCGACCAACCTGATCGGCATCACCGATGGGCAGATTTATCTCGAGCCGGCGCTGTTCTTCGCCGGCGTTCGACCCGCGGTCAACGTGGGCATTTCCGTCAGCCGAGTTGGCTATAAAGCGGCCTGGCCGGCGATGAAGGAAGTCGCAAAGTCTCTGCGGCTGGACCTGGCGGCCTATCGAGAGCTCGAATCGTTCGCGCAGCTTGGCATGGATCTGGACGCCTCATCGCAGCATCGCCTGGAGCGGGGCGATCGGATGATTCGCCTGCTCACCCAGCCGCAATATCAGCCCATGCCGTTCCTGGACCAGGCGATCGGCATTTTTGCTGGCAACGCCGGAGCCCTGGACGATCTCGATCCGTCCGAGGTGCCTTTCTTCGAGGTCGGGCTACTGGCTTTCATCAAAGAGAACCATCGCGAGTTGTACGACGAGTGCGTGGAGGCACAACAATTTGGGCCAGATCGAGGCAAGCAATTGCGGAAAATCATCAACGAGTACAAGCGCGAAGACTACCGGCGCGAACGTCGCGAGCGGAACAAGGAAACCGGCGAGCAGGAATAGCGGAACCGAATGGCCAAGGCCCGAACAATTCGCAAGCGAGTCCGTGCGGTGCGGAATATCCGCACGATCACGCGCACCATGGAACTGGTCGCTTCGGCCCGCTTCCAGAAGTCGCACCAGCAGGTGCTGGGCGCGCGTCCCTACACGGACCGCCTGACCGACATGGTGGGCGATCTGCTGGCGCGGGGGGCGACCCAGTCGCTGGACCACCCGCTCATGCACGAAGTGGAAGACGTCAAGCGCGAAGTGATGCTGGTGCTCACCAGCGATCGGGGCTTTTGCGGCGGATACAACCATTCGGTATTGCGCGTCGCCCTGAGCCGCTACCGCCAGCTAACCGATGCAGGCTACGACGTCGCCGTTCGCGTTGCAGGCAAACGCGGCGCGCAGTATCTGAAGTATCGAGACATCGAGTTCGAGGAAATCGATCTCGGCTTTGAAGTCCTGCCGGATTTCGCGCAGATAGGGCAGTTGGCGACGGGGCTGATCGGAGAATTTCTCGACCGGAAAATCGGCGGCGTGGAAGTGGCCTTCATGCAGTACGTCTCGTCGGCGAAGCAGGCCCCGGCCATCTCGCAGATCCTGCCGATGGAGTTCATCGAGCCTCCGTCCCGGCCGGCGTTTACCGCAGGCGAACCGACGGAGTATCGGCTTCACCCGTCCAGCGAAGAGATCCTCAAGCATTTGTTCCCGGCCACGGCCAGGCTGCGATTGTGGCAGTGCTTCCTGGATGCCGCAGTCAGCGAGCGACTGATGCGCATCTCGGCGATGCGAAAGGCCACCGAAAACGCCGACGAAATGATCCACGAGCTGACCGTGAATTACAATCGAGCCCGTCAGAGCCAGATCACCTCCGAACTGGCGGAGATCATCGGCGGACGGATGGGCGCATGACACTAATTTAGGAATTTGGATTGCGGATTTTTTGCAATTTGGATTTATTGTACTTTGGATTGCAACTTTTGATAAGCGAGTAATCGCCAACGGAAACGAGAAAGCAGATGCCCGCGATCGGCAAGATCATACAGGTTATCGGATCGACGTTTGACGCGGAGTTCCCGGAAGATAATCTTCCGAACATTTACAACGCACTTCGCATCGACGACGATGCCGGTGCAGTAAAAATGCACCTGACCGGAGAGGTCCAGCAGCATCTTGGCGGCGGGAAAGTCCGCTGCGTGGCGCTGGGGCCGACCGACGGGCTCCGCCGGGGTATCGAAGTGGTGGACACAGGCTCGCCAGTGATGATGCCCGTAGGTCCGAACGTTCTCGGGCGGGTGTTCAATCTTCTGGGCGACCCGATCGACGGGGGTCCGCCCATCGAGGCCGAGGAATATCGATCTATCCATCAGCCGCCGCCGCCATTCGCGTCGCTCGAGCCGCGAAGCGAAATCTTCGAGACGGGCATCAAGGTGATCGACCTGCTCGTACCGTTCGTTCGAGGCGGGAAGATGGGCCTGTTCGGCGGGGCCGGGCTGGGCAAGACCATCGTCATCCAGGAGCTGATCGCCCGCGTAGCAACCCGCCATGGCGGAAACAGCGTGTTCGCCGGCGTAGGCGAACGAACGCGCGAAGGCAACGACATCTGGCTGGAAATGCAGCAGGCCGAAATCGGCGACACAGGCGAGAAACTCATCAATAAAAGCACGCTTGTGTTCGGGCAGATGAACGAGCCGCCCGGCGCCAGGCTGCGGGTGGCGCTGTCGGCGCTGACGCTGGCCGAGTACTTCCGCGACATGGGCGGCGCGGACACGCTGCTGTTCATCGACAATATTTTCCGCTTCTCGCAGGCCGGCAGCGAGGTCTCGGCCTTGCTTGGGCGCATGCCGTCCGCCGTCGGCTATCAGCCTACGCTCGCGACCGAGATGGGCGAACTCCAGGATCGCATCACCTCCACTCGCAAGGGCGCGATCACGTCGGTGCAGGCGGTTTACGTGCCGGCCGACGATATGACCGACCCCGCGCCGGCGACTGCGGTGACGCACCTCGATGCGTTCATCGTGCTCGAGCGGTCGATCGTGGAAAAGGGCATATACCCGGCCGTGGACCCGCTGGGCAGCTCGTCGCGAATTTTGGACCCGCAATACGTCGGCGAAGAGCACTACCAGGTGGCGCGTCGCGTTCAGCAGATTCTCCAGCGATACCGCGACCTGCAGGATCTGATCGCAATTCTCGGCGTTGACGAGCTGAGCGAGGAAGACAAGCAAACCATTCGTCGCGCCCGGCGGATCGAGCGATTTCTGTCCCAACCGTTCATGGTCGCCGAGGTATTCACCGGCCGGGCCGGCAAGATCACGTCGCTGGCCGACACGATCCGATCGTTCAAGGAAATCTGCGACGGCAAGTGGGACCATTTGCCCGAGCAGGCGTTCATGTACGTCGGCTCGGTGGAAGATGCCGCCGCCCAGGCGGAGATCCTGCAATTAGACGCCCAGGCCGGCGGTGTGTAAACTTGTTTACAAGACCTAGGATGCAATAGTGCTTATATGGCGGACTGGCGATACCAGGCCCGCAAGAAAGGAGTAAGACCATGCAAATAGGAATCGGATTTGGTCTGACGACGGCTGGAATTCTTCTGGCATTTTACCTGGTTCTTCTCGTCCGCCCGCAATGCATCAAACGGGGCATTTTTTTCGCACTCGGTGCGACGGGCGTTGTGCTGACGCTGGTGGCGGGCTTTTTCTGCCCATGGCTTGGCGCCAGTTGGGCTAATGTGCTTGTGGGTATCCTGACGACGGTCGGGTCGCTGGTTGCGTTCATTGGCGCATTCGCGGCCTGCTACGAAGGCGAACTTCCGATCAAGGTGGAAATCGCCAAGGTCGAAAGCATCGCCAAAGCCGACAAGCCTGCCGAGACGCCGAACGAAAAAGGCTAACGGCTGAAGCGACGAGGAAAAATATGGACGAAATCGTCTGCTACGAATCGTTCGCGTAACGCGGATTTGATGGTAAAATGGATTGGAAAGGCCAGGCAGTACGTAGCCTGATACGACTATGGCGCGAGGATTCATACGAACGTTCCAGTTGGAAGCATTCACGCCTACCGAGCGGGTTTGCCGGACCGAAGTGGTCAGTGTGATGTTTCCGGCGACCGACGGACAAGTGGGCGTGTGGAGCGGCCATGCGCCGATGGTGGCGAGGATCGGCCTGGGTCAGCTTCTGATCGAGACCGACGACCGCGAGAAGCATACCTTTTTCATCGAGGGCGGTTTCGCTCACGTTCGCGAGAACCGAATGACCCTGCTGACCGAGGAGTGCATCGCGGCCGAGGACATCGACGCCGAGGAAGTATGGGAAGAATTGCAGCAGGCCAAGCGGCTGCCGACGGGAACGGATGAAGAATTCGAAGCCCGCGATCAGGCCATCGAACGCGCACGTGAGAAATTTGCCATCGCTCAGAAGATGAATCGCTACAAGAAGAAGCACGCCTGATTGTCTACCGCCTGGGGAAAGTGAAGTTTTTGGGGCAATTTAACCGATCTCAGTGCTATTCTATAATCAAGTTTGGATCATCATGCGTTTGATCCTGAGCACTGTTCGATATCTTGTGAGGGCCAATCCTGATGGCCGAGCAAACCGACCTGCGAAAGCTTCTTGTCCTGCGTGGTCCGACTCTGGACGGGCTGGGCGCTCTTTCGTTCCTCCAGAAGCATTTCCAGGTCGAGGTGTTCGACGAGTTGCCCGAAGCGTTGGAGGCGATGCGACAGTCTCGTTTCGATGCGGTGCTGGCCGAGACGGCCGACTTTCTGCCGCTCGATCGCGGTGTGGTAACCCAGCAGGCGGCCGTCGTACTGGACACCATCGGCGACGGGGTCTGCATCGTGGGCCCAAGCGGCGAACTGGTCTGGGCGAATCGTCGTCTTCGCGAGTTTCCCCCCGAAGTTATCGACCCGCTCCGCAGCATCTGCGTGCGAGCATACGAGGAGCTGGCCTCGGCTAAGCGCCCCGACTCGAATCGCGGGCGGCGTTTCTCGATGATGCCTCCCAACGGCAGATATTACGAAGTGATCTGCTCGCCCGTGCGCGATTTTGACGGGCTTCTTCGACAGGTTGTCGCCGTCGTTGTCGATGCCACCACACAGCGCCGCCAGCAGCTGAAACTCAACGCCATCGACCGGGCCGGTCGCGAGCTTGTGAACCTTCAGAGCGACCCCCAGGCTCAAGGCAATGCGCTGGACCGCCTTCGACTTCTGGAAGAGCGCATTATGCGATGCAGCAAGGACGTGCTGGAATACAAGCATTTCGCGCTGCTGCTGCTCGACGCGTCGACCAACCGGCTCGAGCCGATTGTTTCCGAGGGCCTGGATCGCTACGGCGGCCAGTACGAACTGTTCGCCAGCGCCGAGAATAACGGAATTTGCGGCTACGTGGCAGCCACCGGACGCAGCTATATTTGCATCGACGTTCGCAAGGATCTGCGATATTTGCCGGGCCTGCACGTCGCCAAAAGCAGCCTGACCGTTCCGCTGCGAATGAACGAGAAGGTCGTCGGCGTGCTCAACGTCGAGTCGGTCGTCCAGGGCGCATTTTCGGAAGAGGATCGCCAGTTCGCCGAGATGTTCGCCAATCACGTTGCATTGGCGCTGCATATTCTCAATCTACTGGTCAATGAGCGGTTCACTGCGCATTCGCAGATGAGCGGATCGGTTTCGGTCGAGCTGGCCGGGCCGGTCAACGACATCATCACCGAGGCCAACGAACTGCTGGAAGACTATATCGGCCACGATGATTTGCGCAAGCGTCTTCAGGGGATTATCGACTCGGCCTGCGAGGCTCGCACGTATATCCACGATCTGTCCGAATCGCCTGCTGCGGGCGTGTCCTGCAATGGCACGCAGGGTGTGGTGGACCCCGCTTTGGCGGGCAAGCGGGTGCTGGTGGCGGACGACGAGAAGCTGATCCGCCAGACCATTCGCGATGTGCTGACGGTGGCTGGCTGCGAGGTGGACACGGCCGAGGATGGCGTATCGGCTGTGACGATGCTCGGCCGGGCTGGGTACGACCTGGTGATTTCGGACATCAAAATGCCCGGCGCAACCGGCTATGAAGTGTTCGCAGCCGCCAAAGAGCACTGCCCCAACGCGGGGGTGGTCCTGATGACGGCCTTCGGCTACGATCCGCACCATTCGATTGTCCAGGCCAATCGCGATGGGCTGTCGGCCGTGCTGATGAAACCCTTCAAGGTCAAAAAACTGCTCGAAGAGTGCCGCGCCGCCATCACGCCAACCCAGTAGGACGCTCGCGGAGCGTCATGTCCTCAAATAATTTCTCCTGATCTCGAAAAATATCTCGGATAAATCTATCTCCCGTCAAATCGAATACTATACTCCCGTTGTGCTTGAACACGCCGCCTGATGTATGCGGCGGACTATGGCGCGATGAGCCGCCCCCAGCGGGCTAAACAGTGCTGTTTAAGAGCACTGCAAACACGCCCCCGGCCCAAAAGAGGAATGCCGGGCAGATTTGAAGCCAATATTTCGGCGTTGCTTATTTCAGGGGTTTTCCCCGTTTTCGCCATTGTTGCTTCAAACTCTCACGCAAGTGGATACCACAGTCTTTTACCGCTAATTAAGGCCCCCCTATTTTTGGCCGATATTCGCTCCGGGATGACATGCAATTAACCTGTCTTGCGCGGCGTCCCTGGAATCGTAACCGAAGGTAATGGTGCTTGGATGGCTACTCATAAGAAGGAGGTGAGTCCCAGGTGGGATATGGCCAGCCGATTTGCGACCAAAGCAAAGGGCATAGCGGCTGCAAGGCGAACCATAAAGACAGCAAATGATACAGAGGATTGCACGTTTGCACGGAGGCAGTAAACAAACTTGTGTTTTTTTGATCCCGTTTAAAAACAATCTGGAGGCTGAACTATGTCTAAGTTAAACAAAGGTTTTACACTGGTTGAAATTCTGATCGTCGTGATCATCCTTGGCATCTTGGCTGCGATCGTCATACCTCAGTTCACCGAAGCTTCGAACGAAGCACGCGACTCGGCGCTGGTGAGCGATCTGCAGACGATGCGTAGCCAGATCGAGCTCTACAAGATCCAGCACCTCGACCTGTACCCTGGCGACGATGACGATGACGGCTCGGAAGACACTACCGGCGATTTCGTTCTCGACATGACTACGGTCACCAACTCCGTCGGCAACGACGTTGCTGCTGACGGCTCGGTGGTTCTCGGCCCGTACGTCCAGCAGTTCCCGTCGAACCCGTTCGTTTCGGACGCCGATGATAGGAAAGAATGTGACACCGTCAACGACGGCAACGGCATGCCCGCTGGCGACGGCACCACTGGCTGGCTGTTCAACTACGCCAGTGGCAGGATCATGGCCAACGACACCAAGAGCACCACGACCGGGACGCTTCACTCGGATCTGTAAGCCGAACGGTTAACTGCGAACAAAGATCAACGGTCCGGCCGGAGGCAACTGCCTCCGGCCGGGCTCGTTGCCTGGCCGGATCGGCGTTGTTCGCCCGCCGGCCTCTTTATATTTGTTCGGGAGGTTTCAACCATGCTTCTATCGAAAAGAACAATACATCTTGCGACTCGAGCCCGATCGGGCTTTACGTTGGTCGAAATACTCATCGTGGTTATCATCCTGGGGATCCTCGCCGCCGTGGTTATCCCCAGCTTCTCCAATGCAAGCGAAACGGCCCGGGCAAGCATGCTGCGGGACGATCTTCGCATCATGAGAATGCAACTGGGAGTCTTTGAGGCCCAGCATCTCGGCGTCGCGCCTGGCTATCCAGACGGCGATACGTCCGAGACGCCCACCAACGATGATTTTGCCGACCAGTTCACGCAGGGAACGGATGTGTACTGTGAGGTCAGTTCGCCAGGAGCGTCAGGGTATCCTTACGGCCCGTATTTCCGCGAAATGCCGACCAACCCTCTGAACGACAAGAGAACCGTTCAGATCATTGCAGATAACGCCGAATTCCCGGCCGAGGGCGACAATTCGCACGGCTACATCTACCAGCCGTCAACATTGATATTTAAAGCCGACAGCCCCGGTCAAGATGACAACGGAGATGTTTTCTTCGAGTATTAGGAAATTGAATGGCTCATGCGCGCGGTCAAAGTGTGAAGGGGTTCACGCTGCTGGAGGCGATGTTGGCCTCCGCGGTGCTCGTGATCGGTATCGCCGCAGTCACCGTGCCCTTCGCCGCCGCTGCCCGTAACGAGCAGATCGACGTGAGGCAAACCGTGGCTGTCTGCCTGGGGGAGGATTTATTGGAAGAGATCCTCGCCTTGCCATTCGCCGACGAGCAGGCCGACTATGCATCTAACCTGGGCCCCGATCCAGGTGAAGACACGCGAGCCCAATTCGACAACATCGACGACTACCACGAATTTGAAGAATCACCGGGTGAAATGATCGATTCATCCGGCCAGCCGGTCACCAGCGAAGCAGCACTGGGGCTGTCGCGACGAGCCGACGTCGAGTACGTCTACGTCGCAGGCCAACCCGTGGGAGTCGGCCCCAGTTTTGTCCGAATTACGGTCTCGATCCATTACGACCGGCAGACGGTTGTCGAACTGAGCCGCCTGCAGTACGCAGTATCCAAACCGTAAAAGCACAAGCTAGAGGACGCAGCATGAGTGCGAAGCGAAGAGGCCTGACTGTAGTTGAATTGATCCTGGCGCTGATGGTGACGTCGTTAATCGCTCTGGCGGCCGCCGGCGTTACTGGGGCGCTGTCCACCGCACACGCCCAAAGCCAGACCACCTACGAAAACCTCCGCACGCTCCGCAGTGGGATAAGCCAGATTCAGCACAATCTTTCGCGAGCGAAACTCGTCGTTTCCATAGACGCCAAAAGCGTGGTTTGCTGGATGCAAGACTTCAATGGCGATGGGAAAATCAATCTTTCTGAGCTGGCCCAGTTGCGCTATGACAGCCAGAACCGGCAGGTCCAATGGCGGCGTGTGGTGTTCCCCGACAACATGGACGCAGGCATTCGCGCCGCACTCGATTCGCCGGTGACGCTCAATTCCGCTAGCGACTCGAGCACCGTCGACGATCTGATCGGAAATGACATCCGCCACGAGGTTAAAATTCTCGCTGAGGACATTCAGGAGTTTCGCGTTCGTGCCAGGCCGCTTCCGCCGATGACTAAGCTGGTAGCAATCACGTTGGTTGCCGGCGACGGCAGTCAGAGTTTTACGATCCAGTCGTCCGCATCCATCCGAGCCGACCGCACGGCCGACGTCGCCGTCAGCCAGAACCAGTACATTCTCAGCCCCAGCGCCTATTCGGTAGCATCGGGCGAGGCTGAGCAGGGAGGGTTCTGACCGCCATGCGTTTGGGAATGCATAGAGTGATGGGGAGGCGTGGCGAGCGAAGCCGGGGCGGTGTGGCCCTGATCCTGGTGCTGCTTGTGATCGCTACCGCGACGGTATTTGGCCTGGGTTACCTAAGCAGTTCGACGGTGAAAATTGCGGCTGCTCAAAACACGCTGAATGCATCCCGGGCGAAATACGTCGCCGAGTCCGGCCTGCAACACGCCATGTACGTGCTGGAGACCAATCCGGAATTGCTAGTAGGCTCGGCCGAGACGCCGCTGGGGCCGTACACGATCGGTGGCGATGGCGGGAGTTACTATTTCTACGCCATCGAAGACCAGGAAGTGGTCGGCAAATTCTACCTGACGGCAATCGGGCAAGCCGGAGCCATCAGCCGAACGTGCAGTTTCTCGGTGATATGTAATCGCGGGGAGAAGGTTGAAATTTCCCACAGCCTGCTGATCGACGGGTCGGGGGCGTCCCTTCCTAGCGGGCTTACCGTGACGGGCGACATTCACAACAACGGTAACTTTCTGCTCAATTACGCGACGGTTCACGGGCAGGTGAGCGCGTTCGGCAGCGTGTTCGACCCCTTCCGGCGAATCGACGGCGTGGTAACAACGGGCGTAGAGAAACTGGATATGCCGGACATTCGGCCCGATTACTACAAAGTGTACGCAGTGAACGGCGTGCCCTGCATCGCGACAGAGAAGACCGTTTCGGTACTGGACGGCAACGATCTGCTGACCGGCGGTGGGGCGATCTCCCCGGAGAATGTCGGCGGCGTGGTGTGGCTCAAGCCGGAAATGAACAACCTGGTGCAGATCGCCGACGACGTTGAGTTCCATGGCACGATCCTGGTCGAAGGCGACCTGGCGTTGATAGGCAAAGGAATTACGATCACCGCACAGCCGGGTTTTCCGGCGCTGGTGGTGACCGGAAGGATACTTATTGGGCCTGGCGCCACGGCGACGATCGACGGCGTGGTGGTCTGCGGCGGTGGAATTTCGCCGACCGACGGACAGGCGGCCGGTTCGCAGACGACGATCAACGGTGGACTGATATGCGGATGGGCTGGGTACGACTCGTCCCTGCAAGGCGTTCACCAACTGAATTATGAAGAGAATAGAGGCAAGCTGTACGACTTTCGTTATGGGTCAGCCGAGGATGAAGCTCGGGTGACGATTTCGATATTGGACTTTCAATGATTATCAGACTGGAGACATTGCGATGAATGACATTACGAAAACGACGGTGCGTGTGGATACATACACGCGGATTTGCCTGACCGCGATCACGGTGCTGCTGACGCTGCTTGTGATCGGGCTCTGGTCGGACATGGGCTCGCTCAGCGAGTCGGCCCACGCGGCAAGTAAGAGCAACCGCCAGGCGCAGAAGGCTGGCTTTAGAGACGCCGAGGCCCGCAGGGCCATTCTGACCGAGGGCAGGTGGGGCACGTCGAGCTCGCCGAATAAATTCGCAGCCGAGCAGGAACGAACCAACACGCGGCTGGACGAACTGATCAGCCTGTTCCGCGACGGCAAGGCTCGCGTTCGAATTGAAGATAACAATAGATAGTGCAAGGAGATGCCAATGTTTACACGAGCATTCCGACCGGCCGGCAAGGTGGGTTTCACCTTGATCGAGCTGTTGGTCGTGATCTTCATTCTGGGAATCATCGCAGCGATCGTGATTCCCAACGCTTCCGGCGCCAAGGACGTGCAGGTGATGTCCGCCGCTCGAATGATTGCGTCTGATATTCAATACGCCCAGAACATGGCGATTACCTACCAGGACCCGGTCATAATCAGTTTCGACACGGACGACAATTCTTACGATTTGCGCAACACAAGTGGGCTGCTGATCCATCCGATTACAAAAGAAGCCTACAGTGTTGCTTTCGCATCCGAACGAAGTTTTGCGGATGTGGACGTTGTTTCGGCGAGCTTTGGTGGCGACGCGAATGTGCGGTTCGACGAGCTTGGCTCCCCGGATGACGCAGGAACAGTCAGAATCCAGGCCGGCGCACACGTGTATGAAATCAGCGTGGGGCCCGCCACAGGTAAAGTAACTGTAACGACGCCATAAATGATCGTGAGAGGAAGAACGTGAGGATGTTTGGCTTGCCCATACGCAACAAGCACTGGCCTATCGCTCTGGACATCGGTCAAGACAGTGTCAAGATGCTCCAGTTGCGAAGTTTCGGCAATGAACTGGCCGTCTCGGCCTGTGGGAGACGAAAGTTCTCGTCCGATGCCAGGAATAATCCGCAACGGCGCCGCGAGCTGGTCGTCTCGGCCGTGCGCGAGCTGATGAGCCAGCGGAGTTTCAAGGGCAGAAAAGTCGTGACCGCCCTGAGCTGCGATCAACTCGGGATCAAGAGTGTCCGCCTGCCGGAGCTGCCGGCGATCGAGTTGGAAGAGGCCATTCGCTGGGAAGCTTCCGAGCGGTTCAGTTTCGATATCAACGCCGATCGGCTGCGATACATTCACGCCGGCCAGGTCAGGCAGGGGACCGATACGCAGGACGAATACATCGTCCTGGCCGTCCCGCAGGAAACCATCGACGAGCATTTGGCGATCGTCGCCGAAACGGGGCTTCATTCCGTACACGTTGACGCCGAACCGGTGGCGCTGTTTCGAGTATTCGATCGATACCTGCGCCGCAAACGCGATATCGAGTCGGTCAGTATCGTTCTCGATATCGGTGCGAGTTCCACTCGCGTGGTGGTCGGGCAAGGCCGGCAGATCGTTTTTATCAAGAGCATCGACATCGGCGGAAATCGGCTGTCGAATTCCGTCGCCAGGCAATTGAACCTCAGTTTTGAAGAGGCAATAGACCTCCGCTCGATGCTCATCAAAGAGCAAATCAACCGTGACGAGCAAAGTGACCAGGTGGAAAACCCTCGTCTGACCAAGTCGGTCGGCTGGACAATTCATGATGCGCTACGTGTGGAAGTCGAGGCTCTGTCGAAGGAAGTGGCGTTGTGCCTTCGCTACTGCTCGGTGACTTTTCGCGGATTGCGTTCGCAAAACGTCATCGTGACCGGCGGGCAGGCGTGCGACCCCAACGTGGTGAAACTGCTGAGCGAGCAGCTTGGCATCGAGTGCGTGGTGGGCCAGCCGCTACGCAGCATGGATGTTTCTTCGGTGTCATTCGGCGGCGACCGACGGGCGTCGATGTCGGAATGGGCCTTGTGTACTGGATTAGCGCTTCGACAAATCGAAGCGGGTGCGAGTGTGACGGATGCCAAAGATGCACGAAATCGACTTTCTGCCTGAGCGACTGAGGTCGCAGCGAGCCAGGCGGCGACGCATTGCCTGCCAGGCGTACATGCTGTGCGCCTGTTTGGCCGTGATGTCTCTGGTGGGCTACGTTCGTCACGGCCTGGTCAGTGAAGCACGGGCAGAGCTGAATGACCTGAACGGCCAGGTCGAAGAAATCCGCCAGCAGCTATCCCTTCGCGCGGAACTGGAACTTCAGCAAGTGGGTTTGCGGGTTCTTTCCAGCATCGAAACCGATCTGGGCAGCCGGATTGAGATCCTGGACGTACTGGCCGAGCTTGAACGGGTCATGCCCACCAGTATCGCATTGGCGAACCTCGATCTGGAGACACTGGCCGTGCGTGTTGCTGTTACGCCCGTCTTGGGCGGCGCGAGAACTTCACGTGGCTCGCTCAAGCACAAAAGCCAGTCGATCAAAAGGCTGCGATTGATGATCACCGGCCAGTCGCCTACCGAAACGGGAGTGGCGAATCTGGTCGGGCAACTAACGAACAGCCCGCTGTTCGAGGACGTGGATATGGATTTCGCCCGCGAAGGCCAATTCCGTGGACGAAAAGCCAGGGAGTTCCAAATCAGTTGCTATGTCGTTCGCTGAGAAAAATGAGACACGATAATGCATAAAATGAATACAGACAATTGGATAACGCTTGGCTTGCTGGTGGCGATTGTTTCCGCTGCCACGATGTTCGTGTACTGGCCTCAGCATCGACAGTTGGATGAAATCGAAAGCAATATCGTCTCGCAGCGGCTCACCATCGAAGCCAATGCTGGTGAGGCAGCCTTGATCGCGAAGATGAAAAAGCGGATCGACGCCTTGAAAGTCAGCTACGAGGGGCTAGAACGCCGCCTGCCTAAAAGCATCGAACTTGGCGAATTTCTCCAGGAAATCAACCTTGTGCTGGCCGCGGGGAAGTTGAGGCACCAGTCGACCGAACCCGGCAAGCCTAAAAGCGAAGAACTGTTTCACACTCTTCCGATCAAAATGAAATTTCAGGGCTCGTACCTGGCCCTGGCGGATCTCCTGCAAAGCATCCACCAGATGCAACGCCTGACTCGTATCGGGAAACTGACGATCAAGCGTTTGCCGAAGTCCGGCGAACTCAGCATCGAAGCGCATTTGAACATTTATTTCCAACGAGGCTGAAATACTCTGGGCAGGAGAGTTTTTTTATAACAGCGACAGGATTGGACTATGAGTGAGTTACGAAA
>SDBV01004444.1_pt1 | contig 20188 bp, 20 predicted proteins | sample 2277081 | NCBI WGS metagenome assembly SDBV01 (sample SAMN10402039, study PRJNA504765) | marine sediment metagenome | isolation source: marine sediment core GS10_PC15, 223 cmbsf | place: Arctic Ocean: Southern Knipovich Ridge | collected 2010 | reverse complement strand
TTTGCCCATGAGTTCCCAGACCGCTTCTTTGATTGCGGTATTGCTGAGCAGAATATGATAAGTATTGCTGCCGGTCTGGCAGCCTCTGGCAAAATACCCTTTGCCAGCACCTTTGCCGTCTTCCTCCCCGGTCGCTGCTTTGACCAGATTCGCATGTCAATAGCCCAACCAAAACTGAATGTTAAGCTGGTTGCTACCCATAGCGGCATTAGCGTGGGTGAAGATGGCACCTCACACCAATCTATTGAAGACTTATCCCTGATTTGTTCCCTGCCTGGCTTTACTGTTATTGTTCCTGCCGATGCCATTGAAACTGCCCAGGCAATAAGGGTAGCTGCCGCTAGCCATGGACCCTTTTATATCAGGCTGGGCCGTCCTAAAATACCGCTGGTTTATAATGACGACTACCACTTTAAACTGGGCAAGGCAGTAACCATGAGGCAGGGGAAGGATGCTACTATCATTGCTATTGGCATTATGGTAGCCACAGCACTGGAAACTGCCGAAAACCTGAAACAGGAGGGCATAGACTGCCGCGTAATTAATATGCCTACCCTCAAGCCCATTGATACAGCAGCTATTATTAAGGCAGCTGCAGAAACCGAGGCTATTATTACTGCTGAGGAGCACCTGGAGCACGGAGGACTAGGTAGTATTGTAGCCCGGATAGTTGCCAAACACCATCCAGTGCCTATGGAGTTTGTAGCCATTAAAGACACCTACGCTAAATCAGGCAAGCCTGCTGAACTTTTACAACAGTATGGACTTACCGCTAAAGACATTGATCAGGCAGTCAGGTCAGTGATAAAGAGAAAGTAACAAGGCGATTCCTATCTCCCAACATATCAACCACTCTTCTTACCCTGAGAAAATGGGTAAAGCACGCCAGGCAAGGTAAAACCACGGTATATTTCTTTTGACAAGGCTTATCTCTATGATATACTTGGTATAATTATCGTAATTAGAGGTTAGTAGCATGAGTTTTTTTAGCGACCTGGATAAACTATGGTCACAAGAGAAGACGCCAAAGCAGCCAAAAAGCGATAGCCCACGCCACACAGTAAGAAAATGGCTTATTATCATTGGCGTGCCGGTGCTTCTTTTAATTATTCTTACCATATGGAAGGAGATTTATACTGAGTGGGTGTGGTTTGATAGCCTGGGGTTCAGCAGCATCTATAGTACCGTCCTTACCACAAAGATATGGCTTTTCTTCACTGGCGCCTTTATTTTCCTTGTTTTACTAATGCCCAATCTCTTTTTGGCACGGCGGCTGTCTCCAATAAGTGGCGACAATATCATTATCGGACAAGGTGTGGTAATAGTGCGCCGTGTGTTAGATATAGGCATATTAGGGATAACTATTCTAACCAGCCTTATCTTTGGCTTGGTTACTTCCAATCAATGGGAGACAGTCTTACGCTTTTTCAATGGCACTAACTTCGGCGTGAGCGAGCCATTACTAGGCAGAGATGTAGCCTTCTATGTCTTCAACCTCGATTTCTACCACTTTATGCAGGGGTGGCTGATGTGGGCTATAGTGATTACCCTGATTTTTACCGCCGCTATCTACGGACTCAATCTCGGTTTCCGCAAGACTACTCTTACTACCAATATCAAAGTGCACCTCTCAGCAATAGGTGTCGTCATATTCGCTCTCATCGCCTGGAACTATCGGCTCAATATCTTTGACCTTGTCCACTCCGACCGTAGCGTGATATTTGGGGCAGGCTACACTGATGTCCATGCTCAATGGCTAGCGTGGAGGATTCTCATTGTCATCACCAGTATATCTGGCATATTACTGCTGTTTGGTCTTTTCCGCCGTTGGAAGCATTCGTTACTTATCCCTATTGGACTATGGATGGTGTCAGCCATCATATTGGGGAGTATCTACCCGCTAATAGTCCAGAGATTCCAGGTAGAACCCAGCGAGCTAGCCAAAGAAAGACCCTATATTGAGCATAATATCCGATTGACCCGGCTTGCCTTCGGGCTTGACCAGATAGAGGAAAAGGATATCTCGATTGAGCTAATGCCCAGCGAGCAGGACATTGCCCAAAATAGTATCACTATAAATAACATCAGGTTATGGGACTATCGCCCTCTCAAAGATACCTATAACCAGGTACAGTCGATAAGGCTATACTATGATTTCGTTGATGTTGATGTTGACCGCTACCAGATTGATGGTAGCTACCGTCAAGTAATGCTGGCAGCCAGAGAGCTCTCACCTGAAAGACTACCTTCTGAAGCCCAGACCTGGGTTAACCGGCGCCTCCAGTTCACCCACGGCTATGGTGTTGCCTTAAGTCCGGTGAATGAGGTCAGTAATCAAGGCTTGCCTAATCTGTGGGTCAAGGATGTACCACCAATAGGCAAGATTAAGATAGAGCAACCCGAAATTTATTATGGAGAGAAAACAAACGATTATGTTATCGTAAACACCAATGTTGAAGAGTTCGACTATCCCAAGGGAGATACCAATGTGTATACCAAGTATGCCGATGAGAGTGGCATAAAATTAAATTCCTTTATCCGCAAGCTGGCTTTCGCCTGGGAACTTGCCGACATAAACATTATTATCAGTGGTGAGTTGACCCCTGAGAGCCAACTCCTTTACCGCCGTAACATTCAGCAGCGAGTGCAGCTTATCGCCCCCTTCCTGAAGCTGGACAGTGACCCCTATATCGTTATTGATGAGGGTAAGCTATTCTGGGTGCAGGATGCCTATACTGTTTCTGACAAGTATCCCTATTCCCAGCCCGCCTCAGGGGGAATAAATTACGTCCGCAACAGCGTTAAGGTGGTTACCAGTGCCTATGATGGCTCGATTACCTTCTACCTCATCGACCCTGAAGATGCGGTGGTTAATACCTACGCTGCTATCTTTCCCGCTCTGTTTACACCAATAGAGGAAATGCCAGCATCGCTTCGAGCACACCTGCGCTATCCCCAGGACCTCTTCCAAATACAGTTCTCAGTGTACCAGACCTATCACATGCAGGACCCCCGGGTCTTTTACAATAAAGAGGACCTGTGGACAGTTCCCAGCGAGACCTATGCTGATGCCGAACAAATTATGGAGCCTTACTATATCATTATGAGGCTGCCCGGTGAAGAGCGAGAGGAATTCCTGCTGATGCTTCCCTTCACCCCACCCCGGAAGGACAATATGATTACCTGGCTGGCGGCTCGTAGTGATGGGGACAAGTATGGCAAATTGATTGCCTATAATTTCCCTAAGGATAAGCTAATTTATGGACCAAGGCAGATTGAGGCAAGAATAGACCAGGACCCTGTTATCTCCGAGCAGTTTACCCTGTGGGGTCAGGCAGGGTCACAAATTATTCGTGGCAACCTGCTGGTGATACCTATTGAGCAATCGATTCTTTATGTGGAGGCTATCTACCTCCAGGCAGAGAGGGGGCGACTGCCGGAATTGAAGAGAGTTATTGTCGCCAGCGGAGACCGCATTGCCATGGAGCCCACCCTTGCCGAGAGCCTTAATGCCATTTATGCTGGCTTACCCACTGCAGAACCTCCCGTAATAACTCCCCCAACCACTCCTGAGACGCCGCTACCTACCGAAATTACTGAGCTGGCCGAACTAGCCCAAGAGCATTATAACAAAGCCCAGGAGTATCTCCAGGCAGGTGATTGGGCAGGTTGGGGCGAGGAGTTAAAGAAGATGGAGGAAGTCCTGAAACAACTAATTGAACTCGCTGACAAGTAAAGAAGAAGGGATATTAGAAGTTCAAGATGCTGGACTTATTCTCTTCTTGAGATACTTTACCGCCCGATATCTTGTGTCACTTGGAAAAGAGCTGGGGCCAATAATCAAAAATTAGATAAAGTACTCTCTTGCGGTTTATGATAATCCCGGTAACCATAGCCGGTGCTACAATTAAGGCAAATATTTGTAAGTTGTATAGCCCGGAAACAAGCAGCAGGACTACTACACTGGGAACTTCAAACAGCACTAATATTTTCGGTTTCCCTTTGTAAAGAACCGTAGTAATTAAAGCTAAACCTATCCATCCCAAGCCCACTATCATAGGAATAACTATTCCTGAAAACGAAAAGTAACCGATAACGCAAAGAACAAAAAGAGTGTCTACTTCTAAATCATGTTTCCCTAACTTACCTTCTCTATTCTCACCAAGATAGTGTCTAGCTGCTTTTCCATCAAATATATCAGTTGCCCCCGCAAGCAAAGCCAGAATAACCACCGTTATGTAGGCATCCTTTCCGATAAAGCTGAAGGAAAGAATTACCAGACCAATGATACCCCGGCTTAGAGTTAAAAAATCAGCCAGGTTTTCCCTGAAAAAGGAAGGATTTCCGTTTTCCACCCTTAAACTGGATTTACCGTTCCCGCTCACAATAAAGCCATTTTAACACACTTAATTTTTTGTCTCTACAGCATATGACAATACTAGAATAATATTACTCAGGGATTAACCAAATGGCTAACTGTTACTTCTGCTGCCGGTTACCTGCTCACGTTAATTTCCATCTTATTTATCTCACCCACTTCTTTCAGTGAGGATACAATACCTAGAGTGGTGTTCTTGATAATCTTATTGGTGAAAGGGTTAATCGAAACAATGGCATCATTTAGATTGATTGTGACCTTATCTCCTTCAACAGAAATATTAAGTAGCTTTATTTCTCCTACACCCTCTAGCGCAGAGATCATGCCGCTGACAGTATGGTCAATAAACCCCTGGACAAAGTAATCTAGTTCTATAGGCACATCGTTAACCGAAAGGCTTACAGCTCTTGTCATTTTTCTACCTCCTTTCTGTGTATAGAGAATAAACCATCCACTCTAAGGATGTCATTTAGCTTGACCAATTACACTTTTTAGCGCTTTGTTAATTACAGCCGGCATAACAACTTACTATACCAATTTACCACTCAATTTCCTCTCTGTCTCGAAAAAATTTTCCACTAGGTAAATTGTCAGTTGTAGCCAACCACACTGCTGTATCAGCACCTTCCTCAACAGAACACGGGGCTGTAGGTCCACCCATATCGGTACGCACCCAACCAGGATGCATTGAGTTAACTAAAATATTTGTGTCTTTTAACTCGCTTGCTAATATACATGTGATAGCATTTAAAGCTGTTTTGGAAATTCTATAACCGACTGATCCGCTACCCATCTCACTTAAGGCACCCATGATACTGGAGATGTTAATGATACGAGCATCGTTACTTTCTAGCATAATCGGAATAAATGCCTTGCAGACAAGTAGTGGTCCGAATATATTGGTCTCTATAATTTCTTTAATTTGGTCTATATTGGCGTCTGAAGCTCGGTTATCAAGATCTCCTCCGATACCAGCATTGTTCACAAGTATATCAAGTTTACCAAATTTTCCCGTAACGTAGTCTGCCGCTTGCTGAACGCTTGCTTCGTTGTTAACATCCATTTGGTGAAAGATTACATCCAACCCCTCACTTTGCAGTTTCCCCTTGGCTTTTTTACCCTTCTCTTCACTACGGGCAGTAAGTATTACCTTAACTCCTTTTTGGGCCAATTGACGACAGATTTCAAGACCGATGCCTCTGTTTGCCCCAGTAACAACTGCAATTTTATCCATCAACATCGTCGCATCCTTTCTATATATTCTCACTCACCTATTTGTTGTAGTAGGAAAATCGCTATGTCAGCAAAACATAAAAGCATTTTGGAGCTAGCATTTGGCTCTTGGTTACCTTCTTATTATTATTGCTATTCTCTTGCTTTGAGTTCCTCGCCAATACTGAATGCTTTAGCTACGACCTCGCCCAGAACTTGATAGTGACTAGCTGGTGAAGTAACGTAGATAAGGGGATTAATTTTATTAACATCTGGTTTTCCATCGGTAAGACAGCTCTCTGAGATATGGGTTTCCTCAATTCTACCAACAACAAGTGAATGACTCCCTAAATCCAGAATATGCACAACCTTACATTCCAGATTAACGGGGCATCGCTCAATAAGTGGAGCGTTTTCTAATTTACCGTAAAACACCTTAAATTGACAGACCTTTACTTTATTAACTTTAGAGCCAGATATGATTCCGCAATAATCTGTTTCCCTTACCATATCACTGGAAGGTACGTTAACGGAAAAAGTCAAGTTTTGCCTGATACCTTTGTAGGTAAACCGATTATGGCGTATACCTACAGTAATCATTGGAGGTGTACCGTTAGCAATACCAGACCAGGCAACTGTCATAAAATTTGGTTCATCATCTACGTTTGCCCCGACTAAGAGTGCAGGCATGGGATAAGTCAACGTTTGAGGACCCATTAGAATTTTACTCACAAGCTTCCCTCCTTACATAAGTACGTTGTTTCCCAGATGCCCAAAGCCTATTCAAAAACTCTGGATTATCTAGCTTTGCTAAGATTATAACCCTTACTGTTCACTTATAACATATAGAAAGGTAAAGTCGGCTGGATAGCTTCTTCTCCTCAGCCAAGCTAGTCCCCCATTTCCAGGTGATAGGTAAGAGCCACCTCATCACAATCGGGGAATTTAGGGCAGCGGTAACATTCAGTCCAAATCTTACGCGGCAGGTCCATTTTATCTATTTGTGTAAAGCCATGTTTTTCAAAAAAGGCTGGTTTATAGGTCAAGCAAAATACCATGGGAATACCAAGCTCTTTAGCCTCCTTAAGACAGGATTCTATTAGCCGGTCACCAATTCCCTTTCTTTGGCTATCCTCGGCCACCGCCAATGACTTTATCTCAGCTAAGTCTGACCAGCTAACACGTAAAGCGGCACAAGCAATCACCCGTTCACCCTGCCTAACCACAAAATAGTCCCTAATATTTTCATATAGCTCGCTCAGCGGGCGAGCTAACATCTCATCCTTATCAGCAAAGTAGTTAATTAACTGGTGCATCTGGGTTACATCTTTGATTCTGGCTTTTTCCAACTTCAACCTATCGCTTCCCCTTCAATCTTTGCTCCAAAGAGCTATAATAAGTCTCGGGATGAATTCTTAAAAACCTTGTCGTATTAGAGCTATGTTTTACAGTAATAATGGCACCATTAGACAGCGGTAAATTTATATGACCATCAATACTCAGTGTTGCCTGATGAGCGGTATTAATGCACAGCTTAACTACCACCGTAGGGGGTAATACCAGGGGGTAAACTGAACTAAGGTGAGGTGTTACTGGTAACAGCAAAAACTCTTTAGCCTGTGGATGAAGAATAGGACCACCGGCTGCCAGTGAATAGCCAGTGCTACCTGTAGCTGTAGCCACAATCACTCCATCAGCCTTATAGGTGGTCAGTGGCTCATCATCAATGAAAGCTTGCACATAGACCAACCGAGCTATTGCCCCCCGTGCCACCACTACGTCATTCAAGGCATAAAACAAACAGGATGGCTTGTGCTCCTCGTCCGGGGGGAAAAGCTCTGCCTCAAGCATAGCCCGTTCATCAATCCAGCCTTCCCCTGCCAGCAGTGCCGGGAGTTTATCCATGACCTCGCTGGCACTGAGTTCAGTCATAAATCCCAGCTTACCTAAATTTATGCCGGTAATTGGGGCTGCTCCGGGAACCACCGCCTGAGCCGCTCGCAGAATAGTGCCATCACCACCAACACTAAGAACTAAGTCGAAATTATTTAGCTGAGCTTTGGCCGTCTCCCCTTCCCAGGCAGAACATAGCCAAACAGAAACGCCACGGGCAACTAAAAATACCTCTAGTTCCTTAGCGAGCTTATAGGCAGCCTCAATCATTGGGTGGTAGAGAATACCAACTCTATTCACAACTATAATCCACTTTCTAACAATAAAGGAGGTATAACTGATTCTGAGAGTAAATGAAGTGTAACACCCGTACTTTGAAGTGTCAAGATTATATATTGTTTGTGTTTCTTGTTGTATAGTATTATAATACTATGGAATAAAAATTTTTAAGGAAACAAATGGTATCTAAGCAAGCAGTAAAGACAGAGGATAATCAGTTACGCGATTACGAACTAGTATTAATTATTAGCCCGGAGGTTGTGGATGAGGCTCTGGATACTACTCTAGATAAAGTGAGCCAGTTTATTACGGGGAAGGGTGGTGTTATTTCCAATACAGAACGATGGGGCAAGAGAAAGCTAGCATATCCCATAAAACATTTTACAGAGGGCAGTTATGTGTTAACTCAGTTCAAATTAAATCCCACATCGGGCAAAGAGTTAGAAGTAAATCTAAAGATTTCCGAAGAGGTTTTGCGGCATTTATTGATAAAATTAAGCAGTTAACGATGTTGGAATGGTAAAAGGAGTTCCAAGACAATGCCAAGCTTAAATAAAATAATGATTATAGGTAACCTTGGAAGTGAACCTGAAATGCGCTTTACCCCAAGAGGTAATCCAGTAACTTCATTTAGTGTTGCTACTAACCGGGTATACACTACCCCCGATGGTGAACGTAAAGAAGAAACAGAGTGGTTTAATGTGGTTACCTGGGGTAGACTGGCTGAACAGTGTAACCAGTTTATAACTAAGGGTCGGCTTATCTACGTCGAGGGTAGGCTGCATACCCACACCTGGGAAGGTCAGGATGGGCAAAAGCGTTCTCGAACCGAAGTAGCCGCCAACAAAGTAACATTCCTGGATAAGCGAGCAGCAGCTCCTCTCCCTGAGGAGCCGATTGAAGAAGCCGGAAGCGGCGAATTAGAACCAGAGGACATTCCATTTAATGAAAGTTAGGATATAAACTATTGGCTAAAGAAAGACAAACCAGACCAAAGAACCGCACATGGAGCAAGACAAGATATGTGCCTAAGCGCAAGATTTGCCTCTTTTGTAGTGATAAGGTTAAAGTAATAGATTACAAAGACTCTTCTAAATTACACCGTTACATATCAGATAGAGGGAAAATTCAACCTCGTCGCAAAACTGGTACCTGTGCCAAACATCAACGTGCCTTGACAATATCTATAAAAAGAGCGCGGCACTTAGCCCTACTACCATTTGCGTCAGCACATATCCATAAGATGGAGAGGAGTGGCATGCGTGCCTAGTTTTGCAAGTTGGATATTTTTTAGAAATCTACCCTTTTAAGCACCCCGGGAGAAATCTTGAATTTTCCAGCAAACCCTCTTTATTCCCTTCTCCTGTAAAGAGGGCGACAGTTTATGTAAGATAGGACTTTTTAACCCTTAATAAATGCCTCTTCAGATTGACACTTGTAAGGTAGCGGAAGTATAATCACTGTAATCGTTTAGGAGTTATAGTGCCAAAAAGAACTTATCAACCGAAGAAGATTCCACGAAGACGTGAGCATGGCTTCCTGGCAAGAATGAGTTCCCGGGGTGGGCGAGCCGTGTTAAAAGCAAGACGACTCAAGGGCCGTAAGCGACTGACTGTGGTATGACTCTGGAAGCAGTGCCTTATTAGTAAACAGGATGAAGGCCAAGATATGAGAGGAGAACAATACCTTACTAAGACGGAACAATATGCTGAAGTTTACAATAAAGGCAACTCATGGGCGAATAGTTTACTGGTTATGAAAGCCTTACCTAATGGGCTTGCCTTACCCAGGTATGGCTTTTCGGTCAGTCGAAGGGTGGGCAATGCAGTGATAAGAAATAGGGTAAAGCGTTTGCTTCGCGAAATCTTGCGGATAACACCACTTGAACCAGGATGGGATATCGTACTTATTGCTCGCACTAGAGCAGCTGCTGCTGATTATGTTAGTCTTAAAAAATCGGTTGAGGGATTGCTATCCCAAGCTCGGTTATTAAAGAGGGAATGTGAAACAGTTAGCCTTAGAATTAATTAGACTTTATCAGATCACCATATCGCAGGTTATGCCACATTCCTGTCGCTTCACTCCGACGTGCTCTCAATATACGCATGACGCCATCTCAAGGTATGGTTTTCTGAAAGGGGTACGGCTGGGAATAAAGCGACTAGCTCATTGTCATCCACTCTACCAGGGTGGTTATGACCCCGTACCATGATACTTAATATTTTTACAGGAAGTGAGTGTGATTAGACGTAAAAGAACACTGTTAAGTAAGATACTGCTTCTACTGGTTATCCTTCTTGTGGTTGGGTTAGCCAGTTTAGGGTGCATTACCGGTTTGCAACCTGTCGGCTGGTCAGGTGGAGTGGCAGCTGACAACACGCTATTTGTGGGTTCCAAAGAGGGTAGACTGGTGGCTGTTAATATAGCAGATAGCAGTCGTCAGTGGTCAGAACCGCTAAAGGCAACATCATCCACTGGCGGATTTGGCTGTGCATCTGCACCAGCCGGGGTAGCAATATATGGAACTCCGGCATTAGCCGGGGATTTAGTTTACATTAGTGGCTATAATGGTAAAATTTATGCCTTCAATTCCAATTCACTACAAACGAGATGGGTGTATCCCCGTGAAGGTAGTCTTGAACCCATTGTTGGTGGAGTTGTGGTCTCCCAAGGTAAGGTCTATTTTGGCGGTTCTGACGGTAAAATTTATGCCCTGGACGCAGCTACCGGTGACCCAGAATGGGAATTTCCAACAGGGGACAAGATTTGGTCAACTCCAGCTATTGATGGTGATACGCTATTTATTGGTTCCTTTGATAAAAAGCTCTATGCCCTGAATGCCGCCGATGGCAGTAGAAAGTGGGAGTTTGAGACTGAAGGGGCTATAACCTCAACCCCATTAGTTTATAATAACACGGTTTATTTCGGTTCTTTTGATAGACATCTTTATGCAGTAGATGCTACCGATGGCAGCCTGAAATGGAAATGCTTAGCTGAGAATTGGTTCTGGACAAAACCAATAGCTTATAATAATGTTGTCTATGCCCCTTCCCTGGACCATAAGGTCTATGCTCTAGATGCGATAAATGGCAATAAGCTAGCTGAGTTTGACCTAGAGAGCCCAATTTCCTCCTCACCGGTACTAGTTAATAGCTCAATCATTTTTGCTTCACAGCAAGGCGTAATATATGCCCTGAATACTGGGAGCAACGAGCTTAAACGGCTAGCTGAGCTTGAAGAAGCAATATACGGCCCACTTTATGCCAGTGAAGGAATTGTTTATATTCACACTCAAGACCTAACTCTTCATCGTGTGAATGCCGATACAGGTGCTATATTGATGTCCATCTCGTTAGAAGAGTAAGGAGTGAGGTAGATTTCGTTGAATCCATGGGACCTAATTATTCTGCAGCCAGTGATAAACATCCTTATCATGATGTCCCATTATCTGGCCAATAATTTTGGGATAACTATTATTGGGCTAACCATCGTTATTAATCTTTTGATGCTACCGCTTACCTTAAAGCAGATTCGGGCATCCAAGGCAATGCAGGAACTCCAGCCCAAACTCACCGAACTTCAGAAGAAATATGCTAAGGATAAGCAAAAATTAGCTAAAGAGCAGATGGCGCTGTATAAGCAGTCCGGGGTAAGTCCGGCTGGCTGCCTGCTGCCCATGGTAATCCAGATGCCCATCTGGATAGCTCTTTACCAGTCAATTATGATGGTTATGGCTGTAGCTCCTGAAGGTTTGCTAAACTTGTCTGGATATCTTTACTCCTGGCCAACATTATTTTCCTTACTGCCCTTGGGTAAGGATTTTCTGTGGTTGAATTTAGCTAGCCCTGATATATTTCTAGCCATCCTGGTTGGGACTACAATGTGGCTGCAGCAGAAAATGGCAACGCCCTCCTCTACTGACCCCAAACAAAAGGCACAGAGTCGAATGATGCTGTGGATGATGCCGCTGATGTTTGCCTTCCTTGCTTTATCATTTCCCAGCGGTCTGGCTCTCTATTGGGTGACTTCAAGTGTTGTCAGAATTGTTATTCAATATCGTGTTACCGGGTGGGGAGGCTTAGTCAAATCAATGACGAACAGACCGGTAGTTAAGGATAAGTATAGAAGACGTATTGCTCAAGTAGAGGAAGCGCCATCAGAGGTCACTATAAGTGCCGATATTGTTGAAACGAGCTCAGAGCAGGAAGAGAGATTAGGCGATGAAGAACCTGGAGATAAAAGCCAAGACCGTGGACGAGGCTATCCAACAAGCTTTAAAGAAATTAGGCGTCAAACGAAAAGAAGTAGAGGTCACCGTCCTAAAAGAAGGTAAGCATGGCATTCTGGGTTTAGGTGCTGAAGAAGCCAGAATTAGGGTGCGGCAATTGATAGATATACCTAAGAAAGAAACTGATATAGCTGAAACAGCTAATAATATCTTAGAGACTTTGCTTACTATGATGGGGGTGACTGCTTCTGTTGTGCCTCAGGCAGAACCTTTTACCGAAGAGGAAAATGAAGATACTGCTCCCATTACCCTTAATATAGATGGTGATGACCTGGGTATTTTAATCGGGCGGCGGGGACAGACCCTTTCCTGCTTACAGTATATTGTCAGGCTTATTGTAGGTCACCAGACGGAGGATTGGGTACCAATAACTATTGATGTGGCCGGGTATAAGCAACGTCGCTACGAAGCATTGCAAGCTTTAGCCCAGCGTATGGCAGAGCAGGTAAAGGTTAGAAGAGCACCATTCCCACTAGAGCCTATGCCAGCCTATGAGAGGCGCATTATCCACCTTACCCTGGCTAACCACCCTGATGTTACCACCGAGAGCACCGGTGAGGGTGAGGCTCGCAAAGTAGTTATTCTACCAAAAGAATAATATTAAAACCCCACTCAGTTAATCATGTTCCATTCAGTAGACAGTAAGGTCAATTTGCCACAGGTTGAGGAGAAGATACTTGGCTTGTGGAGAACCCAAAATACCTTTGGTCGGAGTGTAGAAGCTCGCCGGGGTGGTCATCGTTTTGTTTTTTATGAGGGGCCACCTACAGCTAATGGTAACCCGGGTATTCATCATGTGTTGGCTCGCGTCTTCAAGGACATAATACTACGTTATAAGGCAATGAAAGGTTATTATACACCACGCATTGCCGGTTGGGATACCCATGGATTGCCAGTGGAGTTGGAGGTGGAAAGGGAGCTTGGATTTTCGAGTAAGGCACAGATTGAGCAGTACGGCGTTGACCGCTTTAATGCCCGCTGCCGGGAGAGCGTATTCCGTTACCTTACGGAATGGGAGCAGCTCACCGAACGTATTGGCTTCTGGATTGACCTAGAGCACCCTTATATCACTATGGACAATAGTTATATTGAGAGTGTCTGGTGGGCAATAAAGCAGATGTGGGATAAGAGTCTAGTATATCAGGGTTATAAGGTTACACCCCATTGTCCTCGCTGCGGCACTTCCCTAAGCTCCCATGAAGTTGCCCTTGGCTATCAGGATAATACCGAGGACCCCTCAGTTTATATAAAGTTCAAGGTTGTACCATCACCAGTATCGGAATCTAATGAGCAAAAGAGACTCTATTCACTCTCGCGAGATAAGCCGACCTATTTACTTGCTTGGACGACTACTCCGTGGACACTACCGGGTAATACTGCCCTGGCAGTAGCTGCCGATGCTGAATATACTGTAATTGAAGTAGATGATGAATATCTAGTTCTGGCTGCGGCTTTGCTTAAGCGGGCAGGATTAGATAATATAAAGGAAGTAGCACGACTAAAGGGAGACGAACTAGTAAAAGTCAACTATGAACCTCTCTTTAACCCCCATGAGTTTGATGTAGAGCGAAGACGCTTTCAGTCCATTATTAATTCTGATACAGAACAATCCTACGTGGAACTACAGGTACAGAAGCCTAACCAAGATTTAACCTATCGTGTGATTGCCACCGATTTCGTATCTATGGAGGAGGGGACTGGTATTGTCCATGTCGCTCCCGCTTACGGTGAGGTGGACTATGAGGTTGGCGTAAAAGATAGACTAGATTTTGTCCACCCGGTAGATTTGCAGGGTAAAATCACTGGAAGCTATCCCTTCTCTGGTAAGTTTGTCAAAGGTGCTGACCCGCTTATTCTTAATGACCTGAAGTCAAGGGGGCTGCTATTCCGCAGTGAGAAAATTCGCCATACCTACCCTTTCTGCTGGCGCTGCGAGGCACCTCTCCTCTATTATGCCAAGCAGACGTGGTATATCAGAACAACTGCGGTAAAAGAGAGTCTTATTGCTGGTAATGACCAGATAAACTGGTATCCAGAGCATATTAAGAATGGGCGTTTTGGTGACTGGCTGAAGAATAATGTGGACTGGGCGTTTTCTCGGGAGCGTTACTGGGGAACACCGCTACCTATATGGCAATGTGAATCCTGTGAGAGGTACGAGTGCATCGGTAGTGTGGAAGAACTAGAAACGAGGGCTGGGTTCTCTGGATTTAGAGAGCCCCTGGATTTGCATCGTCCCTTTGTTGATGAACTAACCTTTGACTGTCCTAAGTGTGGAGCCAAGATGAAACGGGTGCCCGAGGTAACTGACTGCTGGTTTGATTCAGGAACAATGCCCATAGCCCAGTGGCATTATCCCTTCGAGAATAAAGAACTGTTTGATAAGGAAACAAAGCAGGCTGATTATATCTGTGAGGCTATTGACCAGACCCGCGGCTGGTTCTACAGTTTGCATGCCATATCTACCTTGCTCTTTAATTCCCCGTGTTTCAAGAATGTTATCTGTCTGGGACACATCCTCGATGACAAAGGGGATAAGATGAGCAAGACTAAAGGGAATGTGGTTGAGCCAGGAGTAGTGATTAATAAATATGGGGCTGATGCCCTGCGCTGGTATTTTTTTACTGCCTCACCACCGGGTAATGTGCGGCGTTTCTCCGAGAAATTAATCTCTGAGATAACTCGCCGCTTTTTATTGACACTGTGGAATGTTTACTCCTTTTTTGTCACCTATGCCAACATAGACCACTTTACCCCCAGCTCTAAAGAAGCCCCCTCATACCAATCTGAACTTGACGGTTGGATTATCTCCGAGCTTAATCAGCTCATAGCTGATGTTGATGGAGCTCTAGAGGCTTATAATCCCCTGGAGGGAGGAAGGAAGATAGAAAGCTTTGTCAATGACCTATCTAACTGGTATGTGCGAAGGAGCCGGCGGCGCTTCTGGAAGAGTGAGAATGATGCCGATAAACTGTCGGCATATGCTACCCTTTATCAGTGTCTGGTTACACTATCAAAGCTACTGGCTCCATTTACTCCATTCCTGGCTGAGGAGCTATATCAGAACTTAGTATGCTCAGTATTCCCTCAAGCTCCAAACAGTGTGCACCTAGCTGATTTTCCGGTTACCGAGAGGGGCATAATTGATAAGCAGTTAATAACTGACACCCGTTTGGTAATGAAAATATCAAGTCTGGGTCGAGCTGCCCGAAGCCAAGCGGGTATTAAGGTACGACAGCCTTTAGCCTATGCTGTCACCACTCTGGTTGGTAGCGGGGACAGGGATGGCTTGGAGCGACTAAAACCTCAAATTTTGGAAGAACTTAATGTAAAAGACTTGGAATTTGTTGGCAGTATAGCTGAGCTTGATAAGCCGGGTTATGCGGTTAGCTCGGAAGGGAGTTACGCCGTAGCTGTACCCACTGAGATTTCCCCCGAGCTTAAGGCTGAAGGAATGGCACGAGAGATAGTGCACAGGTTACAAATAATGCGCCGCTCAACCGGATTTGATATCGCCGACTATATCATTACTTACTATCAGGGGAATGATTACATAAGGCAGGTAATGACTAACTTCGCTGACTATATTAAGCAAGAAACACTGTCCCGACAGCTTGTTGAGGATATTTCTGACCAGAACGTCTTCACTGAAAGCTGTAAGTTAGGTGGCTATGAGATATTGTTGGGAGTTAAGAGATTAGGCTGACTTAGGGTGATAGAGGACTCTCAGCAAGTGTGGCAACGATAGTCGTTCTAGCATCACCCCGCCAGAAGGTTATTTCTTCTTCTTGTCCAATTTGACTATCGTGTATCGCTTGTATTAAGTCCTGTGTGTTGGCTATTTCTTTGTTCCCAAAGCCAACGATGACATCACCAGGCTCAAGCCCAGCTTTATCGGCAGGACTGTTACGAGCCACCTCGGTAACCAGTGCCCCCTGGTTTACTGCTAAACTATATCTGAGAGCTGCAGACTGGTCAACAGTGAAAAGTACCACCCCCAGCCAGGGGCGAATCACGTACCCGATTGTAATCAAGTCATCAATAATCGGAACTGCAGCATTGATGTTTATGGCATAACCCAGACCCTCAACACCAACCGTGGCAATCTTGACACTGGTAATGCCAATGACTTCACCAGCCATATCAACCAGTGGACCGCCGCTATTACCAGGGTTTATTGCGGCACTGGTTTCAATGAGGTCATAAAGTGTTTGTCCTAAAGACACTGAGAGCGAGACTCCGACACGACTGATTATTCCCTCTTTAGCACTTATCCCCAGCCCCAGTGGATTGCCGATAGTGACTACCCAGTCACCAACCCTTAACTTGGAGGAATCACCAACTTTGACTGCTGTTAACCCTCCAACATTAATCTTAAGTATAGCCAGGTCAGTAAGCGGGTCAGTGCTGATAGACTCTACTGGAAAAACCCTGTCGTCGCTGAGGGTTACCGTAACGCTCTCAGCTCCCTCAACCACATGGTTATTAGTCACGATAATTCCGTTTTCATCTATAATCCACCCTGAGCCAGCACCCTCCTGAGTGAATGGTCGGTTGAAGATATCAAAGGTTACCACCTCAGTGTTAATGGCAACTACTGAAGGCCTGACTTTAGCCACCACATCGGCAATACTGGGTAATATCAGAGCTTGACCTTCAGCAGGCGGTAATGTCCAGTCAGGGTTAATAGTAGGGGTAGTTGTGTCGGGTGAGCCAGGTGGTGGTGAAACGCCTATATCGGGAAATAGCTGGCAGCCAGCCAATAGAGAAAGAGATATAAGTATGATAAGGCAAGTTAATAAAAATTTAACCCGTTTCACAATTTTATTATACCATACGAGTAAAATTAGGGGCAAAAATAAGGGGCCAGGTATGACCCCAGCCCCTTACCTTACTCTATATTTATACCTTAGGCAGTGAAGCCAGCGCCTCTTTTACTTTTTCTTCAGGATACTCATAATCCACTAGCTTGCCGGAGAGGTACTCATCATAAGCAGCCAGATCGAAATGTCCATGTCCACTGTGTGCTATCAGGATGGTTTTTGATTCACCTGATTCCTTGCATTTAAGAGCTTCATCAATAGCCGCCTTGAGGGCATGGCACGGCTCTGGGGCAGTAATAATACCCTCGGTTCGGGCAAAGGTTACCCCGGCCTCAAAGACAGGAACTTGATACTCTGCTCTAGCCTCAATTAAGCCTAACTTATAGAGGTGGGAGATGATGGGTGCCATACCGTGGTAACGCAGTCCCCCAGCATGGACTGGCGGCGGGATAAAGTCATGACCCAGGGTGTACATCCTGACAATAGGGGCAAGCCCGGCTACATCCCCATAGTCCCAGGTATAGGGTCCCTTGGTCAGGCTAGGGCAGGCTTGAGGCTCAACACAGATGATACGCAGGTCTGGCTTCGCTCCGCTAAATTTATCCCTTATCCAGGGCAGGAACTGCCCGGAGAAGTTTGAGCCACCGCCGACGCAGCCGATAATAATATCAGGATAGGCATCGGCCATCTCCATTTGCTTTCTTGTTTCCTCGCCAATGATGGATTGGTGAAGCATAACATGGTTGATGACACTGCCTATAGAGTACTTAGTATCATCGTTAGCAAAGGCATCCTCACAGGCTTCACTGATAGCGATACCCAGACTACCAGGATGCTCAGGATTTTCAGCTAGAAGACGGCGCCCGATCTCGGTGTCGGTACTGGGGCTAGGTACAACCTTAGCCCCCCAGGTCTCCATCAGGATGCGTCGGTAGGGCTTCTGGTCATAGCTTACCCTGACCATATAGACCTTGCATTCCAGACCGAAGAATATGCAACTCATAGCCAGGGCACTGCCCCACTGCCCGGCACCGGTCTCAGTAGCCATGCGCTTGAATCCCTCTTTCTTGGCATAGTAGGCTTGAGCAAGCGCAGTGTTAGGCTTGTGACTGCCTGCTTGGCTGGTTCCCTCGTATTTATAGAAAATTTTGGCTGGCGTATCCAGAAACTTCTCCAGCCGATACGCCCGATGCAAAACTGTTGGTCTATAGGTACGGTAAGCAGCTTGCACCTCCTCTGGAATTTCAATGTAGCGCTCGGTGCTGAACTCCTGCTTGTTAACCGCATCCGTGAATAGAGGCGGGGGCAGGGGCCCCTCAAAGGGTAAGGCCTCCTTGGTTCCCGGGTGTCTTATGGGCGGTAAAGGCTCCGGCAAATCGGGTATAATATTATACCAATGAGTTGGCATGTCCTTTTGGTCAAGAAAATACATTGTTCTTTCCACTTTTCCCTCCTTTTATTTTTAATTTATAAAACTAGGATTTTATCTCATTTCTCAGCCCCTGGCGGGACCACTACCATGACATGGTAAACATATTATTGAGCACTTGTCAATAGTTCTGCGCTTGTTTCCGTCTCAGGGAAGTGTTGATTTTTCCCTGTTTTCAAAGTATCATAAAGTCTAGCATAACTCATAGAATGGAATGAGACAGCTATAGTGAGTCTATTTCTAGCCCAGCGAGACGGGTACAAGCGCGTCTAATTTGATTGGCGTTTCCTTAATAAAAATTGACAAGGCTTTATCGTAGCATTATGATGAAGGCTAAGAAAGGTTAAGGACTTAGAAATGCAGATTAGGAAAACATACAAAGAGGTAAACCCTGAGCTACTTTATGATGAGGTAAGAGACTTCATCCTGAAACAAGAAGCAGTTATTGATGCGGCAAAGCTGGCAACATACTCCTTACCTAGTGACTCGTCATCATTTATTTCTCGCGGCACACTAACATTCAAAATCCAGGACAAGGAAAGCAAAACGGAGAAAGAATGCCTTAGAGTCCACATTGTGGGCTCCGCTAAAGGGGAAACGAAGATGACTCTTGATATAAATGAGAAGCTTTTCCCTCAAGAGAAGGTCTCTGCTTTGCAGGAAGACATTAACTTTATTTTTAGGTCATACGAGGCAGAGCAAAACTAAGAGCTTACCGTCTGTCTTTCTATACGAGACCGCTGCTTGACACTGATATTACTACCATTTACAATATTTTCTATGCCGAGGTAGCTCAGTCGGTAGAGCAGTGGACTGAAAATCCACGTGTCCCCAGTTCGATTCTGGGCCTCGGCACCATAATAAAAGCGGAAGTGGCTCAGCGGTAGAGCATCTCCTTGCCAAGGAGAAGGTCGCGAGTTCGAATCTCGTCTTCCGCTCCATTTAAGAAATTGAGCCGAAGTGGCGGAATAGGTAGACGCGACAGTCTCAAAAACTGTTGGAGGGTAACTTCCTTGTCGGTTCGAGTCCGACCTTCGGCACCATGTTAAGAAAGGAGGCAAAATAATTTAATTACCATTATTTGATGTAAGCACTCAAAAGTGCTCCTGAATTCTTCGAATTTGAACAAATAAAGGAGAAAATATGGCCAATATCTACGAGGTAGAAATTGCCGTCAAAGCAATCACCACTGGTAAATGTCATGCGGGGCACAAGGTAGGTGACACCTGGTTGTGCAAAAGGGACAAGACCCCAGAAGGTTTATGTGTGGGAGCCTTTAACGCTATTATCCCTCAGCTAAGAACCCTAATCCAGGGGGGATCACATTATTGGGACAATGATAGCGATGTCTCATATGTTAGCTGCCCTGACCGAAACGTCCAAGTTATTTATGAATTAAAAAGACTGCGTTCAGACTAAAGTTTGTCGGTTGCCGAGTTGTGTAGCGGTAGCACGGAGGACTTTGAATCCTCTAGCCCTGGTTCGAATCCAGGCTCGGCAGCATCATCTTCCCCGATAGCTCAATGGTAGAGCGAGCGGCTGTTAACCGCTAGGTTCCAAGTTCGAGTCTTGGTCGGGGAGCTTTTTTGTTTTCTGAGCCTGGGCGAATAACAAAATATAGAGTTGCTATGGTTTAAAATTAGATAGTCAGTCCACCATCACGGACAATGGTTTCCCCCTGTCTTACAAGAACGGATCCATTAGCTTGCTTGGCGATTTTCCCTGTTTCAAAAACAAGTTCCTTAGTTTCAGATAGTTTTACTGTTTTAAATTTTCTTTCCATGCGTAATGGCTCCTAGGGGTGATGAGAGGAATCGAATGAGATAAAAAAAAGCCTCACATGGAGTGTGAGGCAGTAAAATAAAGATTACTGGGGTAAATCTTGG
>SDBV01004443.1_pt1 | contig 20188 bp, 17 predicted proteins | sample 2277081 | NCBI WGS metagenome assembly SDBV01 (sample SAMN10402039, study PRJNA504765) | marine sediment metagenome | isolation source: marine sediment core GS10_PC15, 223 cmbsf | place: Arctic Ocean: Southern Knipovich Ridge | collected 2010 | reverse complement strand
GCTTCCAGCTTTCCATTGCCCTTGCCTGGACCACCTTGTATGCGTCTTCACGGCTCAGACCATTTTCAGTAAGTTTCAGCAAGACGCGTTGGGAACAGAACAGGCCGTAGCTCTTTCCGATGTTCTCTTTCATCCTGTCGGGATAGACCTGGATTCCTGCGAGGATGCCCTTCATCCTGTTGAGCATATAATTAATGAGGATTGTACTGTCGGGGATGATGATTCTTTCGACCGAGGAGTGGCTGATGTCGCGTTCATGCCAGAGGGGCATGTTTTCCATCGCGGCTATCGTATTTGAACGCACAATCCTTGCGAGTCCGCTCAGGTTTTCACTGCCGATCGGGTTGCGCTTGTGTGGCATTGCGGATGATCCCTTCTGGCCCTTTGAAAACGGCTCCTCTGCTTCAAGAACTTCTGTCCTCTGGAGGTGTCTCATTTCGATTGCCATCTTTTCAATTGCGCCGGCAATGAGCGCCAGTGTGTTCATGTATTCGGCATGCCTGTCCCGCTGGATGACTTGGGTTACGATCGGGTCTACCTTGAGGCCAAGCTTTTTGCAGACATATTTTTCGATGGATGCCGGAAGGCTTGTAAACGTGCCTACCGGTCCGGACAGCTGGCCATAGTTGATCGTTTCCCGTGCGGTCTTCATCCTCACAAGGTTCCGTTTCATTTCCTCATACCATAATGCAAAGGTAAGTCCGAATGTAGTGGGTTCCGCATGTATCCCGTGGCTTCGGCCCATCTGCAGCGTGCCTTTGTATTTCCGGGCATTGGACTTAAGGACCTTCATCAAGGCTTCAATATCTTTAATGATGATGTCCGCTGCCTCTCTCATAAGCAGGGCAAGTGCGGTATCACCTATGTCCGACGATGTAAGCCCTTTGTGTATGAAGCGGGAATCCGGCCCTACATTTTCAGCCACTGAGGTCAGAAATGCTATAACGTCATGCTTTACGGTGAGTTCTATTTTATCTATGCGTTTAATGCTGAATTTTGCTTTTTTCCTGATTGTCGCCAGGCTTTTTTTAGGTATTTCGCCCAGCTTTGCCCATGCCTCGCATGCGGCTATCTCAACATCCAGCCATTTTTGGAATTTATTTTCAGGCTCCCAGATCTTTGCCATTTCAGGCCTTGAGTAACGCGGTATCAATTTGTCCTCCTCACACCTACCCTCCTTCTGACAATCTATTAATCAGATACGAGGGTAACCCGGCTTTCTTCATTTTCTTTTGCGTTAATACTATATCATAAGGGACCCTTTTTATTTCTATTGTATCATCTCTTAAAATGACATAAGCAGCGTCAGGATTGCCGTCCCTGGGCTGGCCGATACTGCCTGCATTTATAATATATCTGCTTCCTTCCTTGATCGTCGCATGATTGTAATGAAAGATGCTTTTGCCTTTACCGGTGTGTTCAGTTATGAACGGAACATGGGAGTGTCCAACAAAACATATCTTTTCTTTAAAGTGATGGAAATTACGATGTGCGTCATGTTCGTTATGCAAATAATGCCATTTATGGGGTTCCTTCGGACTTGCATGAACAAGGAAAATATCGGCATCTTTTAATTCTTTTACAAGAGGGAGGCCTTTGAGAAAATCCCTGTTTTCGTAAGTAAGTATATTAGCTGTCCACTCTATTGCAATCCTGGCATATGAATTGAAATTTGTAATATCATTTATACCGGCAGCGGCCCTGTCATGATTGCCGGCTATTGAAATATCCGCTTTGTCCCTTACTATTTTCGTACATTCATTGGGGTCCGGGCCATAGCCGACACTGTCTCCCAAAAACAGAATGCTGTCAACTTTCTTTCTTTCAATTTTTTCGAGTACAGCCTGAAGGGCCTCAAGGTTGGCATGAACATCTGATATGACGGCATAGGCTGTCATTGGTTTTATTTTATCTGCAAATTACTAATGTACTGGTGCCGCATATCAATGGGATTTTTCTTTATGATTACCGGCTGAGGATAATCCACGCGCGATTTTATCCAGAATGCCGTTAATGAATGGGGCAGAATCTTCCGTAGAGTATTTCTTGGCAACTTCGATCGCTTCATTAATAACAACAGACGGCGGGATATCCGTTCTGTATAAGAGCTCACAGGAAGCTGCCCTGAGAATATTCCTGTCAATTGAAGCCATTCTCTCGAGAGACCAGTGTTCAGCAGCTCTTTGTATGGTCGCATCTATTGTCTCGAGGTTCTTGAGGGCGGTCCTGACTATCTTATAAGTGAATTCTTTGACTTCATCATCTTCATCATTGCCTTCCCAAAAATCACTCAGCATTTCATCAGTCAGTTTACTGCCTGTTAGTTCAAGCTGAAATAAGACCTGCAGGGCATATTCTCTGGATCGTCGTCGTTTCATACGGCAGAACCCGGGCTAGAGAGTTTTTTTTTGTCTCTGCTCATAGTTTTTTTAAGAGCTGTGCCATCTCAATCGCCACCATGGCGGCATCCCAGCCTCTGTTGCCGCTTTTTGAACCGGCCCTTTCGACTGCCTGTTCAATAGTATCCGTAGTTAAGACCCCAAATGCAATCGGGACTCCTGAGTCCATTGAAGCGGTAGCGATACCCTTGGCTGCTTCAGCAGCAACATAATCAAAGTGGGGTGTTGCACCGCGTATAACTGTCCCGAGGCATATAACCGCATCATGAGATTTTTTCTCAGCAACTATTTTTGCAGCTAGAGGTATCTCAAATGCGCCCGGTACTTTTATTACAGATATGTCCTGCTCGGCAGCACCATGCCTGACAAGTGCGTCAACTGCACCGCCAAGCAGTTTGTTTGTTATAAAATCATTAAAGCGGCTTACGATTATGGCAAATTTAAGTCCCTTTGCCTGAAGCTCTCCCTCAAAGTTTTTCATGCCATCCTCCTGTATAATTTTCAATTTATTAATCGGTGTAATCAGTCTTTTTAAATCTGTGTAATCAGAGATTTATCTCATATTTTTTCCAGTATATGTCCCATTTTCTTTTTCTTGGTCGTCAGATACTTGAGATTTTTTTCATGGGCCTTTGTCTCAAGAGGCACTCTGTCGACCACACTTAAGCCGTAACCCTCAAGGCCGATGAGCTTCTTGGGATTATTTGTTATTAACCGCATTTTATGGACACCAAGATTTACCAGCATCTGCGCACCTATACCATAATCCCTGAGGTCCGGCTTGAATCCGAGCTTTACATTTGCCTCAACAGTATCCATTCCCTCGTCCTGAAGCGCATACGCCTTTATCTTATTGGCAAGCCCTATACCCCTGCCTTCCTGCCTCATGTACAGGAGAACTCCCTTGCCTTCCTTCTTGATCAGATTCATCGCCTTGTGAAGTTGCTCTCCGCAGTCACATCTCTTGGAGCTGAAGGCATCACCGGTAAGGCATTCGGAGTGGACCCTTACCAGGACTTCGTCTTCAGGAGATATCTCGCCTTTCACAAGCGCGACATGTTCGGAGTCATCAACCTGATTGCCGAATACAATAGCAGTAAACTCACCTCCGGGTGAAGTCGGCAGTTTAGCCGTTGCCTTTCTTGTCACAAGACACTGGTTGCGCATACGGAACTGGATCAGGTCCTTTATAGTGATCATTTTAAGTTTATGCCTGCGCGCGAATTTAGCCAGTTCCGGAACTCTGGACATTGTACCGTCGTCATTCATAATCTCGCAAATAACGCCGGAAGGATTAAGCCCCGCCAGCTTTGCCAGGTCAACAGACCCCTCTGTCTGTCCTGCACGCTTAAGCACCCCTCCTGGTTGTGCCCTTAAAGGGAATATATGTCCGGGCATCGCCAGGTCCTCGGGCCCGCTTTTCCGGTTTATTGCGGTCTTGATTGTCTTTGACCTGTCAGCTGCAGAGATACCTGTAGTTACACCTTTTTTTGCTTCAATGGATACTGTAAATGCAGTGCCGAAACGTGCTGTATTCATTTCAGCCATCATCGGAAGCTTTAGTTCATCAACCCTTTGGGGAGTTAATGAAAGGCATATCAGGCCCCTGCCGTATTTTGCCATAAAGTTAATTACCTCCGGCGTCACCTTTTCAGCGGCAATGGTGAGGTCACCCTCGTTCTCACGGTCCTCGTCATCAATAAGAATGACCATCTTGCCCTCTCTGATATCTTCAAGGGCCTCATCTATGGTATTGAATTTAATTTTACGTTTCGCTTTTGTTGTTTTCTTTGTTCCTGTCTTTTTATTCATCTGCAAACCCTTCATCTTTCAGTAATTCCATCAGACCTGAGTCAGAGTTTTCCTTGCCCAGAAGTTTTTCAACATATTTACCCATTATATCCACTTCAAGATTGACTTTATCGCCGATACCTTTACTCCCCAGATTCGTGGCAGTAAGAGTATGAGGGATAATGGCCACACTGAACGATCTGTTATCCAGTTCTATTACCGTAAGGCTTATGCCGTCAATGGCTATGGAGCCTTTCTTTACTGTATATTTTAATATTTCCGGAGGTGCCTCGAACGTATAGAATGTATATTCACCAACCGGTTTTTTATTGATTATTTTGCCGACGTCATCAACATGCCCCGTTACAATATGCCCGCCAAGACGGTCGGACAGTCTCAGGGCCCGCTCAAGATTAACTTTATCACTGACCTTCAGCTCACCAAGGTTTGTGCTCTTCATTGTTTCGGGGGATACATCAAAAGAAACATCACTATCCTGTTTTGTGACTGTAAGGCAAACGCCGTTTACTGAAACACTGTCACCTGTATTCAATTCAAACGAAGTTGACGGCTGAAGAGACAGCCTTATTCCATTACCGATGTTATTAAGTGAGGTAATTGATCCCAATGTCTCAACAAGTCCTGTGAACATAATATTTAATGGAGTAAATCCCCTATTCTGTTCCAGCGGACTTTGTTGAACCACGAACCGTCCCTGTTCCAGGACCAGTACATAATAAACGCCTTGCCCTTGATCTCGTTTATGTCCACAATCCCCCAGAAACGGCTGTCATAACTGTGGTCCCTGTTGTCTCCCATAACAAAAAAGCTCCTGCGGGGAACAGTAAACGGGCCGAAGTTGTCCCTCTCTCCCTTGGCGATCCCCTGTTCCCTGTGTATTTTATATGGTTCGGTCAGCGGGATATCATTGACATAGACTGTCTTGTCTTTTATCTCTATCCTGTCTCCGCCGACTCCGACAACTCTCTTAATGAAGTCCCTGCATTCATCCTTAAATATGTTAATCGGGTTTCCGCTGCTGAAAACATTGCCGATCCGTGTGGAAAAGTTTTTCAGTGTGCTGGTACATTCCGGTATCTCCTTATTGCCCGGAAAAGAAAAAACTATAACATCTCCCTTTTTGGGAGGATTAAATATTAAGACCCTGCTGTCCGTGAAGGGGATCTTCGTGCCGTAAATAAACTTGCTTACCAGAATGTGATCACCTACAAGCAGGGTATTTTCCATGGAACCTGATGGAATTTTAAATGCCTGTACCACAAATGCCCTTATAAGCAGCGCCAGCACTACAGCAATAATAATCGCCTCAGTATATTCTCTGCCTTTTGATTTCCTGATTGAGGGTTTTTTAGCCAATTTCTTCTCTTCCTTTATTTAACTTTTAAAACAGCCAGAAAAGCTTCCTGAGGGATTTCGACTCTGCCGACCTGCTTCATCCTTCGCTTGCCCTCTTTCTGCTTTTCGAGAAGCTTTCTTTTTCTCGATACGTCCCCGCCATAACACTTTGCAAGGACATTTTTCCTCAATGCCCTTATGGTCTCTCTCGCAATTATCTTCCTGCCGATGGCCGCCTGGATTATCACTTCAAACAGCTGCCGGGGTATTACTTCCCGGAGCTTTTCGGCCACATGTCTTCCTTTATAATATGCCCTGTCTTTATGAACTATCAAGGAAAGGGCATCCACGGGCTCATTGTTTATCAAGATATCAAGCTTTATCAGTTTTGATTCCCTGTATCCAATGAATTCATAGTCCATCGAGGCATAACCGCTCGATGAAGACTTTAGTTTATCATAAAAGTCCCACAAAATCTCATTCAGAGGGAATTCATATGTTACCATTATCCGGTCTTTTCCTATATAATTGAAGTCCTTCTGCGCTCCCCGTCTGTCCTGGCAGAGTTCAAGGATATTGCCGATATATTTCGCCGGCACCAGGATCGTGGTTTTCACAAATGGCTCTTCTATGCCTTCATACTTTTCAGGCAGTTTGGCGGGACTGTCTATATAAATAATGCTTCCGTCCGTTTTTATTACCTTATAGACAACGGTAGGGGCCGTGTTAACAAGGGTGAGCTTAAATTCCCTCTCAAGCCGCTCTTTTATTATCTCCATATGTAAAAGCCCCAGAAAGCCGCAGCGGAAACCGAAGCCAAGGGCTGTTGAGGACTCAGGCTCAAAATTAAAAGACGAGTCATTGAGGCTCAGCTTTTCAAGGGCGTCTTTAAAGTCTTCATACTGGTTAGTCTCTGTCGGGTAAAGCCCGGAAAAAACCATCGGTTTTACCTCTTTGTAACCGGGACACGGCTCAGCAGCCGGATTTTCCGCATCGGTAATCGTGTCGCCTACCTGCGTATCAGCAACGTTCCGTATACTTGCTATTATATAACCCACCTCACCGGCCTTCAGTTTTTTAACAGTTTTCTTATTAGGAGTAAATATGCCTACTTCCAGGACTTCATAAGTTTTTTGGGCGGCCATGAGTGAAATTTTTGTACCCTTTTTCACTTCACCGTCAAAGAGTCTGACAAGAACGACTACCCCCTGATAGTTGTCAAACCATGAATCAAAGATCAGGGCCTTCAGGGGCAGGCTTTTTTTCCCGACAGGAGGGGGCACTTTTTTTATGATTGATTCCAGCACTTCAATTACCCCGGTCCCCTCTTTAGCGGAAGTCATGAGTACGTCGCTGCAGTCAATGCCGATAGATTCCTCAATATCCTCTTTGACCTTGTCCGGCTCTGCGCCCGGAAGATCGATTTTGTTAATTACAGGGATTATTTCAAGGTCATGTTCGACTGCCAGATAAGTATTGGCAAGGGTCTGTGCCTCAACACCCTGAGAGGCGTCAACTACAAGAAGCGCGCCTTCACACGACGCCAGGCTGCGTGACACTTCATATGAAAAATCCACATGACCCGGTGTGTCTATGAGATTGAGAATATATTTCTTTCCGTCCCGTGATTTATAATTGAGAGTTACGGCATGTGCCTTGATGGTTATTCCCCGTTCCTGCTCCAGGTCCATTGAATCCAGCACCTGCTTGGTCATCTCTCTTTCTGAGAGGGCACCGGTCAGCTCAAGTATCCGGTCAGCCAATGTAGATTTGCCGTGATCTATATGAGCAATAATTGAAAAATTTCTTATGTTACTTTCAGACATGAGTTAATGATGCCGCCTGTTCTTAAGCAGCAGTAATTTTGCTGAAAAGAAAACCGGCGGCGCCAATGGAACCGGCATCTTTCGTAAGGTTGCTTTTCAGTATTTTAACTTCGGCGGAGAGAGGTTTAAAAGCCCTTCTTGTAGCCTCCTTTGTCAATTCATCAATGAACAAATCCCATCCACCGATGAGTCCGCCGCCGATAATTACCGCTTCAAGACCCATAAGATTTATCAGATTTGCAACACCAATGCCTAGAAAATGCCCTGCCTCCCTGAATACTTCCCTGCTCAGGCTGTCGCCTTCAAGGGCGGTCTTGAATATGACTTCAGGTGTAATTTTATAGTAATTGCCTTGACAGCATTTTGACAGCAGGCTTTCAGTGCCCTTTTCGAGAGAGGATATTGCCCTGTCTACGATTGCCCTGCCCGATGCATAGGATTCGAGACATCCGTAACTGCCGCAGGTGCAGTAGCGTCCACTAGGCACAATCGCCATATGGCCTATTTCAACAGGGCCCTCATAAAGATTATCATTATAAATCATCCCGCCGCCCAGTCCTGTGCCCAGTGTCAGAACAATGAAGTTGCTGAAATCTTTTCCGGTGCCCACCCATTTTTCTCCATAGGCATAAATATTGGCGTCATTTTCCAGCGCAACCGGCAGGGAAAATTCCTTTTCAAATATCTCCTTCAGGGGAACACCGTTGAGTGCGGAAATGTTCGGGGACTGCATTACCTTACCGCCTGCCCTGTCAATAAGCCCTGCAACGCCAATCCCGATCCCGGTTATATCAGATATATCAGAAACCACTGACTTTGTGGACTTCTTGTCAATGAATTCCCTTAAATTCTTGATCATCCCTTTAACTATCTTATCCGTCTTTTTTTCAGATACAGAAGGGGTGGGGCTTTTGTGGCTGCTGAGTACCTTTCCCGTTTCATCAGCAAGGACAAATTTCGTATTGGTCCCTCCGATATCTATTCCGATCGCCATTCTCATAAGTTACTTTCTCCCGAATGAATAATGAATTTATTCAATATAACAGAACATTAATACTACCACACTCTAAAAATATGTGTAAAGCAGAGGTAGGCAGTTCAGAATACAGTGCAGGCTGTTAATAATCAGCAGGGAGAAGTCCAGCCGGTTGAAAAAAAAGATTAATGTATAGTTTTCAGGCTAATACGTCCTATAGATAAACCGGCCCTATTAATAATATTAATAACAAATTTATCATCCAATTGCCAAAGTCGAATTCGTTTAGTATTGTATAGTGTATTTAGTAAGGAGTCTGTGGAACAATGATGTTGCATTAGAAACGGGAGGGTAGAATGAATACTACTGTGAGGTCTATACGGATATCGGTGTTATTATGCTTCATTGTTATTTGTTCAATCATTATTACGGGATGCACAGAGAAAGCAGAAGAAAATAAAACAACGATCCATTTTATCACATGGAAACCTAATGTCCCCGGGGTATGGGAGGAGATCTTCAGGATTTTTGAATCAGAGCATCCTGATTTAAAGGTAGCGAGGGAAACCGGCCCCCACTCATCTACTGCATTTCATGACCTTTTAACACAAAAGCTGAAAAATCAAAGTAAAGACGTGGATGTCTTTCTGATGGATGTAATATGGCCGCCTGAATTTGCCGCAGCCGGATGGGCAGAACCTCTTGATGACCTTTTCCCCCCTGCGGAACAGGAAAAATTCTTAAGCGGCACAATACTGGCAAATACATATAAAGGTAAAATCTACGGTATCCCCCTCTTTGTAGACAGCGGCATTCTTTACTACCGGAAGGACCTGCTCGATAAATACGGATTTAATCCGCCGGAAACATGGCCTGAAATGATCGAACAGGCAAAGGTCATTGTTTCAAAAGAAACGGGCCGGGGCTTATTTGGGTTTTCGGGACAATTCAAACAGTATGAGGGGCTTGTCTGCGACATGATGGAATATATATTAAGTAATGGCGGTGAAATACTGAATTCGGATACAGGAAAATCCGGGCTGGCTGACAAACCGGCGCTTGATGCCGTCAGATTTGTAAGGGATAATATTATCGGCAAAGCTGCGCCGACCGGTGTTCTGAGTTATCAGGAGCCGGAGTCCCTTGATGTTTTTCTGCAGGGCAAGGCAGTGTTCCACAGAAACTGGCCGTATGCATGGGGAATCTCAAACAACCCCGACCGCTCCAAAATAACAGGTAAAGTGGGAATTGCAAGGCTTCCGCATTTTAAGGGAAGCAGGAGTTATTCCACTCTCGGAGGATGGCAGGTCGGCATAAGCAGTTACTCGGAAAATAAAAAAGCGGCATGGACACTTGCTGAATTTTTGACAACGGAAAAAGTCCAGAAGCTCCTTGCGATTCAGTCGGGCAAGGCGCCGACGAGAAAGACCCTTTATAAGGACGCTGAAATTCTGAAAGCCAATCCGCATTTCCATGATATGAAAGATGTTTTCCTGACAGCATATCCGCGGCCGAGAACTCCACTATACCCTGCTGTGTCCAATGTCCTGCAGCGATATTTCAGCAAGGCAATATCGAGTTCGGATCTGGATCTGTATAAAGAAGCTATGGCAGCTTCAAAGGAGATTGAGAAGATTATTGCACTGGAGAAAAGCGGCAGGTAAGAAACAAGGGGATTTTTATAAGTAAATGAACCTATCCATTAATGCACGTGAAAAGATATTTTCCGTATCCCTCTTAATGCCGTGCTTTCTATTTGTTGCCCTGTTTGCATTCTATCCGATCCTTTATTCTTTTTACCTCAGCCTTCATACGATAATTCTCGGGCTTCCTTCCCTGGGCCAGCCTTTTACAGGACTGGCAAACTACAGGGAGCTGATGGGTGATGAAGTTGCATTGCATTCACTCATCAATACCCTTATTTTTGTATTTACCTCAACCTTCTTTGAAATTCTTTTTGGACTTGCGATCGCCCTTGTCATAAACAGGCATTTCAAAGGGAGAGGGATTGTAAGGGCCGCCATACTTATACCGTGGGCCATACCTACAGTTGTATCATCACAGATGTGGCGGTTTATTTTTAACGACAAGTACGGGCTGCTGAACTATGTATTATACGGGTCGGACACAATTGCATACAGTGCGTGGCTGGCAAGCCCTTCGACTGCTTTTGCCGCCATTATCGTGGCCGATGTCTGGAAGACCTCATCATTTGCAGGGCTATTGATTCTCGCTGGATTACAGCTCATCCCTGATGAGCTCTATGAGGCGGCAAGGATAGACGGCGCTTCCTCATGGCAGCAGTTTAAAAAGATTACCCTTCCGCTCATAAAGCCATCCATCCTTATTGCTCTTCTTTTCAGGACTATGGATGCCTTCAGGGTCTTTGACCTCGTTTTTGTCATGACTCAGGGCGGTCCTGCTGACTCAACAAACGTGCTCCAGTTTTATGGATATAAAAAAATCTTCGCAGAAGGGATGATGGGCTACGGCTCGACGATATCGATCCTGGTTTTTTTGATAACCCTTGTGATATCACTGTTTTATATTAAAGTGATAGGGACGCGGCTTTTTGAGGAGAAAGGATGAAATCTTTTTTTGAAAAATCCCCCTTCATCCCCCCCGACTCGGGAGGGGTTAGGGGAGATTTTATGAATAGATTATTTTTTTACATAACAGTATTTATAATAGTATTTCTCAGCCTCCTTCCGTTTCTATGGTTCTTAAACACTTCTTTTAAAACCCCTTTGGAGGTAACGGCCATACCACCGGTGGTATGGCCGTCAGGCACTTTTCAATCCTATCAATCAGCTGTCGAAGAATATAACCTCCTGCACTTTGTGAAAAACAGTATAATAGTGGCCGGCTCTACGACGTTATTGACACTTTTTATTTCTATCTTTGCAGGATATACTCTTGCACGCATGAAGCTCAAGTACAAAGGCCTGATAATGGGAAGTCTTCTTGTCGTGTCCATGTTCCCGCAAATATCCATTGCCGGTCCGGTATGGAGGATATTACAGAATTTGGGATGGCTGAACAGTTATCATGGACTTGTCATTCCCTATGTGACTCTTTCGCTCCCGCTTTGCGTCTGGATTCTGGCAAGCTTTTTCAGGGAGCTTCCCGGAGAGCTGGAAGATGCGGCAAGGATTGACGGGTGCACCCATTTTCAGACTCTCTTTAAGATCATGGTCCCGCTTGCTGCGCCGGGTGTTTTTACAGCAGCGATTCTTGTATTTATATGTGCGTGGAACGAGTTCTTCTTTGCCCTTCTCATCATGACCCAGCAGAAATTTCAAACCCTGCCTGTCGGGATCGCCCTCTTTCAGGGACAGTACACGCTCCCATGGGGAGAGATAGCTGCCGCTTCGACCGTGGCCACAGTACCGCTCGTGGTTTTAGTATTTCTTTTTCAAAAACGTATTGTAAGGGGCCTCTCTGCAGGGGCGGTTAAATAACAAGCTTTTTAAGTAAATATTATTTAACAGGCAAAATTGACCAGCCCGGTAAGTTCATCTACGAATTTATCATAGTCAGCAGTCTTTATTATATACTTGCTGCATCCCAATTTATGGCACCGCGTAACTTCATGCGGATCGTCAGTAGTGGTTATCATTATTACCGGGATTGTTTTCAATTCGTCGTCCTCCTTAATTCTTTGCAAAACTTCTATCCCGCTTACTTTAGGCATACTTATATCAAGAAGCAGCAGATAATTGGTTGCAGCATCCCGGTGCGGTCCTTCGCCCTGCCTCAAGAGGAAATTAAGGGTTTCCTGTCCGTTTTTAAAGAAAATTATCCTGTTGTCAAGTCCTGACCGCTTAAGATTTTTTACAACGAGCTTAGCATGTCCCTCATCGTCTTCTGCCAGAAGAATGACCGTATCTTTATTCATAATTTATCCCCATAACATTTTATGCCCGGCTTAAACCGGCAGCGATACAAAAAACCTGCTCCCCTTGCCAGGCTCCGATTCTACCCATATTTTACCATGATTTCTTTCAACTGCCCTCTGCACGATAGTCAGTCCCAGGCCTTCCCCTGAACTTGTGTCAGGATTAAGCTGGTGAAATATATCAAATATTTTTTCTGTATAATCAGTGGCAATGCCAATCCCGTTATCTTCTATGCAATAGACCGATCTGTCACTTTCCTTATGCCCCGAAATTTTTATGACGCCTTTATGTTTCGATCTAATATATTTCAGGGCATTGTCTATCAGGTTCGCGAACACCTGGCTTAACTGAATCTCATCCCCACTGCATGGAGGCAGGTCGGTAACTTCTATTTTTGTCCCGGTTTGTTTTACCTGGAACTCAAAGGTGCTCGTGATATCAAGCATTAAACTGTTCATGTCTAATTGTTCTATCCTAAGCTCGGTCCGGCCTATTCGTGAAAGCCTTAAAAGGCCGGAAAGCAGAGAGTCCATTTTAACTGCACTTTTTGATATAAACTTAAGCGATTCGGGGATATCCTTATCCAGGATAGTATCCACTTTATCTTTTAAATCCTCAGGGACACGATCACTTTTGAGAATAGCTGTCAGCTCATCGCAGGACCTGTTAAGCTCTTTGCTGAATCCTTCAATATTCACCAATGGTGTACGCAGGTCATGAGACGTGACATAGACGACCTGTTCAAGTTCTTTGTTTTTTGTTGATAGTTCAACGTTCAGCTGTTTTAGTTTTTCTTCACTGTTCTTCAGGCGGGTTTCACGGTTTTGAATAGCTGATGCCATATTTCTGAAGCTGCCGGCAAGGTCTTCAATTTCAGAATACCCCTGTTTCGGAATATCGGAATCGTATTTCCCGTCGGCAACAGACCTGGCGCTTTTCCTCAGGTGGGTAAGGGGATCAATTATTTTTTTCGACATCATAATGGCAAGCAGCGTAACAAAAAGAACTGCAGCGATCAGGCCTCCCAGAAATATATTCCCTACCTTATAAACAGATTCATACGCGTAATCGTAGCCTTGGGATACCAGAACCAGCCAGCCGGTTTCAGTAATTTTTGAGACACTGCCTATGTACTTGACGTCCTGAAATTCATACGGGTATGTCCCTGTCTGGCCTGTTAAGGCTTTTTGAACAGGTTCTATATTGCTTAAATTCAGATGCTGGTCAACCAGCTCTTTGTCCGGATGAAAAATAAGAACACCTTTGTTGTCGACAATTGCCGTAGTGATGTTTTCACCTGCCTGGAGCCTTTTAGTAAGTTTATGAAGATGCTCTATGCTGAAATTGCCGACTAGCACCATGTCTTCAAAGGAGACAGATACGCTCAGGGACACGTGGCCTGTAGCCGGTGAAAGAAATATGTCCGACCACTGTGCATAACTCCCCGGACCACTCTTTATAAAGAAATTATGGCCTGAAAGGTCCAGCCCTATAAAATCATCCCGTTTTTTTGACAGCTGTTCAGAAAGTCCGACGTTCAAGACCTTTCCCTGTCTGTCAAGGAGGTAAATGATCTCAAAGAATTCAGAGCGTTTTACGGAGTTATCCAGGAATCCACTGATATCTTCATAATCGTGAGCATGGGCTGACAGCAGCGTGATTATTTCCTTTATAATTATGTACGGCTCTCTTATGATCCCCCTTGTTTCTCCGGCAGCAGCCTTTGCAAGCAGCTCATTTTTAGTCCTTATATTGTCCGTGATTTTGTCGGTCAGATAAAAGAAGGAGAGGACTCCTGCTATAAGTATCGGGATAGAGGAAGCCAGGATAAGACGTTTAATAAGGTCCTTTTTAAGAGTTTGCTGTCCAATCATAAAGTCACTTAACAGTTATAAATTTGCCGTCTTTAATTGTCATTAAAAAAAGTTTCCTCTCAACATCTCCAAAGCGGTCAAACCTGATCTTGCTCTGAAGCCCCTGAAATGTCCCTGTATCTATTACCGTTTGCTTTATCGAAGAGGGGTCCGCATTTTTCTTGAGGGCTTCAAAAATCACTCTTGCAGAATCATAGGCATGGGCCGATGCAAAACCGGCCTCATACCCGAATCTTTTCTTAAAGGCTTCCTTAAATTCAAGGAAGCGCGGAGCTTCATCGGTTTTGTCAAAAGTATGAAAAAAATAGATGCCCTCTACAGCCCTGCCCCCGAATTCCAGGATGTCCTCTGTAGCAGACCACTCGCTGGTAATAACAGGCATACGCTTGTCCAGTTTTGCCAGCTGCTGGCACAACATGGCGGTATCCATTGCATTTGCGATTATAAACAGGCCGTCTGAGTCATTGGGAGACACCTGCTTTGCAAGGTCCAGAAACCGGACATCCGGGCCTGATGAATATGTCAGGGCCGTTGTAATTATTCCGCCATAGCCCTCGAAATTCTTTTTGAAACTAAGATACCAGCTTTCAGTATGGGCCCTGTTGCGTATATCGTATATTACCGTTAACCTCTTTATCCCCATTTTTTCGAATGCATGACTGGAAAGCCGTTTTGCCGCCTGGGCGCTGGCAGGATAAAGCCTGAAAAAATAATCGTCCAGTCCTGTCAATTCATTTGTACTGGTCGTTGGACTCAGCATAAAAACTTTTTTGTCATTTATGGCCTTCACCCCCGCCTTGGACATTGAACTGGTCATGTGGCCTATTATTGCAGCCACGCCCTGTTGTATTAATTCTTCATTAACGTTAACTGCTGTTTCAGCATCCTGCTTGTCATCTTTAACAAGGAGTTTGACTTCCCTGCCGTTAATACCTCCAGCACTGTTTATTTCTTCAACTGCCAGAATAACGCCGTCCCTGCCGGCGATTCCCAGGTCTGCAACCCTTCCTGTCAGGCCGCCGGCATATCCGATTTTTAGAGGTTCTTTCATCTCACATGACATGAAAAAAGAGATAAGAATAATACTGACAGACAAATGGAGCAGGCTGCGAAATTTCTGGATGGAATTTAACTTTTTTATCATATTTTACTCCCTTTAATGAAACAGGCTAATAACCACACAGTTAAATACTGATTCCTGGTCAATAAAAGGGCCTTCAGCTCGGCAGCGATACAAAAAACCTGCTCCCCTTGCCCGGCTCCGACTCTACCCATATTGTACCATGATGTCTTTCAACCGCCTTTTGTACAATAGTCAATCCCAATCCTTCGCCGGGGCTTTTCCCGGGCATGATCTGTTGGAACATCTCAAATATCCTGTTTATATTATCAGGATCGATTCCAATGCCGTTGTCTTTTACACAGTAAACGGACTGCCCTTCCATTTGATGCCCCGTAACCTCAATAATGCCAGCCTGTCCGGTATCAAGGAATTTCAGGGCATTTCCTATGAGATTGGAAAATACCTGATTCAGCTGGTCTTCATCTCCTTCACATGGCGGCAATTCTGAAATATCCAGCTTTACTTCCCCATCCTTAAGCTGAAATTCAAATATGCCGGAAACATCCGACATAAGATTGTTCATATCAACTTTCTGAATGTTTAGTTCGACCTGTCCCAGGCGTGAAAGCTGCAGGAGCCCGTTCAGCAGTACATTCATCCTGGATGTACTCTTTGTAATATATTTCAGCGATTCAAGCATATCCTTCTCTAAAGTCAGGAAGACCTTTTCTTTTATATCTTTCGGGATACGGTCGCTCAGAAGATCAGAAGTGAGTTTGTCGACAGAGGATTCCAATTCCTTGCTGAATCCATAAATATTTACGAGCGGCGTCCGAAGGTCATGCGATGTTATACGTATTATCTGTTCCAGTTCCCTGTTTTTCTGCGCAAGTTCATAATTCAGATCTTTCAGTTTCTGCTCGGCATTTTTTCGCTCGGTAATGTCACGGATTATAGCAATAAAAATATACCTGTCATCTGACCGTGCCGGTGATATGGTGAGTTCTACCGGGAATATGTATCCTTTACTGTGAACTGCAGTTACCTGGATCTGCCTGTTGAATATTACCTCTTCGCCCGTATCAAGAAAATGTCTGAAATTATTCCCATCCGCTTCCTCATATTGCGGAAGATTAATCGTGCGGGTTATATTCTGTCCGACAGCTTCTTCGCGTTTCAGGCCGAAGATATTCTCGGCCTGGGGGTTCCATGTCATGATCTCACCATTTTCGTCCGTTGTAATGATTGCATCGAATGCATTGTTAACAATCAAACGGGTCTGTTCCTCCGCCTGCTGCTTTATTATCTCACGGGCCTTAACGACTTCATCGGTAAGACTCTGGAACCTTTCTTTAAGAATCTGGAGCTGATCCCCCTTTGGCAGCTCCTGAGGTTTCATACCTAAAGTGTGTTGAGAAAAATCAGTAATGCGCCGTGTTATTTGATGTATGTTCCGGGTAATCCAGAACATCATAAGTGCGGAAGTCAGGATAAGAATAAATGCCAGCACTGCACGCTCCTGCCTTGCTCTCGCAATTACGGATGCGGTGAGCAGGTCTATTTCATCCAGCGAAACAAAAGAGATCAATTTAATTTGAAGTTCGGATGCGCCGTAATCAAAAAATTCCTTCCCTGTAATGAGATAACGGTCCATCAGTGAATTAAGCCGGGTCCCGGCAGGAAGCTCTTCCAGATTGCTGCTGGTCATGATACTGGGTTCCTCTTCCGGGGTCAACAATGCCACAAGGCGACCCCGTTGAGTAGTGCTCAAAGAAGCATTCAAAAATTCATCGTCAATGGGGGATGCAAGCAATAGTATTGCCTTTACTTTTTTCCCGGAATCAAAGTAGGATTCTGCTGAAAATATATAAGGGACATTATCAATGCTGGTCATGAAACTCTGATGATGGCTTTTCCTGATCAGCAGGGGCGCAGGTTTGATCAGCGACAGGGGAATTGTATCCTTCCGGCTATGGTACACCTCCCGTGTCCTCCCCGAGGCGTCCAGTAAAAGGGCATAGCGGGGCTGGCTAAACGCCCGTAAAGCCGAGCGTCTCGGGAACCAGACCGGCGACCTGTTGTGATGAATGATCCGGGGGATATTGTCATCTGTCCATTGCCGGTTTTCGACATATTCACTGAAATTCTTCTGCGTAATAAACAGCTTTACCGCCACCTGAAAGGCCTTTACATAGTGGTCAAAACTGAGCCGGTCTTCCATGGCATAGCGCCCGAGTCTTTCAGTAAGCTGGGAATGGAAAATAGTTCTGAGCTTTGAAGTCATGGCATAGTCAAGGACAAGCCATACAACAAGCCCTGTTACAATTGTCAGCACTACCATTTTTACGGTCAGTGAAACACGATGACGCCAGTTGCGGGTCAAAGGATTCCGGCTATGTCCTTCTGCTTTCAAGTCCTTTTTCATACGTTCAATTATTGATCGATGGTTCTATCAACTTTAATCCGGCTCGCCGATAAGTTCGCCATCCTTAAATTTCCATCCTGCCTGCCTGAGACGGGATGCAGGTATAATATTGTGTTCCCCGCCAAGAAACTCCCCCTGCTTCAATATGTATTCAACCAGTTTTTTTGCCGCTGGATTTGACACGCTGCTGTCCTCCCATGTAGTGAGATTGTAGACACGGTATAAAGGGAATTTGCCCGAAACAAGATGATCTTTATTGTCCGGACTAAAGCCGTTAATCCTGAGATGTTTAACTTCACCTCTGTCATTATATCTAACAGGATTCCATAACACCTCGTAACCGATTGCCCTCTTATTGGAGGCAACCTTTGAAATCATGTCAGGGATGGCCCCTACTTCCTTGAGGGTGGTACTGAATAAATCCTGATTGTCAAGAAGTAACCGCCAGTGGCCCGGTCTCAGTTTGCAGTGGAGCCTCCCGACCGGCTGAATCGGCAGGTTCGGGCCTTTCTTCCCATTGTCTGTTTTCAGATCTGACCACCGGTAGATGTCCCCCGCAAAAATCTGCCGCGCCTGCTCAATTGTTACATTATCAATTGGATTATCCGGATGGACAAGTAATGCAAGGGCACTGATCCCTACGGTATGAAACTGCAGGCCGGGAAGCCTGTCGGTCAAACCGGGGGGACAGCAGTATCCGCCGACATCAGCAGTCTTGCGTGAAAGCATGCCCGCAGAAATACCGCATGTACCTTCATTAACATAAATTTTCATCTTATTATCTTTTGAATATTTTTCAATAAGGGGCAGGAATTCGGGATAGAGATGCTGATCAAGGGTGATTACAAGGTCAGCTTTGCCGACAGAAGTCTCATGCCTGACAGGCTGCTTTCTCCACTCTTCCGGCATCTCCATGATTTCGGACGGGTCAGTAAACGACGGCCCGGCCAGGCCATGCATCTGTTCAGCAGCAAGGGCAGGCATAATAATCGCAGGAATAAAAAACAGGAAGCACATAGAAAAAACAAATAATCCCTTTTGCCAAACAATCTTCTTTATCATCATTCTCCTTTCAAAAAAACTTTTATGCATATATCCCTTGTAAGCTGTATATTCAGGTTATTTGTCGGTCATTCCCGAAGTCCTTCCCGTTCTCCGTAGTACTACGAAGGATGAAAATCGGGAATCCAGAATCTATTGAAAAGACTGGATTCCCGCCCGAATCGGGTCTCACGACCGGATAAGGGTCGATTCGACTCAACAGACTACGGGAATGACGGCTTAAAGCCTGACTTTATGCACAGACCCTTATCCTTGTCTGTAAAATTAAATATATCATGAGGGGATAGCTTTGTATAGTAGAATAACTTGATCATATTAAGAACCGGAACGATTGCAAGAAATACAATAAAATATCTGTGATAAAATATAGACGTTTCAATTAAATCATTTGACTTTAAACGCAGGATATATATAGCAGGTCATATGAACAGGTTATAAAAATTATGCCCACTGCATACATCGGCATCGGTTCCAACCTCGGCAGCAGGGAGAAAAACTGTAAAGATGCAATCAGCCTTCTTACAAAAGACGGCATAGCAATTATCAAGCTCTCATCCATGATTGAAACAGAGCCCTGGGGAGTAACGGACCAGCCCAAATTCATCAACATGGCTGTTAAGGCAGAAACCGGCCTGGGGCCCGAAGAACTCCTGAAAGTTCTTAAAAAAACAGAGATTGCAATGGGCCGCAGTCCAGGTACCCGCTGGGGGCCGAGGGTCATTGATTTGGATATTCTGTTCTATGATGACCTGGTAATCAAGACTGCTGAAATGGAAGTGCCCCACCCCGGAATAAAAGACAGGGAGTTTGTTTTAAAGCCTCTTGAAGAAATCGCACCGGATAAGATCCACCCTGTACTGCAAAAAAGTGTAAAAATGCTCCTCGAAGAACTCTCCGGATAGCTGAAGTATTACTTCCCGTAAACTATCTTCCCGAAGTTTTCGAGCAGTTTCAATCCAAGCGTCTGGCTTTTCTCGGGATGGAACTGGACGGCAAATATATTGTCCCTGCAGACCGCTGATGTAAATTCAATACCATAATCAGTTGAGGTCAATATAAGCGAGTCATCCCTGGGAGCAACATAATATGAATGAACAAAATAAAAATAACTCTTGTCGGGAATACCTGAAAGCAGAGGATTATTCTGTTTAATGTTCAGTTCATTCCATCCCATCTGCGGAATTTTCAGATCGCCGTTCTTAAATTTCACTACCTTGCCCTTAAAGATTCCCAGGCCCCTGCATTTACCGAATTCCTCTGATTCGCTGAACAATATCTGCAGCCCAAGGCATATGCCAAGATATGGTTTGCCTTTTTCAATAGTATCAACAACAGTATCGATCAGCTTAAGGTTTGTCAATTCCTGCATACAGTCCTTAAACGCACCAACCCCGGGCAGAACAACCCCGTCCGCCTTTTCAACGACTTCGGGCCTGTTTGTTACTTTGACATCAACTCCGACTTTGAGGAACCCTTTCTCAACGCTCCTGAGGTTACCCCTTCCATAATCAATAATT
>SDBV01004442.1_pt1 | contig 20191 bp, 18 predicted proteins | sample 2277081 | NCBI WGS metagenome assembly SDBV01 (sample SAMN10402039, study PRJNA504765) | marine sediment metagenome | isolation source: marine sediment core GS10_PC15, 223 cmbsf | place: Arctic Ocean: Southern Knipovich Ridge | collected 2010 | reverse complement strand
GAATCCCCAATTTCACGATAATTTTATTTAATAATTTGAAATAAAACAACCATGGTAAAGAAAAAACAAATAGTATTCATTGACCCACTTCCAAATGTCTCTATGTACAGATTAGCAAGAAGTTTGAAATTAACTGGAAGATATGAAACAATTCTTTTTTCTTTTTCTAAAATAGATAAAGAATTTTTTGGTAAAGCATATGATAAGATTTTTGTTTTAGAATTAAGCCATCACCTTAAAGTCAAAAATCTATTTGATCTTTCTAAAAAAATATTAAATGGAGAAGTTAAAACATTTCTTGAACAGATTGGAAGAATGAATCCATATCTCTTCCACATTACTGGTCCAGATTTATTTAGTTTGATGACATTAAATTTTCTAAAAAATAATCTTTGTTCTAAGATATATTATTCTAATGACTTATGGAGTACTGACAACAGAAATTTTTTCTTTACAAAAAATTCTTGGATAAAGGGCGAGATTAATAAATTCTGTGAAAAAAGATGTTTTAGACTGGCTAATGGTGCTTTAAATAAAATGTCTCTTGAAGATTTTGAATACATAAAATATAATGTAAATCTGCCGAAAATGGCCCTTCCCCCAAATTGTCTTGATGAATGGACTTTTCTTCCTCAAAAAAAGAAAAATAAAGAAATCCATCTTGTTTGTGGTGCAGGCCCCCATAAAATAGGAGACACCATATTCTCTTTTATGGAACAGATAAAAATAATTAACTCGCAAAAAATTTATTTTCATACTTATGGGTCTTGTCCAAACGAAAAAGAGGACAAAAAATTTGATGACGAAGCAAAAAAGAATGAATATTATATTAAGCATAGCAAAGTAACTCCTCGCAGATTAAATGAAGAAATGTCTGGATACAGCTATGGGACTTTCCTTACTTTTTTTGAACGAGCAAAAGAAGATTCAAATCCTGGCTTAGTAAGAACACAATTAAGCTCAAGAATGATAAACTACCTTGAATCAGGTTTGCCCATTATCATAAATAAGCAATATTCGTACATGGTTGAGATAGTTGAAAAACATAATATTGGATTTAGTATAGATGTTGAAGATTTAAAAAATCTTAGAAAGATTCTAGAACAAAAAGACTATCCACAATTTCAAAAAAATGTTAAAAAATTTCAAGAAGAATTCAAATGGAGCAAAAAAATAAAAGATATAGAAGCATTTTATGAAAAGGTTATTAAAATCAAAAAATAGTCAATGAATCTATATATCCTACCTAATTAATCTTTAAAAACTATTCTTGAAATAAAACTTCATGAAGATTCAAAGCAACTTTTCAGATCAAGATTACACAACTAGAGAAACTTGTAGAGTCTGTGGTTCAAGAAGTTTAACCCCTCTATTTTCTTTAGGAAATTTATGCATCTCTAATTTTGTTAAAAGCAAAGAAGAAAGTATGGGAAAGGCTCCCCTTGAATTAATGTGGTGTGAGAACTGTACCTTAGTCCAACTTAAACATACTGCACCCCAAGAACTTATGTATTCAAAACATTATTGGTATTGTTCTGGGTTGAATAAAGTAATTGTGGAAGATTTAAGGCAAATAGTTGAGATTGCTAGTAAGATGGTTCATCTAGAAGAAGAAGATATTGTTCTGGATATCGGCGCAAATGATGGAACTCTCCTAAGTTTTTATCCTTCAAGATATGTTCGGGTAGGATGTGAACCTGCAACAAATTTAATAGAAAAGATGAAAAAATCTTGTGATATTTCAATAAATGATTTCTGGACTTATGAGAATTACAAAAATATTGTTGGAAATAAAAAAGCGAAGATTATTACAGCAATTGGAATGTTTTATGACATGGAAGATCCAAACCAATTTATTCGTGATGTTGCCGAAGCACTTGAAGAAAATGGAATTTTTATTGCCCAGTTAATGACTTCAAAAAAAATGTTAGAACAAAATGACATTGGAAATATATGTCATGAACATTTAGAATACTATTCATTTGATTCTCTTAAATATCTCTTTGAAAAAAATGGTTTAGAAATCTTTAAGGTTGAAGAGAATTCTATTAATGGTGGAAGTTATAGGTTATTTGCAAGGAAGTATAAACAGGGAAGTATTAATTATCTTGAAAGAATAACTAAAGAAGATTATATGAAGTTTGCAGAGAAAATTGAAGCTAATAAAAAAGCGTGCTTGGACTTGCTCAATGAACTTAATTCGCAAGGAAAGAAAATTTATGGCTATGGAGCTTCTACAAAAGGGAATACAATTCTCCAATATTATGGAATATCTCCTGATTTAATCAAAGGTATTGCAGAAATAAATGAAGAAAAATTTGGTAAGTACACTGTTGGTACAGGAATTCCGATAATTGAAGAAAGGGAAGCAAAAAAGGATGCTGATTATTTCTTAATCCTACCTTATGCATTTAAGGATTCTTTTATTGAAAAAGAACAAGAATGGATAGAGAATGGGGGGAAGTTCATATTCGCCTTGCCTGAAGTAGAAACTTATCCCAAAGAACATTTTGAAAAAAAGAAAAAAGCTTTAATTTTAGGGATTACTGGCCAAGATGGAAGTTATCTTGCTGAGTTGCTTTTGGAGAAAGGTTATGAAGTTCATGGGATGATAAGGAAATCTGCGACAGGGAATACAAAAAATATAAAACATATTATGGATAAAATTATTCTGCACAAAGGAAATTTAACAGATCCTGTTTCAATTTATAAACTCATTGATGATGTTAGACCCGAAGAGATTTACAACGAAGCTGACCAAGATCATGTAAGTTGGAGTTTTGACATGGCAGGGTATAATTATGATGTTACTGGCGCTGCTGTCGGGAGAATTCTTGAGATAATAAAACAAGTTTATAGTGAAGAGGATATAAAAAATCATAAAGTTAAATATTTCCAACCATTATCTTCAAACATTTTTGGAATTCCTGCAGAAACTCCTCAAACAGAAGAAACCAAAGTAAAGCCCCAAAGTCCTTATGCTTGTGGAAAAGTTTTGGCTCAAGTTGTATGCCAATATTATAAGGATGTTTATGGGATGTTTGTTTCAACAGGAATATTTTATAATCATGAATCTCCGAGGAGAACAGAAGATTATGTAACCCATAAGATTACTAAGGCGGCTGTTAGAATTTCAAAAGGTTTGCAAAAAAAATTATATTTAGGAGATTTGTCAACAAAAGTTGATTTTGGTTATGCTCCAGAATATATGGGAGCTGCCTGGAGTATAATGCAGTTAGACAAACCAGAAGATTTCATAATCTGTACGGGGGAGACTCATTCTGTCCAAGAGTTTTTAGAAGAAGCATTTAGACAAGTTGGACTGAATGCAGATGATTATGTGGAGTATGACAAACAGTTTGAGAGACCTGGTAAAACAGGGGATTTGGTTGGGAATTACTCAAAAGCAACAAGAGCTTTTGGTTTTGAGCCAAGAGTGAAGTTCAGAGAAATCATAAGAATATTGATTGAGAATGATCTAGAAGAAATGGCTTGATTAAAAACATATTTCTAACCTTCTAAAAATTTATAAAAAGAATTTCTTTACCCTCGGGATGAAACAAAAAGATTTGTATAAAATTAGAGTAGAGATTCATCCAGAACTTAATTATTATTTTGATAAGTTCACTTCTATTTTTATCAAAAGTAAAAAACATGAAATAAAAAATCCAAAAAAGATTTTATTTTTGCGGAATGATCATATTGGTGATATGGTTTATTCTACTCAAATTTTTAGAGAGTTTAAAAAAAATTTTCCGGATACTAAAATTAGTGTTTTGTCTACAAAAGAAAATAGAGAGATAATAGAAAAAGATCCTTATGTTGATAACATTCTTGAGATGGATCTTTTTTGGAGAAGGAAATTTAAGGGATTATTAGATTATTTTAAAATTCTTAAAAAAATAAAAAAAGAGAAATTTGATGTCGGAATTGATCTTAGACGAAGTAGATTGAATATTATTTTTTTCTTGTGGATTCCGAGGATTAAATCAAGAATAAGTTTTTATAACATAAATGGAGGAAAAGCTTTTTTGACTCATCCTATTTTATTTGATAAAACAATGAATTACGTCCAAGAAAATATTCGATTAATCAATAAAGCCTTTAAATTAAATATCAAAAATTATCTTCCCCACATAATAACTGACGAAGAAGATAAGAAAGAAGTAACAGAATTGATGAGGGGAAAAAAATTAAAAAAGTATGTTGTTTTTGCTCCTGGAGCTACTGCTAATTCTAAGATGTGGCCTGAAAAAAAATTTAAAGAATTGATTAAAATATTTCACAAAAAATATCCTGAACACAAGATTATTCTCTCTGGAGCAGGAAGTGATAAAGAATTAATCGGAAGGTTATGCGAAGGAAATTATTTTTGTACTCCCTTAATTAACTTTAATTTGCGGTTGATATCAATTATTTTAAAAAAAGCTGAAGTTATTGTTGCTAATGATGGATGTGCAACAGATATTGGATGGGTTGCGGGGGGAAAGTTAGTTTCTCTTGTTGGACCTGTTGATTTGGAACTTTTCAGACCCTTAAGAAAAAGTAAAATAATTCACCATAAAGTGGATTGTTATCCTTGTTTTTGGGCGGAAGAATGCCAAAAGCCAAAAAAAGAGTGGTGCATGAATTTAATCTCTGTGGAGGAAGTTATGAAAGCTATTGATGAATTTATGGCGAAAAATTAGTTGGAAGATTTTCTCATTAACTCCAATCTTCTGAACCATAATTAACTAAAAGAGTACTTTTTATTCGACTTAAAAGATACTTAAATTTTCCTCTTTTAGCCCAATACAACGCCTTTCTTATTCTTGTTTTGTAATAGTTTAGCTTGAATAATCTCTTTGCAGATTCCAAAAGAATATCATCAGGGATCTCACTAAAATTATGTTTTATTATTTTTAAGTTTCCAGTCCACTCTGCCCAGTTCTTAAGTGTTGTTGGTTTTTTTATTTTTCCTTCTTTAACTAATTCATCCATCAAACTACTTCCTGGAAGAGGATTGAAGATATGAACATTAGCAATTTCTGGCTTGTATTTTCTTATAAATTTTTCAGTCATTTTTAATTCTTCCATTGTTTCTGTAGGAATTCCTATCATGAAACTAGCATCATTAACAATTCCAGATTCTTTGCAGATTTCAATGGCTTTTCCTTGCTGCTCAACACTTATTCGTTTATTTAGATAATCTAATATTCTTTGACTTCCTGATTCTGAACCAAGTTCTATCGTATGGCAACCAGCTTTTTTTAATGCTGTTATAACTTCTTTATCAACAAAGTCTGCTCTTCCAAAAACATAAAAACCTATCTTTCCTTTATATTCTTGTTCTAGAAACTTGCAAATCTCTATGCATCTTTTCTTAGAACTCATAAAGTTTTCATCTGCAATAGTAAAGTCAGTTATTCCATATTTTCCAATAATTTCTCTGAATAATTCTTTTACTTTTTCGATATCATGAAACCTGATACAAGGATTCCCATCTTTTCCCCACATAGGGATATTGAAACAGAATGTGCATCTTCCAGGGCACCCCCTACTTGTGCTTATAAAAATTAATTCTGAATATTTTTCTAAATCAACTAGCTCATAGTTAGGAAACTTTAATTGGTTGATATCCGCGAAAGGTCTTCTTGGATTTTTATTAATATTTTTTAGTCCCCCTATTTTTTTGGGATTTTTATCAAACGTATCACAGAACTCAAGAAAAGCTTCTTCCCCCTCCCCTTGAAGAATATAATCAACATATGGTTCACTTAAAACAGAATCAGGTTCAGAAGATGCATGAAGTCCCCCAACAAGGATAATTATTCTTTTGTTTTGTTTTTTTATCAAAGGACCCAAGTGGACAATATCTAATAACATGGACGACGTCATTGCTGTAAATCCAACTATGTCTGGTTTATACTCTTCAAGAAAATTAAAAAAATCTTCATCCCTCCCCCTAACATTTCTATCATATATTTCAACTGGATGCTTATGTTCAATTGCTGTTGCTACCCAAAGTAAGCTAGATGGAAGCACGTATTTTTCTTCGGATTTACTTTTCAAATCTCTATTTGGTTGTATCAATAAAACTTTAGCCATTTAGTTTTCTCTCATTTACGCAGGAGCTTTTGGTTTATAAATATTAATGGTATAAAATTATTCTCTCTGTTTTTGGGCGAATTTATGAATAAAAATAGGTAGTATATACTCTTCCTTAATAATCTTTAAAAAATACTATTCTTTTTTGCACTGATGAAAAGAGCGTTAATAACTGGAATAACTGGACAAGATGGGAGTTATCTTACGGAATTTTTAATAAATTTGGGTTATGAGGTTCATGGGATCGTCAGAAGAAGTAGTTCGCACAATCGCGGAAGAATAGATCATCTTACAAATCCCGACAAATACACTTCAATAATCCAAGAAAATCCAATCTTACACCATGGAGATTTAACAGATTCTTCTTCAGTTGAAAATATCATGAGGGAAGTCAAGCCTGATGAAGTTTATAATCTCGGCGCACAAAGCCATGTTGGGATTAGTTTTGATATTCCAGAGAATACTGCAAATAGTGTGGCTTTAGGAACCCAGAGAGTTCTAGAAGCAATTAGAAAATTCTGTCCTGATGCAAAATTTTATCAAGCTTCTTCTTCAGAAATGTTCGGAAAAGTTATAGAAACTCCTCAAACAGAAGAAACTCCTTTTCACCCTCGGAGTCCTTATGGATGTGCTAAGGTCCACGCTTACTACATCACTATAAATTATAGAGAAGCTTATGGGCTTCATGCATCAAATGGAATTTTATTTAATCATGAAAGTGAACGGCGAGGAGAAAATTTTGTCACAAGAAAAATTACTAGAAATCTGGCTAGAATCAAATTAGGGCTGCAACATAATTTTTCATTAGGGAATCTTGATGCTGAAAGAGATTGGGGGCATGCCCAGGATTATGTAAGGGCTATGTGGATGATGCTCCAACAAAAAAATCCTGATGATTATGTTATCGGAACAGGAGAAAAGCATTCTGTCAGAGAATTTATTGAAGAAGCAGCTAAATGTCTTGAAATGAATCTCAAATCAAATGGAGAAGAGGGAATAAATGAAAAATATATCGATGAGAAAGGAAATGTTGTCATAGAAATTAATCCATTATATTTCAGACCCTCAGAAGTAGATTTACTTGTCTCTAACCCTTCTAAAGCAAGAAATCTTCTAGGGTGGGAACCCAAAATTAGATTTAAGGAGCTTGTTAAAAAAATGGTGGATTCTGATTTGGCACTTGCTGAAAAAGAAGTACAAATAAATCAAAGAATTAAAACATTTTAATGGAATATAAATATCCTGTGGCAAAACCTTGTTTAAAGGGAAATGAACTTGAATATGTCACAAATGCTATTAGAACAGGATGGATTTCTTCGCAAGGAGGTTATGTAAAAAGGTTTGAAGAAGCTTTCGCTGGATGGAACAATATGAATTTTGGTGTTGCCTGTTCTTCTGGAACTTCTGCACTTGTTTTGGCATTAAGATCTCTTGGAATTACAGAAGGAGATGAAGTCATAGTTCCAGAGTTTACTATGATTGCTTCTGCTTGGGCTGTAACTTATATTGGAGCAACTCCTGTTTTTGTAGACTGCAAAGAAGATTTAAATATCGACGAAGAAAAAATAGAAGAAAAAATCACTAAGAAGACAAAAGCAATAATGCCTGTGCATATTTATGGAAGACGATGCAATATGGAAAAGATTATGAATATTGCTTATAATTATAATCTTTTTGTTGTGGAAGATTCTGCAGAAGCTCACGGAGTGAAACCTCTGGGGGACATAGCTTGTTTCTCTCTTTTTGCAAATAAAATAATTTCATCTGGAGAAGGAGGAGTTTGTTTAACAAATAATAAAAGACTAGCAGAACAAATGATTCATTTAAGGAGTATGGCATTTACCCCAGAACATGATTTTTTCCATAAGAAATTAGCTTATAATTTTAGGATGACTAATCTTCAAGCAGCAGTTGCCTTAGCCCAAGTAGAAAGAATTGATGAGTTTTTAGAAAAAAGAAAAAAAATAGAAGAAAATTATGATGAAGGATTAAAAGAGATAAAAGGCATCACTCTTATGCCTAAAAGAAATGTTTTGTGGATGTATGATGTTTTAGTGGAGAATAGGGAGGAATTGCAAGCATACTTAAAACAACAAGGGATAGAAACAAGAAAATTTTTCAGACCAATGAGTCAGCAACCTATGTATTTTAATGGGAATTGGATAGAACTCAATGCCGTGAAGTTTAGTGATAGCGGGATTTATCTTCCAACATATGTAGATCTTACCTCCGAAGACCAAGATGAAATTAGTCGAAAAATAAAAGATTTTTATGAAAAAAGATAAAAATGATTGGAAAAATATCTGATCAGGTATACGAACAAATATTGGAGCATTCAATTATCAGTGCACTAGATGGGATCATCCTTCATGATGGAAAAATACTTCTTGCTAAAAGAACTCAAGAACCCGCCAAGGGAGAATGGTGGATTCCTGGAGGAAGGCAAATTAAAGGAGAGAATCCTGAAAGAGGAATAATTAGAAAGATTAAAGAAGAAACTAATTTAGATGTTGAAATTATAAGATTTATCTGTGTTGAAGACGTTATTTTTGATAAAACAAATTTTCTAAATGTACAAACAGGAGTTCATTATGTAACCAGAATCTATTTGGTTGCACCCATTGGTCATAATCAAGATGTGCAATTAAACGATACTCAAAAAGAATGCATGTGGATAGATAAGGAATGGTATGAAAAAAACAAAGGTTGCTTGCATAAGTATGTTAGGAAACATTTAAAGGATTCTGGAGTTTTTGATTAAAATGGAAATTGCACCAGCGGAAATAATTGATAGATATAGTATTTTAAAAATAAAAAAGGATTAAGTTAAGTTATAAAAAGATATAAATAAAAGTATTTAGTAACAAATAAAAATGAAGTTAATAAAAAACTTGAAAGTAAATTTGAACAAGGCTCTAAATGCTTTCTCAAATTATTTAAAATTAGAAAAGAGTTTAGGAAATCCTTATATAAAAGTATTAGAACCTACAAATGCCTGTATGATGAATTGTATAATGTGCCCACATAATAAAATGACAAGGAAAATAGATTATATGAATTTAAATCTTTTTAAAAAAATAATTGACCAGGCGAAATGGAATAAAACTCTTGATTTCAGCCATTTTGGGGACCCTTTAATACATCCACAGATAGACAAAATGATTGAGTATGCAAATAAAAAAGGAATTAAGACCCATATATATGCTAATCCTAATTTGTTATCCGAAGAAATGTGTATCAAATTGATTGGGGCTCAATTGCATCTTTTAAATACCACTATAGATGGGATAGACGATAAAACCTATAAATATTTTAGGGGTCCAAATGCAGATTTTAAAAAAGCAGTAAAAAACATAAACACGTTATTGAGATTGAAAAAAGAGAAAAAGAGCGATATGAAAATTATTGTGACTATGATACTTATGGAAAAAAATAAAAATGATGTTGAAACTTTTAAAAAGATTTGGGATAAAGAAGGAATCGACCGTGTAGATGTTAAAAAATTTGTCACTTTTGATGGATCTGATAAAGAAATATTCAACCAGGCGAAAAAATCTGAACAAAAAAAATTTGGCTTGGGGGAAGGGCATTGTGCAGACCCCTGGATGGGATTTGTTGTTACTGCTAGTGGGAAAGTAGTTCCTTGTTGTTTAGACTACGACGAGAAATATGTACTTGGAGATTTGAACAAAGAATCTTTAAAAGATATTTGGACTGGTAAAAGAATGAAAATATTAAGAAGACATTTTAACAATAATACTACTGACAAGATTCCTCTTTGCAAAACTTGCATGGAAAGACGAAAGATTGAAATTTTTGAAAGAATAAAATCAAAAATTCGGGATTTTAAGGGAGGTATTTAGTAATTTAAATGGAAATTGCGCCAGCGGAAATAATTGATAGGTATAGTATTTTAAAATTAAAAATAGAACGAATTAATCAATCAAGTTTACAAGATGAATTTAATGAATTAAAAAAGGCACTTGAAGAATTTAAACAAAAAGGAATAGAAATAAAACACAAATGGATTAATGAACTTTATGAAATAAACAAAGAAGAATGGGATTTATTAGAAAGGATGAATCAAGAAAGAGGGAAGGAAAATATAAATTATGAAAAAATTGGAAGATTGTATCTTGAAACAGAGGGCATTAATAAAAAAAGAAGTGATGCAAAAAATAAAATTATAGAAGAAACCGGGACATGTTTTAAGAAAATTAAAAAAAATCATCCTTCTGAGTAACTTAACCAAATAATTTTTATAAAAATCAAAAAAATAAGATTGAAGGGCATAAATTAACCTTTATATGTTTTTTAATAATTAAATTAAGGAATTTTAAAGATAACCTCGATCTTCAAGAAACTTTTTTAACTTTTCCTCTTCTTGCTCAGTATAAGGTTCCTCTTCTTCAACATCTATTTTTTGCAATTGATTTCCTAAGGTGTATGCAAATTGTTCCTCCTCTTTTTTAGTATATATCTCCTTTCTCTCATTTTCTCTGTTGCCCAAAACTATTTGCTCCAATACAAAGGTGATATATTGTTGAACAGACTCGAAACTTGTTTCTTTTGTTTTCTTTTCTAGTTCTTTTTTTAATTCTTCTGAGATTGAAAGATTTATTTTAGTTGTCATCTTCACAATAATTTATTTTTCTTTATAAGAATTTGTATTCTTCTCTTTTCATTTAACTTTTTTAAATCTCCCAAAGTTTTGTCTAATTTTGATTTCATTTCTCTTGTAAGTTTTTTATTTTTTTCAGCCAAATTTATCTTTTCATCTGGATCTTTTTCTAAATCATATAATGCAGTAATTGGTCCGTGCGTTGTATTACAAAGAAGACATACAGAATATTCTTTTTCAGGAGATTCCATATATTTATACTTTTTTGTTCTAATTGCTCTTCTTTTTATTCCTGCATTTTGTTCTTCCATAAGGATAGACTCTCTAATCTCCTCTTCTTTTCCAGATAAGAGAGGAGATAAACTTTTACCATCAAATGATAAAGAATCATACTTTATTCCGATTAAATCTAAAATTGTTGGGGCAAGATCTTCTAACTGAGTTAGTGCCTTAACTATCTTGCTTTTGGGAATTCCCTCTCCAAAAACTATCAGGGGTATATTAAAAGAGACATCATACATACCCCCATTATTAAAATAAACTTCATGCTCCCCCATACTGATCCCATGGTCAGCGAATAGAAAAACTATAGTGTTATTTAATAAATTTTCTTTTTTTAGGGTATCAATTATTTTTCCTATTAAAAAATCATCATAAAAAATGGCAGTATCATACTTTGCTATCAATCCTTCGATAGTTTCATCAAATTTCCAACAACCCTTTAAGAAATCTAAATCTTTTTGATTATACCCAGATGAATTTAATACTTCAAAGATTTTTTTACCTTCCTTCGGAGAAGTAAATTTGTTATTAAAAAACTGAGGGAACATATATGGGGTGTGAGTATCATCGTAATGCAACCAAAGAAAAAAATTATTTTCTCTATTTTGTTTTATTATCTCTATTGCTTTATCTGTCATTCTTTCTCCGTTATTGGTATATCTTATTTTGCTTTCCAATCTTTTTGGGATTAGGTGGGTATTGTGCGAAATGGATTTAAAAAGATTATATATCAAAGGTATTTTTTTAAGAGATTTTAGAAAGCTCCATTTTTTTGACGCTTCTAAACTGTCTTGCTTAAAATAATAATCAAATCCTTTTTTTTGCCAACCAAATAATTTTTCTAAAAAATGTGTTTTATAACCATGTTTTTGGAGTATTTCTGATAAAAGAATCCCTCCAGTATCAAAAAAAGAATTCATTTCTCTTTTAGAGGCGTAATTCCCAAAGTCCTGTGATAGAATATGTCTTCCCCCAAGAATCGAAGAGATAGATTTGAAAGTCACTGAATAGGATGAAAAAAAATTTTTGAAGGATACCCCTTGATTTGCATAAGAATCTATATTGGGAGAAGTATTTCTTTTATATCCGTAACAACCAAGGTGGCTTGGTCGTAAACCATCTATCGATAAAAAAATTATGTTTGGCTTTTTATTTTTCATTTACTTTATTGGTTCAATCGGCTTTTAAATTTTATGAATTTAAAATTATATATAACAGATACAGAAAATTTAATAAGGAGTTTGGATGAAAATTTATTATGGAACAAGAAAAAGAGTCTTATCTGCAATTTGCTGGTAAAAAAATAGTTTATGTTGGAATGAGTGCTGATTTAATTCACCCAGGACATCTAAATATTATAAATGAAGCAAAAAAATTGGGAGACGTTACTATTGGATTGTTAGTTGATAAAGCAATTGCTAGTTACAAAAGACTTCCTTTTATGTCTTACGAGCAACGAAAGATTATTATGGAAAATATAAAAGGAGTCTCACAAGTTGTACCTCAAGAAACTCTTGATTATATCCCTAACTTAAGAAATTTGAAACCAGACTTTGTTGTGCATGGAGATGATTGGAAACTAGGCATACAAAAACAAACTCGGCAAAGAGTAATAAATGTGCTAGCAGAATGGGGAGGGAAATTGGTTGAAGTTCCTTACACAAAAGGAATTTCTTCATCAAAGCTTAATCAGGCTTTAAAAGAAATTGGAATTACCCCGGCGATTCGGATAAAAAAATTAAGAAGATTATTAGAAGTAAAAGACATTGTGAGAATTTTAGAAGCACATAATGGTTTGACAGGATTGATAATTGAAAATGCTTCTATTGAAAAAGATGGTGTAAAAAAAGAATTTGAAGGAGTATGGATAAGCAGTTTAACAGATTCTGTTTCCAAAGGAAAACCAGATACAGGAATTGTGGATTTAACCTCAAGAATCAATACTATCAATCAAGTTTTAGATTCAACAACAAAACCAATTATTTTGGACGGAGACAATGGAGGAGAAATTGAACATTTTCCATTTATGGTTAGAACATTAGAAAGATTGGGCGTTTCTGCAGTTATAATTGAGGATAAAATTGGATTAAAGAAAAATTCTTTGTTTGGAACAGAAGCTAATCAAGTACAGGAAGAAGTATACAAATTTGCAGAAAAAATTTCCAGGGGGAAAAAGGCCCAATTAGAAGAAGATTTTATGATTATAGCAAGGATAGAGAGTTTAATCTTAGGAAAAGGTATTTATGATGCTCTTATTCGGGCAAAAGCATATATTGATGCGGGAGCAGATGCAATAATGATTCATAGCAAGAAGAAAGATGGATTAGAAATTTTGGAATTCTGCAAACAATATTCACAGATTGATGACAAAGTGCCCTTAGTTGCAGTCCCTTCTGCATACAGCCAGATTAAAGAACAAGAACTAATGAATGCTGGAGTGAACATAATAATCTATGCTAACCATCTTCTCCGTAGTGCATATCCTGCAATGAAAAAAACAGCTGAAAAAATACTATTCCATGAAAGAGCTTATGAATGTGAAGAAGATTGTATGCCAATAAAGGATATCTTAAATTTAATTACTGGAGAAGAATGAAAGTCTTAGATTGGATTAAAAAACAAAAATTTAATTTTATTACAGGAGTTCCTTGCAGTGAATTAAAAGAAACTCTAGAGAAAATAGATTATGTGCCTGCGACAAGGGAAGATGAAGCAATTGGGATAGCTGTGGGAGCTTACCTTACAGGGAAAAAACCATTAGTATTTATGCAAAATTCTGGTTTAGGAATGTGTGGGAATGCCATACTTTCTTTGTTAAAACCTTATGACATAAAAATAACTTTCTTAATCTCCCAGCATAACACTGCGGAACATCATAAATTTACTTCAAATGCAATAAAAAAACTCCTAAAAGCCATGAATTATGATCATTATGTTTTAGCTCAAAATGAAAAAATTATCTTCAATCCAAAATAGAAAAAATGCAATAAAAAATATTCTCAAACTTTTCCAACAAGAAGATGCTCTTTTTGTTTCCACAGATGGACTAATAAGTAGAGATCTATACGCTTTAAAAAAAGAAGGAGTTTTTCCCATGGTTGGAAGTATGGGGTTGGCTCCTGCCATTGGACTAGGAATAGCATTGAATAGCAATAAAACTGTCGTCATAATAAATGGGGATGGTTCTTATTTAATGTCAAAGGCAACCCAGGATTTAATAGAAACTATGAATTTGGAAAACATACACCATTTTATTTTGGACAATTGCGGGTATGGAACAACAGGCGGGCAAAAGAGAGCGAAATATTATCATGAAAAAAGAAAAGGATTAAGTTTTATTAGAATAAATAACGAAGGAGAAAAACCTCTAAGAATAATTAATCTTAAAGAAATAAAAAAAGCATTCATGGAGCTTTTAGAAAAATGATACAACAAGAATATTTTGGTTTTAATAGTATAAACATGTTGGAGAATATTTTGAAAAATGGGGCCCCAAGAAATATTTTTTTGGTAACTGGGAGAGAATCTTTTGAATCATGCGGAGCACAAAAGAAATTAGTTGGCATATTTAAGAACACCAATTGTGATTTTACAAGATTTTGTGATTTTTCTCCTAACCCGAAACTAGAAGAAATAGAAAATGGATTTGATTTATTTCAACAAAGAAGATATGATTGTATCATAGGAATTGGGGGGGGAAGTTCAATTGATGTGGCTAAATCCATAAAAATGCTTTATTTTCAAGTAGATGGAAGAAAACTTCCTTTGGTAGCAATACCCACTACTGCAGGTAGTGGAAGTGAAGCAACTTTTTTTATTGTTTACTATAAAGGAAACGAAAAACAATCTAAAGGAAATCCAAACCTTACTCTTCCAGATTATTCTATATGTGATCCTCAGTTCACCTTAAATCTCCCAAAAGAAATAACTGCATCTACAGGAATGGATGCTCTATGCCAAGCAATTGAATCATATTGGTCTGTACATTCAACAGAAGAATCAAAAAAATTTGCAGAACACGCAATAAGAATGTCAATGGGAAATTTAGAACAAGCAGTAAATAATCCCTCAAAGGAATCAAGAGAAAGCATGTTAAAAGCAGCAAATCTTGCAGGAAAAGCAATTAACCTCACAAAAACAACCGCTTGTCATTCAATATCTTATCCAGTAACTTATCATTTTGATGTGCCACATGGACACGCAGTATCTTTAACCCTTGCTGAAATGCTAGTTTATAATTCTCATGTTACTGAAGAAGATTGTAACGATAGAAGAGATGTTGATTATATAAAGAGGACAATGAATGAAATAGCCAATTTTCTTGGAGTAGAAAATGTTGAAGAAGCTTACGATAAAATAAAAAATTTCATGGCAAGTATAGGTCTTGAAACAAGACTTTCTAATTTGGGAATAGATAAAAAAAGTAAAGAGATCATAGTTCAGGAGGGATTTAGACCAGAAAGAGTTAAAAATAACCCAAGATTGTTAACTGAAGAAAAATTAAGGAGAATTTTAGAAAATATTTATTAAAAAATGAAAGTCATGCTTGTTTATCCTAATGATAGAATGGATAGTTTGATACCTGTTGGTCTTTCTGTTATTTCAGCTCATCTTAAAAATATGGGACACGAAGTACAACTTTATGACACTACTTTTTACGATACTGGAAAAAAAACCGGTGACTTCTACCGTGAAAATTTTGGGCAAGTCATTCCTGTAGATCTTAAAAAATATGGTGTTAAAAGAAAGAGAATAACTACGGATAATCTTTGTGCGGATTTTAAAAAGGCTATTCTAGATTATCAGCCAGGATTAATTGGATTTTCAACTTTAGAAATAACTTATGATCAAGGTTTGAAACTTGTAAATTCGATTAAAGATATTTCTATACCCAAAATTTTTGGAGGAATTTATCCAACATTTGCTCCAAGGATTGTGCTGGCGGAACCTGCAATAGACATGATTTGCGAAGGTGAGGGTGAGGAAATGCTACCGGAATTAGCAACTGCATTAGAAGAAGGAAAAGATATAACAAAGATATTAAATTTAACTGTTAAAAAAGATGGAAAAATCTATCGTTCTGGGGAAATTGTTGAATTAGAAGATTTGCCTACAGGAGACAACATTTATGGAGAAAAAACAGGATTAAGAAGACCATTAACTAATTTACACGATACGATTCTTCCACCAGACTATTCAATTTATGGTGATAAAAGATTCTGGAAAAAAATGGGGGGTAGAGCAGTAAGGGGTGTTGCAGTGGAATTAAGCCGAGGCTGTCCATTTTCCTGTAGTTTTTGCTGCACACCAATGCTAAGATATCAACATAAAATTAGTCAAGAAAAATATAGTGAATTTTCTGATTTGGAATTGATAACACTACGTAGGGAGGATTCTTTTCGTAGAGAAAAACCAATTGATACTTTTGTTTCAGAAATAAATTCCGCCAGAAAGAGATATAAGATTAACTATTTAATTTTTACTGATGAAAGTTTTTTATCAATGAGTAAAACAAGATTTGAAGAATTTATAGAAGGGTATAAAAAAATAAATTTGCCTTTTTTCATAGAGACTAGGGTTGAAACAGTAAAACTCGGGCAAGCAAAAGCGTTAGAAGCAGTTGGATGTGACGGAATTGCAATGGGAGTAGAAAGTGGGAGTCCAAGGATAAGAAAAAATTTATTAAAACGATTAATGAAAGATGATGTAATTATCGCAGCATTTAGAGAATTTGAAAAAACTAGCATTAGAATTTCTGCAAATAACATAATTGGTTTCCCTGGAGAAACAAGAGAGGACATAATGAAGACTATTGAAGTTAATAGACAAATAAATCCAGATAGTATAATTGTTAATGCTTTTAGGCCTTATTCTGGAACAGAATTAAGAAAAATATGTATCGATAGAGGGCTAATTCCCCATGAGGAAAGAGCAGAGGACAATAGAACCTATGGAGCTTTTTATAATGGAACTATGTCTGCCGAAGAGATTGAAGGAATAAGACGTGTGTTTAACTTTTATGTGAAATTTCCAAAAGAGAGATGGGACGAAGTTAGAAGGGCAGAAAAAAATGAAGCCCTCCTTAAATCATTAAAAAAAGAATGGAAAGAACAAAACATGCTTCATAGAAGAAGGAAGAAACAATGAAAAAGTTGTTTGTATTTGGAATTGATGGTGCAATGCCTGAAAAAATTTTTGGAGAGTGGTTAGATGAATTGCCGAATATAAAAAAACTAATGGAACAAGGGTGCTATGCAAAATTAAATAGCACAATTCCTCCTTTATCCGGAGTTGCTTGGACTTCTATGAGAACTGGCAAACCTCCTGCGGAACATGGTATTTTTGAGTATATTTATAGAAAGAAGAACTCTTATACCGATATTGGCGTTATTTCTGCAAACAATATTAAAGCAAAATCTGTTTGGCACATTGCTTCTGAAGAGGGAAAAAGATCAGTAGCTTGTCTTGTTCCAGTTACTTGGCCAATAAAACCTTTTAATGGAACCATGGTCTCTGGAGTTCTTACTCCTGGGATCGAATCAGAATATACCTTACCTAAAGAATTAAAAAACGAAATAGGAAATCTCTTTGATGAGCCCTTTATCATAGAGCTTTATGATCATAGAAAATTATCTAAACAAGAACTCTTGGAGAGGTGTATTAAAATGACAAAAATGCATTTCAAATTAATGAAGTATTTACTTCAAAATAAAGAATGGGATTTATTTTTTGGAACAATTGTTGCTAGTGATTGGGTTAATCATGGTTTTTTTAAATATATGGATAAAGAACATAGAAATTATGAACCTAACTCTGAATTTAAAAATGCTTTAAAAGATTATTATAAACTTGTAGATAAAAATCTTGGAGAGTTAATTGGACTCCTTAAAGAAGATACCACCATTATTCTTGTTTCTGACCATGGCATAGCGCGAATGCACAATAGAATTAACCTAAGTGACTGGCTTTTGAAAAAAGGTTATTTGGTTTTAAAACAACAGGTGGAGAAAAAAACTCCCCTCAAACCAGAGATGATTGATTGGACAAAAACAAAAGCGTGGGCAATTGGAGCATATGAAGGTCAGATATTTATTAATTTGAAGGGAAGAGAGCCCCAAGGATGTGTGGAAGAAGAAGATTATGAGAATTTAATAAATGAAATACAAACTGGCTTGTCTCAGATAACAGGAGATGATGGTGCAGCATTAGAAACTAAATTTTTTAGAAAAAAACAGGATTTCATTGGAAAAAATAATCAGCATGCTCCAGATTTGATGGTATATTTTGATGATTTACATTACGGGTGCAATAATGCTTTTATTCACAATGAAACAATGTGGAATATTGAAACCTTGAAAGGCAAAGATGATGCAGGACATTCAAGACAAGGAATTTTTATAATGAATAAGTCTAAGCAAAAAGGAGACTTCGGAGAAATTGACATCTTAGATGTTGCTCCAACAATTTTAAAAAAATTAGGTGTAAAAATTCCAGAAGATTTTAAGGGGAAAGTAATAGAATAAATTATTTTCCTTTAATTTTTCTAAAAACTGTTTTCAAGATATACAAATCATTTTTGTCCAAACACTTGGTTGTGAGAAGCAAAACAGTATAAACAGCTATGAAAAATATACTGCAAAGAATCAAAGACAACAAGGTTTCTCCCACAAAAGATTTAACAATTAAAAGTAATGTTACTGGCACAATTGTTATTAACATTATTCTAAACATTCTTTTTCTTAAGGGAACAATTGAAAGATATTTTTTAGCTTGTATAAAAAATATTGCATTCAAAACAATCATCGACGTCATTGTAGCAAAACCAGCACCAGTAATTCCATACAAAGGAATAAATATCTTATTGAGGACAACATTTAATATTCCTGCAAAAATCAAATCTACTAAAAGAAGTTTAGATTTTCCTTTCATAGAAAGAAGTGCGCGCGAAATTCCAAAAGTAGAAAAAAATAGAGCACCAATAGATAAAAATCGTAGGGCATTTTTGGCTACAAGATATTCTGAACCGAAAAGGAAATTAATAAATGCTCCTGGAAAAACAATAAAGAGAACAAACATAGGTAGAGCTATCATAAAAACCCATTTGCCAACTTGTTGACTTAATTGTTTTACTACTTCTAATTTGCCTTTAGCAAATTCTTTAGTTACAAGTGGGAAAAAAAGTTGTATAAAGATAGTTAATGGAAAAAATAATAAAGATGCTATGGGTGTTGCAGCGTTATAAAAACCGACATCTCCTACTGTTTTAAAAATACCAATCATAAAAGAGTCAACGGAATAGAAAATAAAGGCAACAATTCCGTAAAAAAGAATTGGCCAAGAATATGAAAACATCTCCTTGAATGTTTTTTTCTCCTCACTTTTATCTACATTTTTAACTTGATTGAAAATCTCTGGTAAAAGAATTCTACAAACAAGGTAAACTACAACAAATATTGTTAATGCGCCGATTAAATAAGAAATTGAAACTGAAGTTGAATTTATCCCTAAAAAAATTAAAAGAACCAAAAAGATTAGTTTCATTAGATTTTCAGGGATATAGGTAATAAATGAAAACCAACCTATTTTTTCATATGCTCTTAAAGTTGAAAGTAAGGCTTCTCCTAAAACTGAGAAAGGAACAACTATACTAAAAATCTTTAAAAAAATAATTAAGTCAGAATTATGAAAAATTTCCAATGCAATAAATGAGGAAAGAAAAAATAATAAAATTCCTGCGAGAACACTAGTCAAAACTAATAAAGAAAAAGACCTTTTAAAAAGTGGAGGAATTTTCTTTTCCTGCTTTTTCCCTCTAAAAAGAGATATATATCTCACAAGTCCTTCTTTAATTCCTAAACCAGCCACAATTCGAAACCATCCGATTAACATAATCGATAAAGCAAACAAACCATAAACTTCTGGTCCATAATGTCTTGCAATAATTATTCTATAAGCATAAAGAAATAACTTAGAAAGAAAAATTCCTATGAAAATAATCATAGAAGATTTGGCAATTAATTTTAATCCTCTATTTATTGTTTCTTCTTCATTTACGTCCATTTTAGGGCGAGTTGATTTTTGTTTTTATTCTTTATGTAACAAAAATTCTATTTAGAATCTATAATATATATTCTGCATACTAAATCCTTATAAAAAAGTATAAATGATGTTCGAGTTAAATAATTATTTTTTGGAAAAAGG
>SDBV01004441.1_pt1 | contig 20194 bp, 12 predicted proteins | sample 2277081 | NCBI WGS metagenome assembly SDBV01 (sample SAMN10402039, study PRJNA504765) | marine sediment metagenome | isolation source: marine sediment core GS10_PC15, 223 cmbsf | place: Arctic Ocean: Southern Knipovich Ridge | collected 2010 | reverse complement strand
TTTGGCTGATGACATCACCTGCGGAAACCGAACCGCTGTAAGATGTTGTTACCGTACCGACGACCAAACCTGCTGCTATGATGTTCGATTCGGCAGTTGCCTGTGCCTGACCAACTACGTCGGGTACCGTTACCATCTGTATGCCAAGTGAAACTTCTATATCAACCGATGACCCCGGAGGTACAGATGAACCACCTGTTGGGTTTTGACTTATAACATCGCCTGCAGGAACCGAACCGCTGTAAGATGTTGTTACCGTTCCGACAACAAGTCCGGCTGTTATGATGTTCGACTCGGCTGTTGCCTGTGCCTGGCCAACTACATCCGGAACAGTCACGGGTTGTACGCCAAGTGAAACTTCAATGTCAACCGATGACCCGATCACAACAGATGAGCTGCCGGCTGGGCTTTGGCTGATGACATCACCTGCGGAAACCGAACCGCTGTAAGATGTTGTTACCGTACCAACGACCAAACCTGCTGCAACTATGTTCGATTCGGCAGTTGCCTGTGCCTGACCAACTACATCCGGAACGGTCACAAGAACGACATCAGTTGTTGCCGCAGCAGAAGACGAAGGAGCTGTTTCATTGAGATTAGCGCTTAAATCACCTGCTGTGACTGTGTATGTATAAGTTGTATTGGGCGTAAGCGATGTGTCTTGATACGTTGTACCGGCTTGCCATCCGCTGTCGTTACCTCCGCCGGCGGTGCAGGTGAAGTAGTATTCCACGCCACTGATATCCGTTGCCGTTGTTGCTGTCATCGAGATCGACGTGGTTCCGGTTGCATGTGGGGCGATCGCCCATGTCATCGGATCCGGCGTCGGTGCCGTCGTATCCGGCTGAGTACCCGTTGTAAAGCTCCAGACAGGACCTAGTGTTGTGCCGTTAGCATTCGTTTCATCAATAGCCCAGTAATAGGTCGTATCGTAGGCAAGCGTTCCGGGATCGAATGAGGTCGATCCCTGATTGCCCTGGAACTGTCCGGCATCCGGTGTCGGGTTAGTCCCGAAGTAGACATCGTGTGAATCGGTATTGCTGCCGGCTGTCCAGCTCAAATCAGCATTTATAGACACATCAGTCGCAGTATCAGCAGGGCTGGGATTGCTTGCCTGACCGGGCAACTGTGCAGTTCGCACTGGTCTGGTCTCATTGATTGGTATCTCGCCGCGCAGGCCCCTTGTGGCCTGGCCAACGAGCCAAAGGTATTCGTCACTTGGAAGATCCGCATCGCTGGGATCATATGGCGCGTACTGTGCGTTACCAGTCGGCAAAAACGGTGTTGACGGAACCACATCTGGTTCTTCCGCTACCGGCGGATCATTTGTAACCTTAAAGATAGCAGTGCCCTCATCAACTTCGTCAAACATTGCCTGGTAGACCATCGTTGCGCCGCCTTCAACAATAGCTTTATAATATTGTCTCCAGAGGAAACGACCGCCAAGTCTTGGGATATGATCCCATTTTTCGCCCTTGAGGTTCTGCCAGCTAAATCCTGGGAAAACGACCGGCAGGTAATCCTTGCCATTGGCATCGCACCATACCTTGTCCGGTATGGTATAGGTGGTGGTAAAATCATCCAGATCACCGGTGTTTTTGCTGCCGTACCTTCCTACCGCCCATGGGCTGATGATATCGGCCATCTGCACAATTTCACCGAACAACGGATCTGTAACCATACGAGTACGCCATTCATTATCGACGCCTATCATAATCGAACAGCCGCCATAGACCGGGTCGTTCTTAAGGAAGTCTATAAGATCACGAGTACCCTGTCCTTCATATACACGTTCAAAGCCAAGACCCCAGACGGCAACAATCGGCTTGCCCTCATGATGCAGATAAGACGAATCTGTAGGATCCTGGGTGATACCGTATGTATCAACCAGGTGTATCCAGTCATTGATAACTTTATCTTTTATTTCAGTGGTTGTAGACGAGCTGCTGAGGTCATACATCATCGCCCAGACGCGATTGTACTGTTTGGCACCGGTCTGGCAATTGAGCATAACCTGGTCCTTGTGGTTTCGGTTGCTCGATCCGGGAGTTGTTCCATTTATAAAACGCTGCAGAAAGACACCGTCAAGACCGTAATCGGCCATCCATGAAAAGTGTCTGACGACTGTTTTCTGGTTATGAGAGCTAAATACACTGGCAGGACTGCCATCGGCGTAGTCAAAAAGTGTCGCGTATTTTTCATCTGGATCGTATTCGCTCATATCGGGCCACGTGTCTACTGAGCAAAAACCGGGCTCAAATCTATTGCTTTTGCCCCAGTGAACCCATCCCAGGCCGGCGCCATCGCCCGGATAGTTAAACCAACCCTGGTAACCGCACATGATCTTTCCTGTCAGCGTTTGGTTGTAGCTGATGTTGTCGGTTGTTGTAAAAGTCCAAACATCACCTGTGGCGGTGCCGACAGCATTTTTTTCGTCTATCCGCCAGTAGTACGTGGTATCCTGATCAAGTACCCCCGGGTTAAATGTTCCAGCAGTTTGATTTCCCTGGAATGTTCCCGGGCTGGTAGTCCCAAAATACACATCGTGTGAGCTTGCGTTCAAACCAGGTAACCATGACAGTATCGGAGTTATTGATATGTCTGTTGCGCTGCTTAAGGGGATTGGATCTGTAGCTTTTGTCGGCAGTTCGGATGGCATATTGGCCGTTACCGTCGTCTTGCCGGGATTGGTAACATTGTTTATAACCACTGTTCCGGCGCCGCCATTAGCGGTAAGCCAGCCGTTGCTGACGTATGTGTTAATGGTTGACGTGACATCGCCGTTTACTATCAATGTGCCGGTGTTTGTGATGTCCATCGAGCTGCCGCTTGTCATAGTGAACGATCCGCATGAAATGGTACCGCCGTCTAGCTGTACGTCGCCTGAACCGGTGGTGGCGCCAATCCCGAATGCACTATTGACCGTAACCGTACCGGCGGTCATGTTCATGTGACCTGTGCCCGCTCTTCCAACATCGAGGTGAGAGCCGACAGTTGTGGTACCGCCGCTGACATTAAATGTCCCGTCATCGTTGACGCCGTAGGCTAAAATAAACCAGCCGTTTGTTGTAAGAGAGCCGCCGGTGATATCTAAGGTGTCTGTGCTGCTCCAGTCGCCGAGGACTATGACGTTAGCTACTGCTGCTGTGCCTGAATCAATGATCGGTCCGTCGGGTACACTATGCCTGATACCTGCCTTGTCAGCGCCGGTGGGAACGCCGGCGCTCCAATTGTTTACATTATCCCACTCCCTGTCGCCGCCGTTATTGTTCCAATTTGAATCAATTGCCAATGCGCTGCCGGCCATTCCCAGCAGCAGGACAACAGAAATTAAACACATATTTTTTTTGTACATACACATAAGAACGCCTCCATCAAATTCACATTTCCAAGTTATACGCACTTTCCCCCTATTGGGACGAAAAGTACACAGTAAACATAAACACTTTTAGTTGCTCTGTGTTTACGACCTAATTCGCTTGTGATGTTGTGGAGAAAAAGCAGATGTTAGAGATTCTAAGTGGTTTCATAAACAGCCACTGTGATATAGTAGTACTTGATGACATCACCTCTCCTATTTTAGCCTAACTGCACAGATAAATCGACCCTGCAGGTCCATATTAGGCTGTCCACAGGTATATCCTATCATAATCTGTTGATAATGTCAAGACTGAAACACAAAATAGGCGGTTTACGAAGACTGGGTAATTTGCACGGAATTAAGATGTTCCCGATGTTCGGGGTTTCGCTCTGCTCAGCGGGGTTTCGTGTTGCGTGAAATTAAAGTGAAATCGGGAGTCTTTTTTTATATAATAGGCAAATTAGTCCTTGGGCTGCGGGCCCCTTTTGGTTAAACTCTCGGTTCACTCACAAAGTTTTGGTAAGGAGAAGGAAATGGCACACGAAGTAAGACAAGTCAAAGAGACCTTGCAAATCGCTTGTATTCATAATAAATCCGGTACAGGAGCAACAGCTACCGTAAATGATGTTCCGATAATCCTTTTTGTAGTAAAAACCGAGCAAGGTAAAATTGCTTATCATTATGCATGTGCCTGTAAAAATTATAAATTTATCGAAGAAACCGGAAAGTATAAATGCGAAACTGCCCTGGGTAGTGGAGTATCTTCTTGTCAAATAGAAGAAGTGTTAAATGGCACATTAGAAAAAGAAGGGATCTTATATGTTCCTTCTGGCTAAATCGCTAAAACTCTGCCGTGACAGTCGAGCATGAAGTTAAAGATCAAGATCTAAAATGATTTATGGAGCCTTTAATTTGCCCCCACCCGTCACTGCGTTTATTATTTATCTTTTCCGCTTTGTCCTTTTTCAAAATCTATCAGATTATCGAGTATCCTCATCAAGTTCTTTTCAAAGCGGTCAATTTCGCTTTTCGAAAAACCTTTATAGTACAGTTTTGTCATTTCCTCGGACAGTTCCACATATTTGCTTTCAAGATTTTTGTCTTTGTTTGTGCGTTTGATAAGAATTATGCGCCTGTCCTTTTCACTGCGTTGCCGTTTGACGTACCCCATGTTTTCAAGCCGATCGAGCATACTGGTCAGGGTCGATTTTTTCAGTTGCGTTTTTTGTGCTAATTCATTGATAGCAATACCGTCTTTTTTCCACAGTGCAAACATTATCCTTCCCTGAGCGGAATTTATTTCAACGCCGTAATCTTTCAGCATTTGCTCAGCGATCCTGCCGCCAACCTGGCGGATCTTCGCCATCAAAAATCCGCCCTGACTTTGAGAACTCATTTTTTTCATCAGTTCAATTTGAATTTAACGGGTTTCGGCATAGGCACCGACCAGAACGTCACAGCCCTTGGCTTTAAACATAGTATATTATATTCAGGCCCGTCAACACCGCTTGGATAGTGTATTTTCCAATCATCCTGCCATAATTGTTTTTTGATATCCATATCGGTAACTATTTCCATCTCGCCGGTCAATAATAATCCCCGAATATCTTTAGGATCACAGAAGTAAACCGATATTTTCGGATTCGCTTTGATTTGCTTAAACTTATCGGAGGCTGTATCGGTCGTCACATAGATTAAAAGGTCATCTTCATGTTCTTGAAAGGTACTCGCCAAATCAGGAAATTGTCCTTTGTTCCTAAGGTTTCCCATAGCCCGTGTCTGCGGAAACCCATCGCTGTCAACCGTGCTCAAATACGCAGCATCTGCTGTCTCCATTAGTTTCAAGCACACTTGTTTTAATTCTTTTTCTTCCATTTTGTCTTCCTTTCTAAAGATTAATTTTTCTTCTTGAATAAACCTGCACCAAGATCGCTCCCAAGCGTCCCCGGAACAACATGGAGATAATCTCTCGGTAGATCACTGCTAAGGTGATTACCATGTATTTTCATTTTGACCAGTTCTACCTTGCCTCCTTTTTTGATATTCTTTTCATCGTAACTTATTTCCTTTCCCGCTTTGCCGTCTATACCCGCTGCGGTTCCATATCCTGAATAATGTTCGTACTCGGATATCACACAGTCATGCGCTTTGTATGTTTTTTTATTATTTGGCGAACGCATCCACACATATTTAGTACGTGAGAAAACATTATGATGAAATTCGAAGTCTTCAGCGGTCTGGCATACCCATACACCGGAAACGTCTGCACCGTCAACGATACAGTACTTCATAGCATTGCCTTTGCTGGCTCCTCCGGTGGCATTCCAGAAAACAACTGGTATTTCACAGTTATAAAAAACGTTATGCTCAAGTACAAGCCCATGTCCGTTGGCACAGATACAGCAGTTATACGGTATAGCGTGCTCATCCCCGATGAACATGCATTGCGTAACCACTAAATCTTTTAGCTCTTTGCCCTGACGATAGACGGCATAATGCCATGTTCGCGGTTTTGGATTGCCCAGGAATTTAATGCCGCGTACCGTTGCATGATTAACTTCTATCTTGAAACTGACCGTATGTTCTTCATCGTTGTACATTACACCTTTAGATATAGAAAGGACAACCGGCATATAAGCCGGGGTCCAGTCAGGATCATCAGGTAACACAGCCGCCTCGATTGTGAACCTTTTTACGGCTGTGTACTCCCGGTCGTTTTCAATGATAGCAACTTCATCAAGACAGTATGCTCCAGGATTAATTTTAATAGTCGTCGGCCCTGATTCAGACGAGCTATTTACTTTCTCAACAGCTTTACTAATACTGCGAAATGGTTTTTCTTTTGAGCCTGGATTTGCATCGTTACCATTTTCGTTGTCTACATATAGTGTTTCACCGATCAAGCTTGAAGCTAATACCGCTACGATACAACACACAAAGAAAATTCTTAAATTTGATGTTTTTGTATTATCCATCTGCATCTCCAATAAATTAGTTTTATATAAAATAGTACTATATAGAACTAAAGTCAAGCGGCTTTTAAAAAAAAAGGAGTTGAAGGGTGACATCAGTAAAATTATTTTGTTATATTTCCACAAAACTATTTGACTTATTGCATATTCAGTGTATAATATGACTGTCTCAGCAGAGACAGGATGTCAGGTCAGCGGACCAAGTTCAGATCAGAAGATCAAGCCACAGCGACAGTTTACGCCTTAAGTGCGTCGCAAGGTAGTTTCTTTGAAATATGAATTAAGGTTTTCTTTGCGCCTTGGCGCCTTTGCGCGAAAAACCCAGGTTTGTTCAGCGGCAAAAAACGGGGATTGCAACGTCAATGAAATACAAAATATGCAAAACAAACCCAATTTGCTGAATGACAAAATGAACGTAACTGGATTACCAACAATGTCTTATGGAAAACATGGATTTGCGGACACCTAAAACAAACCCAATTGGAAAGGGTTAAATGACCAGTAAGTACAACTGAATATGAGATTCTTCTCCTCTGCGACCTTTGCGATCTCAGCCTGTCGCGTCGTAGTTCGTAGAGCGAAGACGGGCGGTTAAATTATCCGTGCGATCTTGAAATTGGCTGGGATTGGGTTTTCAGTATGATAATAACGCATTTTGCAGGTTTTGGACGTTTTAAGGTCCTATAAAAAGCTTTTGTATGCTATTTTCGTTTATTTTGTACGATTTTTTGTTAAAAACAATTCCTTTTTGCATAAAAACATCCGAAAAAGCGAAAAAAATTTACTCAACCGCCGTAATAGGCCGAAATAAGGGTAGCACTTTTTACGTTAACACTAAGTGAAATAACAGTTTAGTTCGGTACGGAGCCGAACAGTTCTGCAGGAGAATGAATATGGCAAAGAAAAAAAGGAAAGTCGCAAAGAAGAAGGCTGCTGCTAAACGCAAGCCAGCTAAGAAGAAGGCAGCAAGGAAAAAAGCTGCCAAAAAGAAACCGGCTAAGAAAAAGGCCGTAAAGAGAAAAGTAGCAAAGAAGAAGAAAGCTACAAAGAAAAAAGCTGCGCCAAAGAAAAAAGCCGCGCCAAAGAAAAAGGCGAAAGCAAAGGCAAAACCGAAAACGGCTAAAAAGAAAACGGCTAAGCGGAAACCAGCCAAGAAAAAAGCAGCAAAGAGAAAACCGGCTAAGAAGAAAGCCAAAAAGGCTGCACCTAAGAAAAGAAAAGTAGCTAAGAAGAAACCGGCTAAGAAGAAAACAGCCAAGCGGAAAGCTACTAAGAAGAAGGCTGCACCTAAGAAGCGGAAAGCAACAAAGAAGAAAGCCAAAAAGGCTGCACCTAAGAAGAGAAAAGTAGCTAAGAAAAAAACGGCTAAGAAGAAAACAGCCAAGCGGAAAGCTACTAAGAAGAAGGCTGCACCTAAGAAACGGAAAGCAACAAAGAAGAAAGCCAAAAAGGCTGCACCAAAGAAGAGAAAAGTAGCTAAGAAAAAAACGGCTAAGAAGAAAACAGCCAAGCGGAAAGCTACTAAGAAGAAGGCTGCACCTAAGAAGCGGAAAGCAACAAAGAAGAAAGCCAAAAAGGCTGCACCAAAGAAGAGAAAAGTAGCTAAGAAAAAAACGGCTAAGAAGAAAACAGCCAAACGGAAAGCTACTAAGAAGAAGGCTGCACCTAAGAAACGGAAAGCAACAAAGAAGAAAGCCAAAAAGGCTGCACCTAAGAAAAGAAAAGTAACCAAGAAAAAAGTAACCAAGAAAAAAGTAACCAAGAAAAAAGCTGCGCCGAAGAAGAAGGCTGCTCCTAAGAAGAAAGCTGCACCAAAGAAAAAAGCAGCTCCTAAGAAGAAGGCAGTTGTAAAGAAGGCAGTTGTAAAGAAGGCAGTTGTAACCAAGGCCAAAAAGGCTGCAACGAAGGCTTCACGGGCCAACATCCCGACACTCGATCTCGAGCAGTTTGAGATTAAGGACTTCATCGAGAAGGGTGTTAAGGATTCATTCTTCGGTTCGACACGTTTTGCATGGATCGGTTCCGGTCAGTGCGGCGGTCGTTTGGTAAAGAGCTTTTACGATCTTGGATATAAGAAGGTTGTAGCGCTCAATACTACGAGCCATGACCTGGACTTGCTGGATATTCCTAAGGAACAGAAGTTCCTGATGGACATCGGCGAAAAAGGTGCCGGCAAGCAGATGGAGCGTGGCAAACAGGCTATCAGCATGAGCAAGCAGGACATCCTTCATCTGTGCCGTCAGAAGTTCGGTACGGAAGTTGACCAGATAATGGTCTGCATAGGTGCCGGCGGCGGAACTGGCGGCGGAAGCGCTGTCGACCTAGTAGATGTTGCCAAGAACTACGCACGTTCTATCGGTCATACCGAGCCAAACAAAACAGTCGGTGTCGTAATGACATTGCCTACGGTTGGCGAAGCGGCAAGCCCGCAGGTAGCTGAAAATGCACATCGCCTTGCGACTGAGCTTGGGCAACTGGCGCAGGAAGGGGTGTTCTCGCCTTACATCATTGTTGACAACGAAAAGATCAGCAAGATGTATCCGGGTCTTACTGTCAAGCAGTTCTGGCCAAGCATCAACGATACGGTTTCGGGTTTGTTCGATGTGTTCAATAGGTTAAACGCCTTGCCGACGCGTTATACGACGTTCGATCCGGTTGATTATCAGAGCATTCTGCATGCGGGCGGCTGTGCTATTATGGGGCTGACGCGTGTTGACGCTTATAAGGATAGGTTTGCTTTGTCAGAAGCGGTCAAGAAGAATCTTGAAAAGACGCTTCTAGCGAGCGGATTCGACCTGAGCACGGCAAAGGTTGCAGGTTGTATCATGGTTGGCGGCAAGAAGATGATGGCCAACGTTGCCGGCTTGCAGGACAACATGAACTTCGCGTTCGATGTTCTGGCCGATATCACCGGTAACGCGACGATCCATCGCGGTATCTATGAAGACAACAAAGAATTGCTTAGAGTTTACACCATTATCGGCGGGCTGGACTTCCCTGCACGGCGCATTGATGAGTTGCTGACTCCGTAAGTAAAAGCTGTTATTAAAGTGTGATTTTCCTGGCCGTCGGGCGTTTTTAAACGCCCGACGGTTTTTTTTATGTGCCGAACATTATTTCGGTTGATTTCTTTTAATTGCGAACTACTTTAGAGGCCATACTTTTAAGATCAGCTCCCCATCGCCCGGATTTTCGAACGGTCCACAGGAGGGATTATTCAAGTCTCTTTTTTTGCCGAAATAATCGGTATCGATCTTCAAAGGCGAACCGTCATAATCCTCAAACGGCAGATCAGGAACCTGTGCTTTTCCGAGTAACCGGCTGGTTACAATCTTTGTTTTTGCCATTTCCTGTTTCGGGTCGATAGTGATGTGGAGAAAGACCTCGTTGCCCTTTTCTTCGATTTTGATATCCGGCTTGGTTTTGACGACGATGGCATCTTCTGTGGTATAAGGCTTTGCGCCATCATAATAAATGTTGCCGGCTGTTTGCGGAGCCTGCGGACGTGTATCATAAACCCACAACCCGAAGCCGAACCGCCAATTTGAATGCTTTTTCATCCCTTTCATCCATCCCGCATCGATGTGCGAGCCGTTGTTGCCGTTGAACATGTTGTTGTAGAAGCGGTCGTCGCCGACATTGAGAACATGGTCGTCAACCTTTTCAGTGCTGTGCGCCTTGAAATAAGGGGTATGACGTGCATCGGTACAGGCCCCGAAAACACCGCCGAAAATATTGTGTGCATACGCACCGCCCTGAGAGTGATGCTTGACCAGCCTTGAAAGGAACAGATTGTTGTCTATCACGAACGGCCCATGGTTAACCTCAAGGAACATGTCCAGATCGTTTCGATAAACCAGATTGCCGGTCACCCGCGTTCCCTGCGTCATCCAGTCCAGCCAGATCCCCTGAAAGGCATCGTGGATTCGGTTTCCCTTGATCAGCATGTCGATCGGCGCGTGGAATTTAATGCCCGCCATCTCCGCACCGGTAAAACGACGCTGTGTGAAAATATGATGAATATGATTGTCCGTGATCATGCTAAAGGAAGCACCCATACTGCCGACGATCCCCGCTTGCTCGCACCATGATATCTCATTGTTACGAATGATGTGACCGCCGATGGTCGCCTGGTTCCAGCCATTGTCGCGTGCACGGTCTATCGAATCCAGATAGGCCTGTGCGGTCGGCGCGAGATTGTCAAATTCATCGCCGTACTTACCGAGCGAAATGCCTGTATTGATCGAGTGCGAAATTTCGTTGTTTTCGATGATCCAGCCTTTGCTCCAATGCGTCCCGATAAGTCCCATCTGCTCAGCGGTCGGGGGTGCCCACTTAGGAGCAGCGTGCCGCATCTTGAAACCGCGAAGCGTGATGTAGCTGATGAAAGGTTTGCGAGGATAAAAAATAGTCTGACGAACATTCACTTCCGTTAAACTATCGTTCGGGTTACTCCCGTCAAATGTCGCCCAGATGGTTGTTTTTTTCTCACCTACTTTGGCGAACCATGTTTTTTTCCACTTAGCGTCTTTCAAGCCTTCCCTGGAAGCAGCTTCAAACAGCCACTCGCCATCCTGGTAAACACATCCCGTATGATGCTTTCGTCCTTTTGGGTTAAACCAGTCGGCTTTGATCTCATCTGCGAAGGGATTAAAATTGCCAAAAAGCGTATTTGGTATTTTAACTTTCCATATGCCGTTAGATTGTTTGGTCCAGCCGGTGACGACTTCCGAGCCACGTATTTCGACGTTTTCGCCGGGGGCTGCCTGGTAGGTGATACGTTTGTTGTCAGATGTCCCCCCACGCGGCGGGGCGATCTCTTCGCGGTAGATGCCTTTGTGCACCGTGATCGTATCGCCGGGCTGGGCGATAGCTGCTGCTGCTGAAATGGTCTTGAAAGGTTTTGACATAGAGCCAGGATTTACGTCAAGCCCTGCTGTAGATACATGATACTCAGTCGAACAGCCGGTAATCGCGCAGGCTGTTAAGATTATGCTTAGTACTGTAATAAATGATTTCATAATTTTTCCTTTTATAGAATTTGCTTTGATCATTTTTTGTTTTCCAACTCCTCGAACATCATGATAGCTTTATACAGAACACCTGCCGAGCCGCGGAATGTTCCGGAACCTTTTGGCTCATTATCGACGGAATACCACTCGTAAAACCCGTCGTTATCTTTGACCCTTTTTACCATCGGAGCCATTTGTTCGTAAGCCTCTTCAATGAAACCATTTTTAATGAGCTGCTGGATCATCCGCCCGCCAAACCATGTCCAGTCACCGCCATTTTGATAACCGTGAGTGTACATGCTCTTGTTTTTGTAAGATCCTTCAGGGTACGTCGGATACAACATTAATCCAATGGAACCTGCACCGCAGGCTTCTACGTTAGCAACCATTTTTTCAAGAGACACCTTTATTTCCTCTTTTGAAAGTAAACCCGCTTCGATCGCAACAGCCGTCCCTCCATGAAAAAAAACTACGCTTTCATCGAAGTCCTCAGGGAAAGGAGAGCCGTCCAGATATACATGCGGAATGAACTTCTGGTTTGCCGCATCCCACAAATGTTCGCGAACGTTCTTTGCTATCTGGTTTCGAATGGGCTGCCACTTTTCCTTTTTCTCGGGAAGCAGTTCCAGAAAATTGTCCAAAGCGATCACCAACATTGCGTTGTCATAAATATCGAGAGCATAATGTGTATCGTCGGTAAGAAAAACGCCCCATTCATGCTCGGGCTGAACATCGCCCCAATCGGCAGTAGTAGCCCCCCAGATCAATCCATACTTTTGGTTATAGCGATGGTTCATCAAAAATTCCAACGCCCACTCTAATCGCTCGCCAATGGTTTTGTCACCGATTCTTTCATTTAAAATTTCTTTATCATCAGTAAGCCGAACATACTTATAAACCGCCTGGACCAACGATGTTTCCTGATCGGTTTCAACGGTGTTTTTATGGGCGACGTAGCGAGGTTCCAACTCAGAGTAAATAGGTTTGTAGCGGCTGTCTCCTACCTTGCCTTTTGGAACAAAACCATCGATAATATTCCCATCGTCGCCTTGCATTCTGAAAAACACCAGCAGATTTTCCTTCAAAACCTCCGCTTCATACACCTCTGCCGCAAGTTCTATAAACGTATTGTAATCGCGAATCCACACTTCGCCATAAACACCGCCAGCGGTAAACCCGGCCTTTATGATATCAAGTGCTTTTTGTTTTGTAAAAGTGAAGTCTTCGTCATTTTTCATTTTTTTCGCTTGACCCTGATTTTGAGATTTTTTTTCAGTACTTTTAGTAGAGCAGCCGGTAATCGCACAGGCTGTCAGGACAATGGTTAGTGCTGTGATAAATGTTTTCATAATACTTTCTTTCCATAGAAGTTGGCTTGAATTGCAGGGTCGGGCCTTTACCAATATCCTTTCGTCTGCGATTCTTTTAGCTTGCTAATGCGCAAATATCTCACCGCAACATAATACACCCAAGCACCAAAAAGTCTATCAAAAAAGCACAGACGCTCTGTCTTGGCCCAGATATCAGTCGAGGCTGTCAGGGTATGCTTTAGAGATCACAGTTTTCCGGGTGTCTTTCGATTTTTTGTCTGGCTGAGCGTTTTCGGCTTTGCTGACGGCTCTTTTAATTGCATGGTTTAGGTCCTATAAGCATTTCAATTTACTATTTACTAATTATTTCAGTTTGTTTGTGTAGGGTTTTTGGGGGTTCGGTTTTGCTGCGAGCGGCGTTTAACTTTTATTTTTTATGCCAAATCTTTGATCGCGATTCGCTGTTCCTGTTTTTATCGGGCGTTTGGTGCCGGGCGGATCTGCGCCCGCGAAGTGTATATAAAGGATAGGGGCGGGGGGTGGTTTTGGTCAGGAAAAATCAAAAAGAGGTTATGTCCGTTAATGATGCTGTCGAATTTACTTATACTGCGAAGACTCAGTATGTGTCTTATGCGTAAATTTAATAACTAGGAAAGGCTAGGAAAGGCTAGGTAAGTAAAATGGCAAGGACAGCAACTAAAAAGAAAAACACAAAGGCAAAGGCAAGTACAAAGGCTAAGGCTCCCAGAGCTACGAAGTCTGACATTCCGACGCTTGATCTCGAGAAGTTCGAGGTTAGGGACAATCATGTACAGGGTGTTAAGGATAGCTCGAAGGGTTCGATCCGCTACGGTTGGATCGGTACCGGACAGTGCGGTGGTCGTCTGGTCAAGGCTTTCCACGATCTTGGTTATGGAAAGGTGCTTGCGGTTAATACGACCAACAACGATCTTGATCTGCTCGATATTCCGGATGCCCAGAAGCATACGATGGATATCGGAAGCCATGGTGCCGGTAAGGACATGGCTCGCGGAGCGGATGCTATCGGTTTGTGCAAGCAGGAAGTGATCCATCACACCGAGCGTATTTTCGGTGATGAGGTCGATCATATAATGGTGTGCTTCGGAGCGGGCGGTGGTACAGGCGGCGGAAGCGCTGCGGGCCTTATCGATGCGGCTAAGAACTATGCCAGGCGTATCGGGATCAAACATCCCAATAAAAAAGTCGGTGTCCTTATGACCTTGCCTTCATACGGGGAATCGAACTCGCCGCTTATTGCCAGCAACGCTTACCAGGTCGCTTCAGAACTTTGCCAGATGGCAGCAGCCGAGGAGATATCTCCGCTGGTTATCATCGATAACGCAAAGATAAATAGTATGTATCCGGGACTTACGGTTAAAGAGTTCTGGCCCACGATCAACAATACCGTATCCGGTATGTTCGATATATTCAACCGCTTGAGCGCATTGCCAAGTCCATATACGTCGTTCGATCAGGTTGACTATCACAGCATTATGTCCGGCGGCGGATGTGCGATGATGGGGCTGACGCAGATAGCTGATATTCGCGATAAGTTCGCAATATCGAGTGCTGTACGTAACAACCTCGAAAAGACTCTGCTTGCGGGCGGATTCGATCTTAGCACAGCTAATTTCGCAGGCTGCGTAGTTGTCGGCGGTAAGAAGATGATGGCTAACGTGCCGGGCCTGCAGGACAATATCGACTATGCGTTCGATGTGCTGAGCGAAATAACGGGTAAGGCTACGGTCCATCGCGGTATCTATGAGGACAGCCGTGAGACGTTGCGGGTTTATACGATCATCGGCGGTCTTGACAGGCCTACCGAGCGTCTTGACGAGCTTTGCCAGTAGTAAAGAATCAACAAAATCAAAGCGGCGATCTGTTTCAGGTTGCCGCTTTTTTTATGCGCGCAAGTTAAAACTCTGTAAAATCAGCCGACGGTGTGATATAATCATGCCATCGGTTTTTTTATGCGCTGCCTTTAGGGGCGAGTGGTAATCACGGCCAAGCAGAGCTTGACCGTGCCACCCAAGAGCAACAAACTTAACTGTAGAAATGGATCCCAGCACCTAAGGCATTTACGACTTTCGCTGGGATGACAAGGGAATGTAGATACGGAGTTTTTAAATGCTTTACAATGAATACGGTAAGACTGGTGCGAATGTTAGTGCTGTCGGGTTTGGGGGGATGCGTTTTGACGAGTCGCTGAGCAATGAAGCGAACGCTGAGCTGTTGCGGTACGCGTTCGATAAGGGGATCAACTATCTTGATACTGCGCCGGGGTATTGCGGTGACAGGAGCGAGGATATATTCGGTGTTGCGATGAAGCAGATGGCGGCTGATCGTGATAAGTTTTATGTTTCGACGAAGGGTATGCCGGTTCATTTTCCGACAGCGGACAAGGCAATAGAAGCTGTTGAGACGTCGCTGAAACGGCTGAACGTCGAGTGTATCGATTTTTATCATATCTGGTGTATACGGGATATAAAACATTATGAGCTTGCGATGAAGGCGGGGGGGCAGTACGAGGGGCTGGTCAAGTGCCGTGAGCAGGGTAAGGTTAAGAATATTGTTTGCTCGACGCATCTGCCGGGGCGAGATGCACTACGGATCGTTGAAGACAAAAGGGTCGATGGTATATTGATGGGGGTTAATATATTAAACTTTCTTTATCGCTGGGAATGTTTGGTCGCTGCGCACGATGCGGGGATGGGTACGGCAGCGATGAATCCTTTGAGCGGCGGGGTGATACCGAAACATGAGGACAAGTTTGCATTTCTGGCTACTGGAGATGAGACGCCGACAGAGGCTGCGCTTCGGTTTTGCATTAACTCGCCGCAGATCACTGTTACGCTGAACGGGTTTACGACGCGCGAGCATATCGATATGGCGTGTAAGGTGGCAGACGAGGCGAAAGCTTTTACGGCCGAGGACATCGAAAGGATCAAAAAGAATGTGTCGGAAAACATGGATGCGATATGTACCGGGTGCGGGTATTGTATGGCGGATCTTTGCAGCAAGAATATTCCGATAGCAAACTATATGCAGGTTTATAATGAAAAGTTTCTGGATGATAAGAATTTCGACGGGATGGTCGAGAATATGAATCATCACCTTAATTGGGGATGGCTTGTCGACAGGAAAGGGGATGCGGCTGATTGCACCGAGTGCGGTAAGTGCGAGCAGGCGTGTACGCAGCATTTGAAGATAGTCGATCGGCTGCGTGAACTCGCTATGTGGGAACAGCACTTAGCGGAAAGAAGCCAGGAAGCTAAATCCTAAGCACTAAATCCGAAACTCGAAACAAGCACGAATTACCGAAACCAAAATGTTCCAAACGGTTCTGACTTCCGTCAGAATTGGGTTTTAGATTTTGAACATTCAAATTTTGAATTTGTTTAGTATTTCGATATTAGGATTTAGCATTTGATTCTTTTAGAATGCGATGTCGAATCTGTGGAGTCTTCCGTTTACGGGTGAGTCTGTAATTATCGTATCTTTTAAGTATGCTCCGAATGATTCGTCGATGCTTTTTAGGGTGTTTGCGACGTCGTCGGGGCGGCCCTGGGCGAACATTTCGACCGAGCCGTCAGGGAGGTTTTTTACGAAGCCTGCGAGTTCGTATCGCAGGGCTATCCGCTGGGCCGTGAATCGAAAGCCAACTCCCTGAACGCGTCCCTTGAAAATGACATGTTTTGCGATATTGCTCATACAGCTATATTATCGTTAATTTTAGAATTATCAATCCAGATTTTTTTACTGGCTGATTTGTTTGGCAGAAGCCCTTGCGTCTATTGCGAGTATTATTAAAATTCCGAGTATTGCTCCAAAGATGATACCGTTTTGTGCCATTGTAATCGGGAGCCTCGCCCATTGGGATAATTCCTTAAGGCTTATGAACCTTGCCGGCTCAAAGTATCTTGTGTAGATCATTCCGGAGAATTTTCCGCCGAACCACCCTGTCATTGCTCCAAGTGTTAATCCGAGCGTTGCTTCTATCATCTTGTCAATTATCCAGCTAATCATCTTATTCTCCTTTTAAATGTTAAGTTTCGTCTTTTCACCAATAGATACAGCAGGGATCAACGAATCTTGCACCAAAAGTGTTTTTTTTGTTTACGTACGATAATTTTCGGCTAAAAGGGTTCAAAACGGTGCAAATGGTGGAAAACCCATAAAAAAAGCCGGGTTGTGATGCCCGGCCTTTGTGGTTTGTATTAAGTTATTAGTTATTCTGAGGGCAGTTGGCTTTCTAGTTCGGTGAGTTTTTCGGCGGTTACTGTTTCAGCTTTCAGGTTGGTGTAGATGACGCGGTACTTGTTTTTTGAGACTTTCCAGCGGACAAGCACTGCTTTAGGGTTACTTAGTGTAGCAGTGTCTCCATAATAGGCTGGTTCTTTCTTTTCTCTAACGAGTTTGTCATAGAAAAAGGCCGCGAAACCAATGTCCAGAGTTTTCTCTTTGCCGATTTTTTCATCGACGAGCCCATTTTTGAAAGCTTCAGATAAGGTAGTGTCCAGTTCAACAATAAAATCTTTCTTCATTCCCAAAGTTGACGGGTATTTGCCATCTGAATATTCAAGGTAGGTTGCAAGGCCCTTGATGAGGTCTTTTTCTTTTAGGCTAAGCATTCGGAAAACCGTGTTGCGGTCATCTTTTGGTATGTCGGCACCAAGCTGGATGGCAGCTTCCATGAGTTCATTTGCCTGTCGGTCAATATCGTCGTCTGACGAGTTTTCTAGCAGGTTCAGATCCTCCGGGTCGATGTCTTCTATGGTCAGGTCGCCGTAGATTACGCGATAGATTTCAGTATTTCTAGGCTTGTACCAGAAGATTGCGGTATCGGCATCTCCGGGCATTGCGTCTTGTCCGTTGTAGTGCCAGTCAGATTTTGCGGGCAATTTGTTGATCACTACAAAACCATTTATAATGTTTTCAAGATGCGGCAACATATATCCAAACTTTTCATTATCTTTGGCCTGCATCTCTTCGTAAATCGGGCCTTTTTTCTGTTTTATTTGTTCAATTTCTTCTTCAGTCAATGTGTTGGGATCAGGAAGAGAAAGTGTCTTAAGATCCATAAGATTCGGAAAAGTAACAAAGATACTATATGACCACAACTTTTGTTTAAAAGTAATCTCAGCATCCGGGTCGATGTCTTTTACAGCATCGGTTGAAAGTGAGGATGGGAACTTGCCTTTAGCAAGAAAAGTCCAACTGTGGAAGAATTTTATCAGTGTCTGATCGTTTTTATCAAGCCCTTCTATAAGGTCCGCGATATTAGTGTCAAATATTTCATTGGTCTTTGACTGCTCAAGTTCGGGTTGTGATATGTCATCTGATTCAATACTATCTTCCTGCACAGGTTGGGATTCTTCTGGCTCAGGTATCTCAACGGTTTCTTTGGGTTGGGGCTCCGGTTCCGGCTGGGGGAAAGAATATCCTTCGGGCAGGTCGAAGCTGAACTCGGCAGGGTTTATATAGATATCCAAGCGGATGTTTGATACTGTTGCAGTTATGTTTGTCATGGCGTTATGCCACTTCAGTATTAAAGGGAAATCTGTTTGGGCATCTGCCCAGACTGTAAGTGTTCCTTTTCCCTGCCAGAAGAGGCCGGGTGATTGGCCGGTGGTTTCGACGCGGTAGCCGTAAGCGGTGTGACCGTCGATAGTTTTTGTGCCAAGCGATTCAATGGGGCCATCACTGAGATCAATAGCTTGCTGGATGAGATTATCTAAATTTGCGAATATGTCATAAAGTGCAGTGTGGAAATCAGGCTTTCTAACATCTCTTAATACGGCGGTCATAGTTTCCGGATCGAGGGACAGTACTTTGTTTTCGGTGTAGTCGATGATGTTGATGGTACCGTTAGTCATGTTTTGTCGGATGCGGCCGGGCTCACTGTAAAGGAAGCTTGATGTCTGGGGTTCCTGATCGCCGAATTTTATTGCCAGGTCGAACTGGGCAGTTTCAGCGGCGGCGAAGTGTTCCATGGCATTTGCGAAGGCTGTGGAAGCCCCGTCGATTGAACCTGTTATATTGTACATACCGATCATTATCATTATTAGTGCCGCTGCTGCGGTGGTTAGTCTTGTTGTTTTGCTTTTCATAATTATTCTCCAAACACTCTGTTTTTTTGCAGAATGCTGTTTTTTGTTTTGTGCGTTTAGAACATCTGCGAGCATTTTTTGTTTTAGCTCGTCGCTTGCTTTGAAGCTGATGTTCTTGATCTCATTTTTTATATTGTCATTCGGTTTCATTTCATACCTCACCATCTAATATTGACCGAAGTTTATCCAGTCCGTAGCGGTACCTGCTTTGGACGGTGTTTATTGACGCGTCTTGTAATCTTGCTATCTGTTTAAATTTCATTTCGCCGTTGAAGTGCATTACTATTACTTCCCTTTGTTCGCCGGGGAGCTGCGATAAAGCACGTGCGATATTTTCCGCCTGCTCGCTGCCGATTATCGATTGGACGGTGTTATCATCCGATGCGATATTGGCAGCGGCGCTGATGTCTACGGTCTTATTCGAAGATGCCCGGAGCATGTCGCGTGACCTGTTAAGGACGCAGGTTGCCAGATAGCTTTTCAAAGAGCCTTTGAGCTTGAAATCACTAGAAGACGCAGCCAGCTTTACGAAAACGTCGCCAACGGCATCTTCTGCAGAGGACCTGTCGTATAACAGGCCCATCGCCAAAGTAAGCAGAAAGTCCACGTACTTTTCGTATATTCTGCTAAGGGCGTCGGCGGAACCCTGCCTGAATCGCCATTTTAAAAGTGCATCTTCTATCATCTATTGCTCGTTTTCCCGGGTAAAGATCGATCTTCATTAATATCACGATTAGAACATCTGGATTAGTCTAAAGAAAATTAATTTTTGTTTAAATTGTTCAAAACGGTGCAAAGGGCTGGAAAATAGGTTATAATTTCCGCTTATCAATTGAGAAACACCCCAAGGGGTGAGAATAATAGAAGGATATTCCGGTAATAATGGAAAAGAAATCTAGAAAACAGGCTAAGAAGGACAAACAGTTCTTTAATATCTCTACGCTGGTAGCGGGTGATTTTGAGCTTCAGGAGGTTCTTGATCGGCTGGCTGAGGCGGTTGTTAAGGTTACCAATACGCGCGGGTGCTCTATCCGTTTGCTGGACGACGAAGAGGGCAAGCTGAACATGCGCAGCACCTATGGGCTTAGCGATGAGTATCGCAATAAGGGGCCCGTTACGAAGCAGGATACTGTGATCGAGCAGGCCTTTAACGGGGACGCGGTGGTTATCGACGATATGCGGGTTGACAGCCGAATTAAGTATCCGGATGCGACAAAGGCAGAAGGGCTTATCAGCCAGCTTACGGTTGCGATGAAGTTTCGCAATACCAATGTCGGTGTGCTGCGTTTGTATAGCCCGAAGCCGAAGCGGTTTAACAAAGAGGCTGTTGCTTTGGCCCGTGTTGTTGCTACGCAAAGTGCGGTCGCTATTACCAATGCGCGTTTGTACAGCAAGGCGATCGAAGGTG
>SDBV01004440.1_pt1 | contig 20196 bp, 19 predicted proteins | sample 2277081 | NCBI WGS metagenome assembly SDBV01 (sample SAMN10402039, study PRJNA504765) | marine sediment metagenome | isolation source: marine sediment core GS10_PC15, 223 cmbsf | place: Arctic Ocean: Southern Knipovich Ridge | collected 2010 | reverse complement strand
TTTTATCATACATTCCTCTCCAGTCCCAGAATTTTTTAGCTTTTGGAAAATAATCAAACACACGTGCGGAATACTTCCAGTCCACATCGCAAAGCGCTACAATATTTTGTGATTCCAGGTTTTTGAGGTTAGAAAATCCCATTCCTCCAATGCCAATACCTGCAATATTTAATTTGTCACTTGGGGCTGTATAACCCAATCCACTTATCACATGGGACGGCACCAGTGAAATACCTGATAAAGCAGTAACTGTACTGCCAACGAATTGCCTCCGGCTCATACCGGATTTTTTCTTTTTCTTATTCATTATGATAGGTCTAAATAGTTAATCGATTGAAACACTAATATACATTTCATATCCTTCGAACGAAAGAAATTATTATTATTCATAGCAACAGAGCATATACTGTACCGAATATTTAATTTTGAAATTATTAAAATCCAATATTTTTTTTCTTTGATCCTAAAAATCAATAAGTATGCAATAAATGATGGTATTGTAAAGTAATTGGTTGCCTGCCCTATTCATGAATAAATTTTGATGTTTTAGAGGTATTTAAAACGTGCATAAGCTTCTCTCTCCAATTCTTCCCTGTGATCGGGATGTGCAATATTTATAAGTGCCCTGGCTCTTTTTTTGAGTGATTTACCGTAGAGGTCTGCGATGCCATATTCAGTAACAATATAGTGTACGTGCGCACGTGTGGTAACAACTCCTGCCCCCTGCTTTAAATATGGGACAATCTTCGTTTCGCCCCTTCTTGTAGTGGAAGGTAATGCCACGATCGCTTTTCCACCTTCTGATAATGATGCCCCACGAATAAAGTCCATTTGACCACCAACCCCGGAATACATCCTGGTGCCGATCGAGTCAGCACATACCTGGCCGGTATAATCCACCTCTATCGCACTGTTGATGCTGGCTACTTTTGGATTCATACGTATTACAGCAGTATCGTTAACATACTGTATATCCAACATCCTTACCATTGGGTTGTCATCAACGTAGTCGTACAATTTTCTGGAACCCAGCAGGAATCCGGCTACGATTACACCGGTATGCTTCCGCTTGAATTTTCCGGTGATTACACCCTTTTCCATCAGGGGCAATATACCATCCGAAAACATTTCGCTATGCATGCCTAAATCTTTATGGTTTATCATGCTGGCTAAAGCAGCATCAGGAATTGCCCCTATTCCGGTTTGAATGGTTGCACCATCATCTATCAATGAAGCTATGTATTCTCCGATCTTCATTTCTATATCGCTGAGTGTTTTGGGTTCTATTTCCGGTAAAGATGATTCGTATTCTACGAAATGGGAAAATTTATTTACATGAATAAGGCTATCTCCATGTGTTCGCGGCATCTGGGGGTTTATTTGTACAACCACCTCCCTTGCCATTTCTATTGCTGCTTTGGTGGCATCCACTGAAACTCCCAGGGAACAGAACCCATGTTTATCGGGTGGTGAGACTTGGATAAGTGCAACATCAATAGGAATAATATTGCGTCGAAACATGATCGGTACCTCGCTTAAAAAACATGGTATAAAATCGGCTCTTCCTTCATTTACTGCTTTTCGCACATTCTCTCCTATGAATAATGTGTTTACATGAAATATTCCATCGTACTTTTCATCTGCATATCTTGCTTTTCCTTCCGTGTGAAGCTGGTATATCTCTACATTGCTTAGTTCATCTGCCCTGTCAACCATAGCTTCAATAAGTATCTGAGGGGCAGCTACCGCAGTATGCAGGTAAACATTGTCGCCTGGTTTAATACAACCAACAGCGTCATACGGGGTTTGAATTTTATTCATTACGATTTAGGTCATTTAATTATAAAGTGAAAATTTTGCTCCTTAAATTCGCGCCATGCAAGATGTAGCCATCATTGGAGGAGGTATTGTCGGCCTTGCAACCGGCCTCAAAATTAAGCAAGGAAATCCCAATCTGAAAGTAGCTGTTCTTGAAAAGGAAACTGCAATTGCCACGCACCAGACAGGAAATAACAGTGGAGTCATACACTCCGGACTTTACTACCAGCCCGGCAGCATGAAAGCCACCAACTGTATTGCAGGTTATCGTGAGCTTCTGGCTTTTGCCGATCAGGAAGAAATTCCTTATGACATCTGTGGGAAAATTGTAGTAGCAACAGAAAAGGCACAGCTCCCCATCATGGAAACGCTTTATCAAAGGGGGATCGAAAATGGCTTGAATAATCTCAAGAGACTTACCGGTGATGAATTAGGTGATTATGAACCGTATGTAAAAGGTGTGGCTGGTATTCATGTCCCGCAAACCGGAATAATTGATTATAAAGCTGTTGCAGCCAAATATGCAGAAGTATTCATAAAAAATGGTGGTGAAATTATTTTTTCCTCCAAAGTAAAAGGAATTGATTCCCGCAAGACTGCTATTGTAAAAACTACCAGTGGTGATTACGAAAGCAAACTGGTCGTGAATTGTGCAGGATTATATTCAGACAAGGTAGCAACAATGACTGGCATCAGCCACCAGGTAAAAATAATTCCTTTTCGTGGCGAATATTTTAAACTGAAAAAAAACAAGGAACATCTTGTAAATAACCTTATTTATCCTGTACCAGATCCCAACTTTCCTTTCCTTGGCGTACACTTTACCCGTATGATCAATGGAGGGATCGAAGCCGGCCCTAATGCTGTACTAGCGTTTGGAAGGGAAGCTTATAAAAAAACAAGTATTAATTTAGCGGAATTCTATGAATCCGTAACCTGGCCGGGATTACGAAAAGTAGCATCAAAATACTGGAAAACCGGATTGGGGGAAATGTACAGGTCATTTTCAAAAAGCGCTTTTACAAAAGCTTTACAGGGATTATTACCTGATGTATTAGAGGGTGATCTTGTTCCGGGTGGTGCCGGAGTACGAGCCCAGGCCTGTGATATTGAAGGTGGATTAATTGATGATTTTTTAATTCTGGAGAATGATTTATCTGTAAATGTGCTAAATGCCCCCTCACCTGCTGCAACCTCATCGCTTGCAATCGGAAGCACCATCGCTGAGCGCGTACTAAAAAGAATCAGATAAATATTTCCCCGAGTGGAACCTTATTAAGACAAGCATCGTTTGTAACAAAATACATTCATCAAATATTATGGTAATAGTAAAAACCTTTCTTCATCAAATTGTGCATAATTGTTGTGCACAGATTTATTTTTATAGGGAAAGGTAAATAATTTTAAATTATTGAAGCCCATCCCTCAAAGGCTGGGCTTTTTTTATTCAAAATGCTGGCAGGAAATACAATACAGGACTACAGGTCAATATCAAAAATTGAATCCCTTATCGGGAACACTCCTTTGATTGACTTAAGTAACTTAGGATCAAATCCTGAAGTAAAAATATTTGGTAAAGCGGAATGGCTCCAGTTTGGTGGAAGCATAAAGATCCGTCCTGCGTATAATATGATCAAAGCGTTGGAGCAAAAATTAAAAGGAAAAAAATTGCTTGACGCTTCCAGTGGCAACATGGCTATTGCTTATGCATCCATTGGGGCAATGGCGGGTATTTCTGTTACAATAGTAATCCCTGAGAATGCTTCAAAATCCAGGATATCTATACTAAAAGGCCTTGGGACTGAACTCATATTTAGCTCACCACTAGGAGGAACCGATGAAGCGCAGGATATTGCCAGTGAAATTTACAGTACCAATCCGGATGTTTACCAATATGTGGACCAATACAACAACGAAAACAATTGGAAGGCTCATTATCATGGCACCGGCGAAGAAATCTGGAACCAAACCAAAGGAAAGATCACTCATTTTGTAACTGCTCTTGGAACTTCAGGGAGTTTTACAGGGATAAGCAGGAAATTAAAAGAGAAAAACAGCAATATCATGTGTATCTCATTGCAACCGGAAAGCGCAATGCACATCATGGAAGGATGGAAACATCTGGAAACAGCCAGGATACCCGGTATATACGACCCGTTTATTGCAGATAAACAACTTCTGATATCAAACGAAGAAACTGTTGACATTTTACTAAGCACGGCAAAAAATGAAGGTCTGTTACTCAGTCCTTCTGCGGCAGCAAATTTAAAAGGAGCTTTAAAAGTTGCATACAAAATGGATAACGGCGTAGTGGTTACACTATTACCGGATAATGGTGACAAGTATGCTGATTTATTGGATGAAATATTATGAAAGGAATTAATATAGAAAGACAATGGGAACGGGCAATGTATGACCATGCAAAAAGGACTTATCCGGAGGAATGTTGTGGGTTTATCTTTGGCAAAGACGGGAGTGTCAGGATTGCAAAATATACAATGGAAGTAAAAAATAATAAGGAAGGAAATAAAAAACGACGATTTGAAATCTCACCTCTTGATTACCTCGGAGCTGAGAAATATGGTGAATTGAATAATCTTGATCTGTTAGGGATTTACCACTCACACCCCAACCACCCGGCTGTTCCTTCAGAACAAGATCGTATCCAGGCCGTGCCATTCTTTTCATACATTATCATATCAATATTTGATAAAGAAATTGCAGATATGAAGAGCTGGCGCCTTAATTCAAAGGATTTATTCGAAAGCGAACATATAATATCAAACCAATCAGTAAATAAAGTTTAAAATTATGGCACAAATAAAAATTCCAACTCCTTTAAGGAAATTTACCAATAACGAAGGTACCATTATAACCGATGCAAAAACAGTTGGAGAAGCGATGAGCAATATTGCAGGCGTTTACCCTGAATTGGGTAAACAGATGATTGACGAAAATGGAAAAATCAAACGGTTTATTCGAATTTATTTGGGTGATGAAGATATAAAAACGCTCAATGACGAAGCAACAGCAGTAACTAAGGAATCTGTTGTGAGCATAATTCCTGCTATTGCCGGTGGAATTTCATTCTAACGAATTAACTGTCTAAATTGTATCATGGACCATCAATTTACTAAAGAAGAGCTCGAACGATACAGTCGGCATTTGATTATTCCGGAATTTAATATAGAAGGACAAACAAAGCTTAAACAAAGCAAAGTTTTGGTTGTGGGATCCGGAGGGTTGGGTAGTCCACTCCTTTTATACCTTACAGCCGCAGGTGTAGGAACCATTGGAATTGTAGATTTTGATGTGGTAGAAGAATCTAATCTCCAACGTCAGGTACTGTTTACAGTTGATGATGTGGGATACTCAAAAGCGGAGACTGCCGCAAAACATCTGCGAAAATTGAATCCATACGTTGAATTTAAAGTCTATAACATACAATTAACTTCTGAAAATGCTTTGGATGTCATCAATGAGTTTGATGTAATAGCCGATGGTACCGATAATTTTCCAACACGATATCTTGTTAATGATGCATGTGTAATATTGGGAAAGACGAATGTATATGCATCAATTTTCAGGTTTGAAGGCCAGGTATCAGTTTTTAATTTTAGAGATAGTGAAGGACAATTCGGGCCAAATTACAGGGATTTGTTTCCGGAACCTCCCCCTCCCGGGCTTGTTCCAAGTTGTGCTGAGGGTGGTGTAATTGGTGTTTTACCTGGAATTATAGGGTCGCTACAGGCCAATGAGGTTATAAAAGTTGTTACCGGTGTTGGCGAACCGCTTTCGGGCAGGTTGTTCCTGTTTGATGCATTCAGTTTTGAAACCCGCACTGTAAAAGTTGCCAAAGATCCTCAGCAGGAAAAAATTATTAAGTTAATAGATTACGATCAATTCTGTGGTATCCCTGATGTTGGGCAAGTAGAAGAAGAAGATAATAATAATGTTGACATGGTAAAAAGAATGACAGTGCGCGAATTATCTGATATAATGGAAAACGGGGAATCGTATCAATTGATAGATGTAAGGGAACCTTATGAACGAAAAATCGCTTCAATTGAAGGGGACCTGATGCCCCTGGGTGAAATCGAATCCTTTGCAGATCAGATAGCGCGGGATAAAAAAGTAATCGTTTATTGCCGAAGTGGAATCAGGAGCAAAACAGCAATCAAACGACTCAAAAAACAATTTGGTTTCGACAATTTATACAATCTTACAGGAGGTATTATCGCCTGGGCGAAAGAAATAGATTCTTCACTTCCTTTATATTAATTATTTGAATTGGCTCCCGATCAGAGTCACTTTTAAAATAACTGTTAGAATACCGGTATCATAATAACATCGATATAAATAGTGTGTACTTATAAAGGACTCTGATTTGTCTTGTGAAATAAAACTCAGGCCTCATTTATATGGCCTACAGACTTTTCGAAAACTCACGGTGGTTTTAGCCGGTGTCACAAATTTTATTTGTCTTTGTAGTTATTTGGAGACATTGTAAGGGTAGAGTTAACCTTTGATGTAATTACAGATGGAATAGGAAACTGTTGTTCATAATACTGCAAATAATCTTCTGAAAAGTAACTTTTATTTCTTTTCATTTTATTAAGGCCTTTATCCGAATCATCTCTAAAATTTAAAATAAAATATTCCTTGTGATTTTCAATAAGTTTAAACTGCTTTTCTTTTTTTTTCTTAAAATGGACTTTGTAAAATGACTTCTCATATTTTTCATGTATTACATTATTAGTTTCCGCATACTCTGTTGAGTTATATCTTTCTACTTCATTCCAGTTGTGGCCTAATAGATTAATTGGTTCATCAAAATAATAATTTTTTCTATCTAAAAATGTTTCAAATTTTTTTACCGTCCCTGAAGTATCCGTAATAACGGTACCAACATTTACTATCTCACCCTTATCCGTTATATTTTGGAGAATGTATTTAATTGTATCCTCTGATCTGCAATCAAGTAATTTGGTAAATTTGGTGATATCATTAATTGAAAAACTCCGCCAGACCCCTGGGACTCCGCCAAATCCAATCGATATTGAAACAGCTTTCTTATTTTCCAGGTCAATAAGAGAATCATTTTTAAAAACACGGTATTGTTTTACAAAATATTGATATTTTTTATTTTCATTTATAGGAATTATATAATCGACTAAACCATCATAATAATATTTTAGAATACCCTCTTCGATTTGCCAGCCCCGGAAATAGGAGCTTAGCACATAATAAGTTTTATCCTTTTTTTTATTTTTACTTTGCTTAATAACCACCCCCGGCAAAGTAGTTACTCCTGGTTGTAACCTGATAATAAAGTCGTTTTCAGAGGACAATTTATCAGTCCTGATTCTTTGCTCATAATAGCTTATGTGGCTTATAAAGATCACATTGGATAAAGATGTTAAAACATTTTTTCCAATACTGAAATGCCCATAATAATCTGACACTGTAATTACATTTCCATTTTTATCTATTATATGAGCAAATTGTACAGGATTTTCATTTACCTCATCAACCACATAAAAGTTAATTTCGGGTTGGGAATACATATTATTGATAAAAGTACCCATTACTAAAACTGATAGCAATGGGACTTTTATCAAGTTAAAATAATTGGATATATTACTTCCACTTATGCCCATGCGCTTCTTCACTTGCTCGTTTCTTAATTACAATACCAAAAATAACAATACCCGTGTCCATCCAAGCACACGTTAAACGAGAATGACCATACTTTCGCTTATATTTTCCAGCGTAAGAATCATGGTGAGTCACGACTGTCAATAAACAAATAATGACCTGCCTCAATATCAACATTTTAACATTTAATTCATAAAGATTTCACTTTTTAAATGGCTGATAATTAGCTCCTGATGGGGCATTGATTTTGTTTTGACAAAGAACGTAAGCCAGCAAAAGCCTCAGAGTCCTCTTCGAGTGACTGAGAGGGGGTAAAGCTAATCTATACAACGATTATTGACCATTCAAATAGCCAGACAACCTTTTCTTAGTCAAAAGGAAACCAATCCTGATAAGAAGCGTCTAATAAAATAAAATCAAATAACTATGTTACTCAACTATCTCAAGGTTACGTTCAGGACGATGACCCGTAATAAATTATTCACCTTTATCAACATTGCCGGGATGAGCGTGAGCCTTGCCTGTGCCATTTTACTATTTTTATACGTTAACCAGGAATTGAGTTATGATCGTCATTATTCCGACTCAATATACAGGCTGACCTCTGCTATTTCACAAAAGGATGGGATGGAAATTGACATTGCAACTTCATCCGTACCAATCGCACCGGTTATTTCGGAGGAGATACCGGAAATAATAAGTGCGATCAGGACAACAAGTGGTAGCCTGCTTGGGGCAAAAGATCTTATAACTTATGAGCAAGACGCATATTACATCGAACAAGGATTTGCTTCAGACCCTGCAATATTTAGTATGTTTAATTACGATATCATCCTGGGAGATAAAGAAAATCCGCTGCCTTTCAGTAATGCCGTTGTACTGGAAAAGGACTGGGCTGTTAAACTTTTCGGAAATGAGAATCCCATAGGTAAAAGCATAAAAATTAGTACACTCCTTGGGGAATCAGACTATGAAGTAAGCGCTGTTTATGATAAATCAAGTCATAAAACGCACCTTAATCCCAATTATTTTATTTCAATGGAAAATGCAACCTGGAAAGGTTTCTTAGACCGATTCACATCCCAATGGGTTGGCAATAACCTTGTGTATACCTATGTTTCATTGGAAGAAGGTGCTGATGTTGAATTAGTAAATGCAAAGATCCATGAAATTTTCCTGGAACACGGTGGTGAGGAAATGAAAGCCATAGGATTGAATAAAATAATGAGTTTACAACCTGTAGGAGAAATACATACTACGGATGGTTTTATGGCCAATGTAACCAATATAACCAATTTAGTTTTCATACAAGTTCTGGCGCTTATTGGAGTATTGATATTACTGCTTGCCTGTGTAAACTATGTTAATTTATCTACCGCACAAGCCGGGAACCGGATGCTGGAGGTAGGTGTACGAAAAGTAATGGGTGTGACAGGAAGAGGATTGATCTTTCAGTTTATCGGAGAATCATTTCTGATTGTTTTTTTATCGCTTGTAATTGGGGTTACCGTTGCTATTTTATCAATCCCTGTATTTAATCAACTAGTAGACAATCCAATTACACAATCCTCCATCAACCTTTCCATATGGATAATTTACCTGTTCATTTTTTTGGTTGTTGTCGGACTATTATCCGGAATTTACCCTGCGCTGTATTTGTCTTCTTTTAAGCCTTCGGAGGTCTTGAAAGGAAAAAATAAAGACAAGGGAAGCGCTGCAGTCCTAAGGAAAGTACTTGTAGTTTTTCAATTTGTTATATCCATCGTTCTTATCAGTGCAATAATCATCATTTCAAAGCAGGTTGATTATATAAAGAACAAGGATTTAGGATTTGATCCGACAACCAAATTAATTGTTCCTTTGCGAACGGAAGAAGCCCGCGGTCAATACAAGCCTCTGAATAAAACATTTCAAGCCAATGCTGCAATTTCTAAAGTTTCCGGTACAGAGGCAGTACCCGGCGCTATTAATCTTAATGACATTCTTGTTTACAAACAAGGTCAAACCATGGATGACGCGGTGCACATTTATAATCAGTCTGTTGACATTGATTATGTTCAGACGTTGGGGGTTGAACTGGTGGGCGGCACCTTTTTTACCGGATATTTTTCAGACAGTGTTTTATCAAAGGTCCTCATCAATGAAGAGGCGGTGCGCCAACTGGGGCTCGAAAACGAAAATGCCCCGGGTGAAATTGTTTACTTCGACTGGCAGGGAAGAAAATTTGAATTTGAAATTGTGGGTGTTGTAAAGGATATCCATCAAGTTTCCCTACATAACACCATTGACCCATTAATGTTTAACCTGGGAGGGGAAAACCAGGGTTATCAATATATGATCCTTGAAGCTAACCTCGATAATTTTCAAAATCTTATTACCGATCTGAAAGGCCAGTGGGATAAGAACCAACTAAGTACCCCCTTCGAGTATTTTACCTTAAATGAAAATCTCCAAATTCAATATGAGGCTGATTTTAAAACATTTAATCTTATCAAATATTTTGCACTCATATCGGTTTTAATAAGTTCACTGGGTCTTTATGCCATGTCCATGTTTGTTGCTGAACGAAGGTTTAAGGAAATCGGTGTGCGAAAAGCGCTCGGCGCCCGGGTATCCGATATCTTTATTATGGTTTCAAAAGACCTGTCATTATTGATCGTAATTGCATTCCTGGTGTCAATACCAATTTCATATTTGGGTATGAGTAAATGGCTGGAATCGTTTGCCTATCGCATTACTCCCGGGGTGGGTTCCTTTTTGTTAGCTGGAGCATTATCAATCTTGATCGGTTGGATTGCAATCAGTTACCAGTCTATAAAAGCTGCTTTGACAAACCCGGTAAACGTATTGCGCGATGAGTAAAGGAGGAGGAAAAAATAAAATACTTCTGGTGGATAAATAAGGGACGGAACAGAACTACGCTGGATACAGCCAAGGGTAACATTGCTATGGGAGTTGGCATGGGCCCTATTGGTCTTTGAATTTGGAGTAGCAGTGGTAAAAGAAAAGTAGAGGCTGAAAAAATTAGAATCAATTTTCCTGTTATCAACTAAGATACACACCTCATTCCAGTTGCTTTTAAGCAAATGGGAATCAGAAATAAAATAATTTGACTTTAGCCGTATTTAATTTTGCGCTAACAATCAACAGGTTAGTAAGCTTAAGATAACTGAAAAAAACCTGTACACATATTTCTTTACCCAATTAATGTGTATAAGATTATATGCGGCTAAAGCCCAATTTGGTTAGGTTTTGTTTAGCCGTCCGCTAAAGCAGACGGTAAGTCAAAGTGTAAAAAGTATCTTCTCTAATCAAAAATTCCCTCAATCATTGTTACTTTAATAAAGTCGAAAGGTTGATGTTATGATTACATTTGCATTTTGTGCATCAACACCCACCAGTATTAATACCTATTTTTCTTTTAAATATCGTGTTACTTCTACTTTTAATACTGGTAGCGAATTAATAATTATTTCCCAAATTTGTACATTTTCGATTTCATCATAACCGTGTACTATTTTGTTGCGGGCATCTACAACTCTTCTTGCATTAGTAATCTGTATTTGAGGCTCAATATTCAATAGTTTGTTCAGTGCTTCACCAATTATTTCAATATTTCTTTCTACTGCATCCTGTAACATTGGATTATTATCGTAATCATTAAAAATCCTTTTTTCACCAATGTAACTGTCAATATTGTTAATTGATGTGAGTATGTCAAATAACAATTTTTTTGCCTTATTACCCATAAATGAGTTGTTTCGTTTCGTCCAATTCTTTGATGAAATATGGGTTCTTCAATGAATTTTCTGTTACAATATCAATCTCCCTGTTAAAATAATCTCTTAAAGTATCGTGTAAATTCCACCATAACTTACCCTTTTCAAGTGGGTCAATATCAGGTTTGAACCTTATTAGAAAATCAATATCACTATTTTCGTCAAACTCATCTCTAGCAGCGGAGCCAAATACATAAACTTTTTCAACTTTATGACTTTTGAAAAATGGGACTATCGCATCAATGTTCCTTGTAATTATATTATTCATCCTATCTTTTATTTAGGAAGTCGTTTCTTTTGGTGATTATTGGATGTGCTAATTTACTAATGTGAAGATAAGTTTAATATATTAATTCCGCTTAGGGCAATTAATATTACAATTCAGAAAGTTAGCGTACTGTTCCAAAAAGTGTGTCTGGTTTGAAAAAAGGGTTTTCCACAAATTACATCTTAATAGTAAATCACAACAAATATTACTGTGAAAGAAAAAAAGCAGGAAGCCGAATTAAAATTAAGTAAAACTCAAGTTTACTCATAAGAGGACTCTGATTTTGAAACATATTCCTCAGCGTCCCAATCTGGTGACTCAGAGGGGGTAGCAATACATAAAATCTGATATACTATTCCTCCGGAGTAACAAAACACGATCTGCCTTTCGTGCAACGCATTGGCTCCACTAAACCATTGTCGGGCCCTGACCCACCACTGGAAAGAATGCACCAGCAAATTGTATTGATATCGTCGGCCAAAAACCATTGGTTTCCACCACCTTCCACCGTTCCATAGGGATTATTTGCTTTTAAATATTTGCAAAATATATTATCAACAGGTTTAATATTTTTCATGATTGTATCGGTTGACTAAACAGTTTTAAGTATGGCCCTTTTAATAATTGCCTTAAACATAGGTACTTTATAGCCATTATTTTCCAGTGGCGTTGCACTTTTCATCGCTGATTGTGCAGCTTCAGTAGCCAGATTTTCAGTAATTGTAGCGCCCGTTAATGCTTCACTCGCTGCCTTAGATACAATAGGTACAGGTGCGGCAGCCCCGAGTACAACGGTTGCGTTTTTACAGTTGTTTCCTGAAAGGTCCATCACCACAGCAACATCCGCTATGGGCCAGTCATAAGACTCCCGTGCCCCCTGTTTGATGTAATAGCTTTTCACTTTTTACCAGGAGCAGACACATTGATGGATGTTATCATCTCATTTGCTTCAAGAATATTTTCTTTACGACTGTCATCTCCCGGTAAAACAAAAAACTCACTCATCGATACAATCCTTTTTTCACTTTTGTGATTGGTAATTTCAATGGTACATCCAAAAGCAAGAAGCGCAGTAGATATGGATGATGCATGCACGCTTGCACATGCACCGTTTTTCATAATGGCGTGAAATTCATTTTCTCCGTCACGCGCAAAACAGGTACCTGACCCTTTACGAAAACACTTGTGATCAATATCACGAAAATACCAGCATCGGGTACGCTGTGCCAGATATCCACCCATAGTAGCCATGTTGCGTAATTGAGGTGTTGCCGCATGAGCCAACAGCCAGAAACAACGCGAAATAATTTTTCTTTGATAACCCGATCAGCTTCCATATCTGCCAGTGTTACATTCGGGCCTATGGTCAGTCCTTTTTTACTGTCAAACAGTATTTTGTCAAGACCAGGTATATTTCTGATATTAACAATTTTATCTGGTCGAGATAACCCTTCTTTCATCAGGTCGAACAAATCTGTTCCTCCCGATTTCAGGACTGCTGCAGAAGTCAATACCTTCGGCTGCAATGTTTTCGATACGGTGCAGCCTTGGGAATTTTGGTGTTAGGCGGGTAATTTATCGAAAAAAACTGGAAGGCCTGTATCAATCATGCTTGATCGGAAGGAAGAACATATAACTTCCGGGAACAGGCCTAATTCAATTCAGTATTTAAAAATTGGTGCCAAACAAAACGGAAAACTTACTTCAATTAAGCAAATATCGCATGGTACTGCTGGCGTAGCCTTAGGTGCTGGTGTTGGCCGAATTGCACAGATCATGTACGAGAGTTCGAATTTCTCTACAGAGTAGTACGATGTGTTTAACCCCGGCGGCTTAACCCTTTCTTTGTTAGTTCAGGTTTAGCTTCCCGTTTATTCTCATTTTTATTTTCGGAATCCTTCATTTTCCTGTTTTTAAAAATTAATTGGAAATCACTACAAGTTAGTAAAATGTAATATCAGGTGAAAACCGATTGTAAAATAATTACTTAATTTTATTCGTCCTTTAGGCAGAGACTTTTATTGCCTAAAAATCATCCTAAAGATTGAGGTAGCAGTCCATAAATTATGACCCATGAACAGATTACAAATTTATTAGAAAAACAAAAGTGTACCCAACAGATTGTATCGGTTTGTATAAAATCAGTAATTTGAGAATATATCTACAATCTATTTACTGCGCTATTATTTCCATTTAAAACAGAAGCTTATTTTCTTTGAATTCTCCCATTTCTGGCGTCATTTAGTAGCCTATTCCTGATTTAGAAAATGTTAGTCCAGGGCAAGTACTTCCGCACTATCTGGCTTAAAGATGGTGATGACAAAATCTTACAGATAATCGATCAGAGATTTCTGCCTCACCGGTTTGTTATTGAAGACCTCAAATCAGTAGATGATGTTATACATGCGATTAAGGATATGCATGTAAGAGGGGCTGGGTTGATTGGTGCTGCGGCAGGATACGGCATGTACCTGGCAGCATTGGAAGCCTCAGATAAAGGATCATTTGACGACGCATTAACGCAAATGGCACTAAATTTAAAGTCTTCCCGTCCAACCGCAGTCAATCTTGAATGGGCAGTGAACAGGCAGTTAAAAGCTATTGATAATGGCAAAACAATTGATGAAAAATTTCGTATTGCAAAAACCACTGCCCTAATTATTGCTGATGAAGATGCAGGCTTTTGCAAATCGATAGGTCTGCATGGTGTAAAGGTAATAGAAGAAATAAGTGAGAGAAAAAAAGATAAACCGGTTAATATTCTTACACACTGTAATGCAGGCTGGCTGGCTTTTACAGACTTTGGAACTGCCACATCCCCCATTTACGAAGCTTTTAACAGGGGCCTGGATGTTCATGTATGGGTTGATGAAACCCGTCCCAGGAACCAGGGGGCCAATCTTACCGCCTGGGAATTGCTGAACCAGGGCATACCACATACAATTATTGTTGATAATACCGGTGGCCATTTAATGCAAAATGGCAAAGTGGATATGGTGATTACCGGAGCTGACCGGGTAACACGAACAGGTGATGTTGCGAATAAGATTGGGACCTATTTGAAAGCGCTTGCCGCCAGGGACAATCATTTACCATTTTATGTAGCAATTCCCTCCTCAACTATTGACTGGAACATTCGGGATGGAAAAACAGAAATTCCTATAGAGGAGCGTGGGGAGGAAGAAGTGAAGTATATTCAGGGGAAGTTGAATGATGATTTGGTTAACGTGTTGATTGCCCCTGAACAGAGCCCAGCCGCCAACTATGCATTTGATATTACACCCTCGCATCTTATTACCGGATTTATAACTGAACGGGGAATTTGCCAGGCCTCGGAAAAAGGACTCCTTGGACTTTTTCCAGAAAATGATTAGATCAATGAACGAAGAAGGAACTATTAAATATCAGTGCTCATGGACCAAAGTTGATCTACCTGATAAAAGTATTATTCACAACCTGAACATTTGGAGAACAAAATTATACAATCAAGGATTAATCGGAGCGTATTCCGATGGAACAGGTTACGGGAACATCAGTATGCGGTTGGAAGATGATACTTTTTTAATAACCGGAACTAATACAGGTAAAATTAAACAACTAACGGATAAGCACTATACCAGGGTTACAGGTTACAATATTTTAAAAAACTCTTTGACTTGCAAAGGGCCTGTCAAAGCTTCGTCAGAGTCGCTGACTCATGCCATAATTTATGAATCAGTAAAGTCAGCAAATGCAGTTGTTCATATCCACAGCCATGCACTTTGGAAGAAACTGATTAACTTTATTCCTAGCACAAATTCCCATGTGGAGTATGGGACACCTGAAATGGCTCAGGAAATTCAAATACTATTAAAATCTACAAGTCTAATAGATGATAAAATTCTTGTAATGGCGGGACACAAGGACGGTTTGATATCATTTGGCAAAAGTATGGATGAAGCGGCAAATATGTTTCTAAACCTGGTAGAATAACATGCGGATATTTGTAATTTATATTTCAGAAACAATAGTTAGAATTTTAATTTTTGAAAATACATTTCTCATTTTTAATCCTTTGGTATAATGAACTCATTTAAAACAATAATTTTAATACATTTCTTGCTATGTGGCACATTCGATTTACAGGCTCAAAATGATTGCGAAGTAAAAGTATTAGGTATCGAAAAAACGTACGAAGGTGATTGCAAGAAAGGGCTTGCTCACGGCGAAGGAACAGCCACAGGCGATGACACCTACAAAGGTACCTTCAAGAAGGGATTGCCAAATGGATACGGGGAATATGTCTGGGCCAATGGAAACATCTATAAAGGAGAATGGAGAAGAGGCATGAAGGAAGGAAAAGGTGAACTAAAATTAATAAGAGAAGGCAGGGACAGCCTGGTAGTAGGATACTGGTCAAATGATAATTACATAGGAGAATTTGAATATCCTTATGAAGTGCTTTCTAAAACTCCGGAAATTGTCAGCGTTAGTTTTTCAAAAAAAGGTGACGAAAAGGATGAACTTATACTTTTAATCACAAAAGGCCAAAGTCCAATTTCTGTCATAGGCCTTTCTGTTACAGGAATATACGGTGCAGGAACTCCTGCAAACCGGGCTGTAGTTTACCGCCATATTGATTATCCGTGGCAGGGAAGTATAAGATTTAGCTACGAGGATAAAGGAGTAAAAGCTCAAGAAATGGTTGTAAAAATCAATTCTCCCGGGGTTTGGGAGATCCGCATTGACCTCAGATTTACCCGATAATTATTTATTTAGCCGACAAACCGGCATTACACATTCAAAAAAAACTGGATAGTGATTGCTTACATTCAATACTCTGGTAATTATTTCTGTAGTTACATTATTAACAGGCGTTTCTTTTGGAACATACCCTGCAATCCGTGCATCGATACTTGATCCCGCAGAGGCAATAAGACGAGAATGATAAACTTTAACTAAACTATGGATTGTAGATTGCAGATGCGTCTAAATTTATTTTTGAAATAATAGGACAAAAAGCAAAACATTTTAGTCATTACCCTCGTTTTTGGAGTTTGTATTAATTGCAATTATTAATAAATACTTTAGTGAAAATTACCAGCTTAACAATTCTTATCTTCTTGGTATTTAGCGGCATACAAGTTTTCTCACAAGAGGACATCACACTTAGCGGATATGTCAAAGAAGCCTCTAATGGTGAAAGCATGATCAGCGCTACAATTTATGTTGTTGAGTTGCAAACCGGTGTAGTTTCAAACACTTATGGCTTTTATTCGATAACCATGCCACAAGGAAATTACACAATAGAATATCGCTACGTAGGCTATAATACAGTTTCAATGACAATGGAATTACTAAGTAACAGACGGGAGGACGTCGAACTTGAGGAAGAAATAAAACTGATTGATGAAGTAATTATCAGGGCTGACCGGATCGACCATAACGTATCAAGTGTTGAAATGAGCATCAACCGGTTAGATATTAAAGACATTCAGAGGATGCCTGCATTTCTTGGTGAAGTTGATGTAATTAAAAGCATTCAGATGCTCCCGGGGGTTAGTACTGTGGGCGAAGGTGCATCCGGATTTAATGTTCGGGGTGGAAGTGTAGGCCAAAACCTGGTTTTACTTGACGACGCCCCTGTTTATAATGCCTCACACTTATTAGGCTTTTTCTCTGTATTCAACCCAGATGCTGTGAAAGATATCAAACTTTATAAAGGTGGAATACCGGCACAATACGGAGGAAGGCTTTCATCCATTCTGGATATACAAATGAAAGAAGGTAACAGTAAAAAATTAGGAATTGAAGGTGGGATAGGTACAATATTCAGCCGCCTGACTATAGAAGCACCCCTGATAAAAAATAAGGCATCATTTATTGTTGCAGCCAGAAGATCCTATGCCGATGTATTTGCAAAACTATTTACGGATGTTTTAGACGGTGGTGCAGCCCTGAATTATTGGGACCTGACTTTAAAAGCAAATTATAATATCAATCCCAGAAACAGGATATATCTTTCTGGTTACCTTGGGAAAGACATTTTTAAATTTGATAAAAACCAGGGATTTAGCTGGGGAAACCGTACAACAACACTTCGATGGAACCATTTATTCTCGGACCGTCTGTTTTTTAACCTGACATCATTTTTTAGCGACTACAAATATAACCTGGCATTTGGTGAGAATGATCTGGACAGATTTGAATGGGACTCACGTATACGAACAACTGCACTCAAACCCCAGTTTACTTATTTTATCGATACGTCCAATGAATTTTCATTTGGTGGTGAATTACTCTACTATCGATTCGATCCGGCCAATGCATTTGGGGTTAGTTCAGGAGAGGTTACCAACATCAGCCTGGATCCCAAACATTCCTGGGAAATTGCCGTCTATGCGAGCAATAAACAATCCATTGGAAGTTCTCTCGAGCTTGAATATGGCCTCCGGTATTCTTCCTTTCTTTATACGGGTCCCGGTAATGTATATGAATTTGAAGATACTTCACCCGGAGACCGGAAATCACTTAAATCAATTACCTACGTAAATGATCGCAGTATAATTGCCGATTACCATAACATAGTACCCCGAATATCAATGAGATACCAATTCAATGATTTTAGTTCGGTAAAAGCGAGTTATACTATTTTGAATCAGTATATACATTTGATATCCAACACCACCGCATCCAATCCGCTTGATGTATGGACTCCAAGTACAAATAACCTCCTTCCCGAACAAGGTATTCAATATGTGGTCGGATACTTTCGAAATTTTAGAAATAATGAATATGAAGGTTCTCTGGAGTTGTATTATAGGGATAACAAGAACCAGATAGAATACATTGACGGTTCGGAAATATTGATAAACGAGTTCATTGAAGCAGATCTGCTGAGCGGAATAGGAAGATCCTATGGTATGGAACTGCTAGTAAAGAAAAATACCGGACGATTTAAGGGATGGGTTAGTTACACACTGGGCAGGTCGGAACTTAAAGTGGAGGGAATCAACAATGGTATGTGGTACCCTACCCGGTACGACCAGCTCCATAATTTCAGTCTCACCGGGAGTTACGACATTTCAAACAGGGTCAGTTTATCCACTAATTTTACATTTATAAGCGGGACACCTACTACATTTCCATCTTCACGCTATGAGCTACAAGGGTATGTTGTTCCTCAAAATGTAAATGAAAGCAGGAACAATATAAGAATTGAAGACTATCACAGGCTGGATTTTTCATTAACCATCAATGGCAAAGAATACAGGAAAAACGGGAAAAAACGTAAAAATACAGATTACCTGGTGCTCGGAGTTTATAACGTTTATGGACGGAAAAATCCATTTTCAGTTTATTTTTCGCAGGAAAGTGACCGGCCTGCACCTGAATTACCAATTCCTACAAAGGGCACAAAGGTTGCAATTATCGGAAGTATAATCCCTGCAATTTCATATAATTTCAAATTTTAAATCTGATGTTTAAAGGACAATACACACGCTTGATTTTATTCTTTATCCCGGTAATATTTATGGGATGTGAGGAAGATTTTTTTCCTGAATTGGAAAAGACAGATCCTCAAATCGTTGTGGATGCGTGGATCAACAATCTTCCACAAAAACAAACCATACGAATCACCGAAACACTTCCATATTATGAGAACAAATTTACACCTGGAGTAGAAAATGCCATAGTATTTTTAATGGATAATGAAGGAAACAGGTATGATTTTAATGCGTCAGGTATTTCAGGAAACTACGAGTGGAACCCTTCGGTAACTGAACCGGTTCTTGGTAAAACAGGCAATACTTATCAGTTACTAATTATTATTGATCAACTGGAAATATCATCTGTTTCTACGCTGAACAGGGTTCCTGAAATAGACAGCGTTGTATTTCGATACGAAGATGGTAATAGTTTTATACCGCAAAGTTATTTTGCCTCCTTTTTCGCCAGGGACATTGTTGGACGGGGAGATACTTATTGGATCAAGGCCTACAAGAATAACCACTATCTATCACAACCGAATGAAATTAACATAGCTTTTGATGCAGCCATAGGGATTGGTTCCAGCGCCGATGGTATTAATTTTATCCAGCCTATACGGGACGGGATCAACCCGTTTGAGACGGATGAGAATGATAGATGTATATCCCCTTATTCACCCGGGGGTGCTGTATTTGTTGGGTTGCATTCGATTACTATTGAAGCCTATACATTTTTATCAGAATTAAGGATTCAAACTGACAGACCCGGCGGATTTGCAGAATTGTTTGCCACACCTTTGGCTAACATACCTACAAACCTTTTCAGTTCGGACGATTCTCCGGTTTTAGGTTTTTTCTGTATGTCGGCCATCACATCAAAAGGGGAATTTCTTGATCCCGATAATTTGCCACAATAATATAGTGCTGTTTTGAATCTTGAAAAGGAAATATTGAGAGCGGATTTCAAAGACCAGGCAGTAAGGGTTGCAAATTATATTGGTAATGATCACGAGCGATTCAGACTATTGATGGCTTTGTTTTTTAGCAAGAATTATCGCACCTGTCAACGGGCATCCTGGGTCGTAGCGCATTGCACGGATAATAACCTGCGACTTGTGGAAACGTATCTGGAGAAGATGGTGAAAAACCTCAACAATAATGTAAATGATGCTACTAAAAGAAATACTGTTCGAATTCTCCAAAA
>SDBV01004438.1_pt1 | contig 20204 bp, 14 predicted proteins | sample 2277081 | NCBI WGS metagenome assembly SDBV01 (sample SAMN10402039, study PRJNA504765) | marine sediment metagenome | isolation source: marine sediment core GS10_PC15, 223 cmbsf | place: Arctic Ocean: Southern Knipovich Ridge | collected 2010 | reverse complement strand
CTGATAACCCGCATCTGTCAATCGTTCGGCGAGCGTCGTGAACTCCGCGCGCAGCCCCATCCGCCCGGCGATTCCGACGCCGTGCCGGTCGACGCCGAACCCGGTCAGCAGAGATGCGTGGGAAGGCAGCGTCCAGGGCGAAGGAGCATAGGCGCGCCCGTAGAGGAGCCCCTGCGCGGCCAGTGCATCGAAAGCCGGTGTGGTGTCTTCGACCGCCCCATAGGCGGAGACCGCGTCCGCGCGCAGCGTATCGATCACCACGAGCACGATGGACGGCCGCAAATCGCCCGGCTCCGGCGAGCAGCCACCGGCCAGCCAAATTGCGAATGCCGGGGCGATCGCCCTGCACCATGCGCCGTTCATCGGCCGTTTCATCGCGACGGACATCACCTCCTGGCGCGCAAAGATATCACGCGAATTCGGTCGCCCCTTGCTTCGGGCAGCGGGAACGGCCCCCCTGCACTCGGGTCGCTGGAGGAGGCGCCGGGCGAATAAAAACGGCGAAAACCCCCGTTCTGATTTCACGGTTGTGCCACACACTCTCACAACGTCGACCGAATCGGATAGAATCCCACTGCACAGCAGACAACTTCGCGCCAAGATCCGCCTCCTGGCGGGCACGCATCGACCCTGGAGGCCGATTGTCGCCGAGGTCCGATCCCGCAAATGACGCGAACCACCTGGCGCGCGTCGCGCTGCTGGCGGCACTCGCGTGGGTCATCGCCTCGTTCCTCGTCCATGAGCTCTACTCCCTCGATGCGTGGTGGCACATCGCAATCGGCCGGGACATTCTCGATCGCTGGTCCATCCCCCGTGTAGATCGATACACCGTAGCGGGTCTGGGGCTGCCCTATCACGACTCCCATTGGCTGTTCCAGCTGCTCCTCGGCGTCTTTCACCGCGCCTTCGGACTCCTGGGCGCCCAGTTGGTCCAGATCGGCCTCTGGAGCGGCGCGCTGACGCTCCTCTACCGGGCGGCACGGCGTTGGGCAGAAACGGGGGCGAGCGCAGCCCTGACCTTTCTCGCCGCGATGGCTTGCGTCGAGCGCTTCCTGCCCCGCCCGGAGGCCATCACCGTATTGATGGTTGCGGCGTTCTACCTGGTTCTCGCCGACCAGGGCCGTTCGCTCCGGGCTCGACTTGCCATCCTGGTCGTGCTCCAGGTGATCTGGGTGAACAGCCACGGCCTCTTCGTGATTGGGCCGGGCATGGCCGGCGCGTACGTCGTAGAAGCGGCGTGGATCCGCTGGCGGGCGAAAAGCGGAGTGTGGAAGCCGGCGCTCGCCACGCTGGGTGCGGTTGCGCTGGCGACGCTGATCACACCCTACGGGGTGAGCGCCTGGACGTACGCGGCGCTCATCGTGACCGAGGCCAGCGCACCCGGGGTCGTGAGCGGCCTCGGCGAGATGAGCTCTGCGTTCGGTGCAACCGCGCGCTCGTCTCCCGCGTTCTGGTTCTTCGTCGCGCTGCTCGCTCTGGTCGTGGGCGCAGCGGGCCGTGCGCTCGCGCGCCACCAGCGACTCTCGCTGGCGCGCAGCGTCATCGTGCTGGCCATGCTCCTGGCGGCGCTGATGGGCCGGCGCAACATCGCCCTCTTCGCGGTCGTCGCGGCCCCCTTCCTGGCGGAGGTGCTGGCGCCGATTCTCAATTCTTTCGGGCGGCGATCCGTCACGCGCGTCGCTCTCGCCCTGGCGATGCTGGCGTGGAGTTGGATGCCACTTTCTGGTCGCTTCTACTTGAATCTCGAATTGCCAACGCGCTTTGGGTTCGGTGCAACACCGTCGTTTTTTCCGCACGGCCTCCCGCAATTTCTAGAGCAGATCGATTTCAAGGGCAACGTGCTGAACTCCAACACACTCGGAGGTTTCCTGGCTTACCATCGCTACCCGCGGAACCTGCCGCTCACAGACGGAAGGTGGGAGATCTATGGTCCGGAGCGAATTGAGGCCTTGCTGACCTCCACGCGGACGCCGGGAGCGTGGAGAAATGTCGTGCGTGCGCATGATCTCCGTGGAATTTTGCTGGCGCACACATCTCCAGAAGCCAAGGCGCTGCTACCGGACCTTGCGCTGGATGCGAACTGGCGCCTGGTCTACGTCGATCACGCGGCTTCCTTCTGGATGCCAGGCGCGACACCCGAGACGCCCGCGGCTCGGGACCCACGCGAAGCGCTGAGCACCCTGCCACCCCGATTCGACGACGCCGTCATTCTGGCCGCCTTTTACGACGGCATCGGTGCCGACGCGCTACGGGTCGAAACACTCGAGCGCGCCCTGGAGTTCAGTTGGCGCCCGCAGATCCTGCTCGAACAACTGGGGGCACTGCAGCTCGGCCTCGAGGATTACGCGGGCGCCGAACGAGCCTACCGGGCGCTCCTCACCCAAGACCCCCGGAATCCGTCGGCGCTGAACGAGTTGGCGTTTCTGGCCTATCTGCGCGGCGACCTCGATGAGGCGCTCTCGCTCGTGCGGAAGGCGCTCATGCTGGACGCGGACAACCCCCAATACCGGCAGAACCTCGATCGCCTCCGTGCGGCGCGTGACGCGGTTGCCGAGCGGCCCGTCCAATGATCCACTCACCGCGCTCGAAGGCATCTGGGGTTGCTCGCTACGCGGCCATGGTGCTGGCCATCGCGGCTGCTGCGCCAATACTTTCCCAAACGCACGGATCTGTCCGCCTTCACGCAAGCGGACCTAAATCGGATTGCACTTCGATTGAACCAACGTCCGCGCAAGACGCTTGAATTTCGATGCCCAGCAGACGTATTCGATGCATTTGTTGCGTTGACCGGTTGAGTGCAAGCCTGAGTCTTGTAAATCGGTGGCAAACAACCACTCGGATCGGCGTGCTGGCCGCCGGTTTTTTCGGCTCGTGCCTGCACCGATACTCACTGACAAACCTGGTCTGGGCCGCCCCTGCCTTGATTCTGGTCGCAGCCTGGGGGATCAGCCGGCTGGTGCAACAACCGAGCTTGGGGCGGCACGCGACCGGGTGGGCGGGCGCGATTCTCGTGATCGCGACAGCCGTCGCGTTCGGCATCGGCAACCTTCAAATGGCCTCGGCCGCCGCGACCGTAAAAATCATCGGGCGCGCTGGCACTTTGCGCTCCTTCGGCTTCTCAGAGGAGGCGCGCGTGCAGCACTATGTAGCCGCAGTCGAGCAGCACGTCCCACTCGACGCGCCACTATTTTGCACGGGCTATGTCGGCGTGGTGAATTTTCTGACCCTCCGACCCAATCCGACCCGGCACACCCAATTGGTGGAGTTCAATACCGAGGAGCATGCTCGGGAGGTCGTCGAAGCACTACGGGCTCACCCTCGCTTCTACGTCTTGTTGACGCTCCCGTTCGATATGAACGGCGCGTTAGGCCAGTTTCTGCTCTACAATTTTCGGCCCGTCTGGAAGGACGCGAGCGCCATCTTGTTGATGCCCCAACATGGCGGAGGCCAGTCGTAGAACGGAACAAGACCGGCAAACGTTGCATGCGACCATGCGTGATCCAACCTCGGAAGACTTGCTCCGGGGCTCACACCACAACGCAGCCAGCCGTCTGCTAGCGCTTCAACAGGTCGCTGTAGCCGATCGCGCAGAGCTGCTGGGATGCGTCGCGGATCTGGGTCACCGCGTGATACAGCCCACTCTCTCGGTCGAAAAACGGGAATGAGTGACGCATCGTGTAAGCCTGATCCGGCTGGAGGGGAATGAAGAAGCTGGTATGAAGGTTGAGGAAGACGGTGCCGGGGCCCGGGACCTCGGTGCGGAAGAATTGCCATATCTCCGCCAGCGACGCGACGCCCTGGTCGATGCGGCTGGAAGAACGGATCTCACGAGAGGCGCGCTGCTCGAGGTCGACGGGGTCGCGATCGCGTGATGCCTCGGCGACCTGCTCGCCGGTCGGGCTGAACGAGCGCTCTACGACCGGTAGCACCGAGTGTCGGAGGAAGCTGTTGATATGGATCGTGACGAGTGCTTCGTCCATCACGAAGCCCTCCCGGGCCCAGACTTTCTGCACAGCAAAGCTGTCGACCTGGGTCGAGATTCGCATCCGGCTGCATCCGGCCTCGAGATAGTGCCGCTGGGCGAAACGGATCAGGTCACCGTAAATTCCTCCTCCGGCAACCGAGGGGAGAACCCCATTGAGGGCAACCTCGGCGCATTGGTTGTTCCGATCCCAGGAGCACGTGAAAAACGCGATCGCCTCGCCACGTCGGCGCGCAACCCACGCGGAGCGTTCGTCACCGCGGTGCGCACCAAAGTTTTCGGCCCACTCTTTGTACCCGACGAGAAAGTCGCTGCGCTTCAAGAGCGGGTTGGCGTCGTAGTGGTTGCTGTAACCGCGGAAGCTCGCGTCGATCAATCGGCTGAGCTCGGGCAGCATCGACGCGTCGACGCGGACGAATTCGAGATCGCTGTTGCGCAGCGCCGCTGGGTTGTGCCTACGCAGGTCGACGGTGTAGTAGACGAGGGTGTCAGCGACGATGTTCGGAAAGCCTATGCTTGACAACCTTCCCAAATCCCTTCGCCTGCCTGCCGGAGCGCGCAGAATCACCAGATCTGCGTCCTCTACCAGGATCATGTCCCGCAATGCGCCCGGCGCGGGGATCTCAGCGACCGTGGCGCGCATCACCCTGAACCCGAATCGGTCACTCTCGGTTTTAGAATGGGTCAGCACTTCCTGCTCCTTGATCGAAGACTCTGTATGCCAGCCTCAATACCGTAGCGGCCACAGCCACCTTCGAAACCACGGCCCTTTCGAACCCAATGGCCGGCAGGCTGCCAGAATCACGCCAGGGAGCCAACAGCCGGGCACCCTGGCCACGGAGGACAGCCCACGGCCGGGCTCTCTTCGCAACCCGCGCGCCCCTAACGGGACGGGCCGGAGGCTGATGCGCCCCACTTACCCGCCTGACCGGAATCCGGCTCCTGTAATGGATCCCGGATTCGGCGCAGCACCCGTTGCCACGGCCGATAAAACGCCGACATTTCGGCTACCCTCCGCGCGGCCGAAAAGAGGAACTCGAACTCGCATTCCAGCAGGTACCCATGAACATCTCCGTCGTCGTCCCTGTCTACAACAGCGCCCGGTCCCTGGGGCTGCTAGTCGATCGGCTGGAGCCGGTTCTGAAGACATGCGCCGACCAGTTCGAGCTCGTTCTGGTCGACGACGAGAGCCAAGACGATAGCTGGGGAGTGATCGTCGCGTTGTGTAGCGAACACTCTTGGATCCGAAGCTTCCAGCTGATGCGAAACTCCGGGCAGCACGGCGCGCTGCTGTGCGGAATCCGAGCTGCTCGGTACGAAGTCGTCGTCACGATCGATGACGATCTCCAGCACCCTCCGGAGGAGATCCCCAAGCTCCTCGACGAACTTCGCCAGGGAGTGGACGTCGTCTACGGGACACCCGAGCAAGAGCACCACGATATCCTGCGCGTGCTCTCCTCGCAGCTGACCAAGTTGGCCCTCAAGAGTGCGATGGGCGTGGATGTCGCCCGCAACGTCAGCGCGTTTCGCGCTTTCCGGACGCGCGTCCGCGAAGGCTTCTCGAGTTATTCGGGCTCATTCGTGTCGATCGATGTGCTGCTGACGTGGGCGACGACCCGCTTCGCCGCGACCTCCGTGCGCCATGATAAACGCCAGTATCAATCCTCTCAGTACACTTTTCGCAAGCTGGTCACGCACGCACTCAACATGATGACTGGATTCAGTGTAATACCCCTGCAGGTGGCCAGCTTCGCTGGGCTTCTCTTCACCCTCTTCGGCTTCGGCGTGCTCACCTTCGTCCTCGTCCGCTGGTTCATCTATGGGAGCGTCGTTCCGGGCTTCGCATTCCTGGCGTCAATCATCTCAGTATTCGCCGGCGCCCAGCTGTTCGCCTTGGGAATCATCGGTGAGTACCTCGCCCGCATGCACTTTCGGATCATGGACCGGCCACCGTACGTGATCCGAGGCCAAGGCAGTCCGAACGCGGACGGGCTCGACGGGACATGACGCCCACCATCCCCTTCAACAGACCCTGGCTGTGCGGGCGTGAGCTTCACTACATCGCTCAGGCGATCCAAAGCGGACATTCGTCCGGAAACGGAGCGTTCACGGGCCGCTGCCAGAACCTGTTGCAGCAGCTACTGGGTGTAGAGCGAGCGTTGCTGACCACGTCCTGCACGGACGCCTTGGAGATGGCCGCACTGCTTTTGGATCTGGGGCCGGGCAGCGAGGTCATCGTGCCTTCGTACACCTTTGTCTCGACAGCCAACGCCTTTGCTCTGCGGGGAGCCCAGCTCGTGTTCAGCGACATCCGCCCCGATACCCTGAACCTCGACGAGGCGAAGCTCGAATCGCTGATCACGGAGCGGACGGGGGCAATCGTGGTCGTGCACTACGCGTCGGTCGGCTGCGAGATGGACACCATCATGGAGATCGCTCAGCGTTATCGTGTGCCCATCGTCGAGGACAACGCGCAAGGCCTCTTTGCGCGCTACCGGGGGCGGCCCCTGGGCAGTTTTGGCGCGCTGGCTACCTTGAGCTTCCACGAAACGAAGAACATCTCCTGCGGCGAGGGTGGCGCCCTGCTGGTGAATGACCCCGCGCTTGTCGAGCGGGCAGAGATCCTCTGGGAGAAAGGAACCAATCGGGCGAAATTCTCCCGCGGCGAGGTCGACAAGTACTCATGGGTGGACCTGGGTTCGAGCTTTCTACCCTCGGACCTCTTGGCCGCTTTTCTCCTGGCGCAGCTCGAAGAGCGAGACGAGATCCAACAGCGCCGACGCCGCATCTGGGAGAAGTACCGAGACCGTCTGAGCGCGTGGGCAAGCGGTCACAACGTGCGGCTGCCGTTTTTGCCGGAGCATTGTGAGCCATCGTGGCACATGTTCTATCTGCTTCTTCCGTCTCGAGTTCAGCGCGACGGACTGATTCGCCATCTAAGCGAGCGGAATATCCTGAGCGTGTTCCACTACGTGCCCCTGCATACTTCACCGATGGGGAGACGCGTCGGCGTACCTGGCGATTGTCCGGTCACCGAAGAGATCAGCGAGCGGCTCGTCCGGCTGCCGTTCTACAATGACATGGGCGAGGCAGAGCAGGAGTGGGTCCTAGAGGCGGTCCTCGACTACGACCTGGGTCGAAAGGCCACGTGACGTTGTACCGAGCACTGGCAACCGGCCACCGATGGGATGGGTGACGGGCAATCCGCTCCAAGCTCGGTCGGGTGATGCCGGCCGGCGAATCCTGTTCTTCCTACTCATGGTTGCAACAGCACTGATCTACCTTCGCGCCTTTCCAGGGGACTTCGTTTGGGACGATCGCACCTACTTCCTTGACAACGACATTCTGCCCTCTCTGCAACCCTGGCAATTCGCACGGATCTTCTCCGGGCCCACCAACTACTGGGGCGAGTTTCTACCCCTACGCGACTATCTCTATGTGCTCGAGTACCAGATCTTCGGCACGTCCACGCTCGGCTACCACGTCGTCAGCCTACTGCTCTACCTCGCAACTGGGCTGGCCCTCTACCGTTTGCTGCTGGCCCTGTACAACCAGCGGCGCGCAGAGCGACAAGATCCTGCAGGGGCATTCTCGACGCCTCAGGGCGGGCCGGCGCTCGCCGTCACCGCCCTCTTCCTGCTCCACCCATGCCACGTAGAGTCCGTTGCCTACATCTCGGGGCAGAAGGACCTGCTCTCGGCGCTCTTCACGTTCCTGGCGCTTCGCTACCTATACGAAGCCCACATCCAGTGCCGCTTCTTCGGCCGCACGGCGGCCTTCGGCGTCCTCTACTTCTACTGCTCCGCCCTGTCCAAGCTCACTGCGGTCTCGACAGTCGCATGTGTTCCGCTGCTCTGGCTCTGGACACAGCGTGTGGAACCGAGGCACCTGCTTCGGGCATTGTCGTTCTGGATCGTCGCGAGCGTACCTGTTCTCGTTTGGACCCTCTACGCGCTCGGCTTCGCCGAGTCGAACGCCGAATTCTTGGCACCTTCGCCGACCGTTGGACGCATACTGCATTCGATCCGTGTCCTCGGGGCGCATACCCTCCAGGCAGTTCTTCCGCTTCCCCTCAACTTCGGCTATCCCTTCGAGGGATCCTTCTCCTGGGACGCCGGCTTCCTGGCCGGGCTCGGCGTGTTGGCGGCTGTCGCGGTCACGCTGGTGCGCTGCCCCCGTTCCATGACAACGCTCGGGCTGTGCCTCTACGTCGTCTACCTCTTACCCGTCCTGCAGCTCACCCCAGTCGTGGCGAACGCCGGCATCTATGACCGCTACCTCTGCATTGCCGTGCTCGGAATTGCGATCGGACTCGAGCGGGCGGCGTCTTTCGCTGTGGAGCGCAGACCCAATCTCCGGCGGCCGCTACTCGGCACGGCGGCGGTCCTGCTCGCAACCCTGGGAGCGCTCAGCTGGTCCCATATTCCTCGCTTTGCGAGCGATGTCGCGTCGCTCGAACACGCCTACAAGACGTTCCCGGGCTGGAGCCGAGCCGCGTTCGACTACGCGGACGCGCTCGTCGAGGCGGGAGACCTCGATCGGGCCTCGGAAGTAGCAGAGACCGAGCCCAGTTTCTCCACGCCCCCATGGGTCCGAGACTATTTCCGGGGCAGGATCTTGCTAGAACGGGGCGACGCAGCGGCAGCTCGAGAGGTTCTGACCCGCGCTTCGCACATCACCCACGCCTACGGCTACTACCCATTCCCAGACCTCCCCCTGGCCCGCGCACTTGTCGCCCAGGGTCAGACAGAGGCCGCTCGCGTTCTTCTCGAGGGCGTCGTTCACTCCCAAATCCACAATCCGTTGGGCCAGCAGATGGCACAGCAATTGCTCACCGAGATTGATGCAAGGCGCAACGACACTCGATGATCGCGCCGGGCGCGCAGCCGCTACGAAGCGTCTAGGACATTGAAACCTACCTACACGCTATCTCTCTACACGGTAAACGATAAAAACTTCGTCGGGCTCGGTCGAAAACGTCAATGGGAGCATTCCCCACAAATGGGAATAAAAGCCCGCATGACTTCGTCTGTTAAACAGTCTGATGGGTAATGCAGAAATAAATTTTCGCTGAGCATAAACAACCAGCCGTTCCCGCACCAATTCGGAAGGCTGCCAAAATCTCGGCATTTCCGGGATCACGACGAAATCGCCAACCTTCGGTTCGTTCGATGTTGCCGGTAATATTCGAGCCCCGGCTTTATCCATGTAGTGCCGCATTCCCCATTCCCCCACGTACCAAAACGTAGGATCCACGCCTAGCTCGGCTCGAACCTTCACGACTTCACCCGCAAACTCCCGATACGTTTCGGCATACTGGTAGTCAGAATAAGCGGATCCCACGCCAAATAACGCGCTTCCGCACAGAGATGCCAGTATGAGGCCCCGACTCTTCTGGCTACGACAAACCCAGGCCTGGTCAGTCAGGATAATCAGGAACAGCGGAGGAAACGCGGGAAGCAGGTAGCGAGCCGCTCCGAACGGCAACACCACGATGTTAAAACCGATGACAGACAGGAACCAGATCAACAGGAATAGCACCTCAGGTGCATTCCGGCCTTCCCGGATCCTGTCACGCACCAAAACACCCACTGTGCCAATCGTCTGCAGGCCAAGTGCAATAAATACCGACAGCATCAGGTTTTTCGCGACGGAATGTTCGGAAAAGACGGTAGCCCCGACGTAACTTCCAGCCAATAGACATATGAAAAAGAGCAGAAATCTGACAAGTTCTTTCTTTAAGGCATGATGAACGGGGATGATCCACACCATTGCCGATCCGATGAATCCGAAAATAAACACAATCTTGCCGATCACTGTTTTTGCAATCAAACCTCTCTTTATCTCATCGGAAATCGATGTTTCCGTGCCGTCCAAGCCGTCCTTGAGCAAAGGAAAAATGTCGTAAGTGGCATAAACCGCAGCCAACCACAAAGAGAGTGCCACCAGCGGCATGGCAAGGGCCAGCAAAGAATAAATGTCGAGCCTGCGCTTCCACATCATGTAGAAACATATCAGCGGTAGGAATATCAGGTTCTGGTACGAAGTGAACACCGCAAGCATGAGGGCCAGGCTTCCCACCCATGTCATGCGTCGAGATCCATGCCCCATTCCGCAGACAAACCCTGCCAGGGAGAGGAGCAAAAATGCCAGCGATGGTACGTCAGTCATGACATTCTGGGCATTCACCAGAAATGCCGGCATGGTGAAGAAAAAAACAGCCAAGTATGCATAATTATGTCGGACATCTGGGAACAGTTCGGTGCTCAGTCTGATCAGTGACCAGATGGCCATAAGTGGAAAGATGGCGAATGCAAGATGGAGTGACACTTCGTTTTGGCCAAATATCGTAGTCACTATCTTGATGATGTAAGGGACAAGGAGTGGGTGGGTTGCCTCATACGGTAGAAAATCAGGTATCACCCTTCCCATGTAAGGATAATCAACCGGAAACGCGATCAGCGGATTCCAGTCGAACATCTGTGAAAGATTGATGAAGGCAGGGGCGTCAATGTGAAATGCTTTATTGACGAATGGCAGATAGAATGGCAGGAAGAGCAACGACATCGCAATGCCGGGTAGTTGCGTTCCCAAGGCAAATTTCGGCGATCCTGTTTCTGCCTCTTTCATCAGCCAGCCCTATCCAAACATGTTCAATGGTCTCGCCCAAATCCCAACTCTGTAACCAATGGTTTTATCCCAGGGTGAGGATGATCCTGCCCCATTCTCTGGCCGCTGAGCGCCTCCAGGTCAGATTGCTATGCGCTCCCCTCGCTCAGCTTAGAGATGTACTCCAATGGAGTCAGTTCTCCAAGCGAGGAGTGTGGGCGCCCGGCAGCTGGCAAAGTCGTGCAACACCTGTTCGCAATACGCTGAGACGCTTCGCTCTCGAGCACCCCAGCCGCGCGGCGTCTGTATTCGACAAAAATCGCAGCCCGCAGAGTCGAGCGTCTTCAGTTGCGGACGAAACCCTTGAGCCGAATGGCCCAGCGATTGTGCTGAAAGGGATGCATCTCCGGAAATCTGCTGAAGATCGCATTGGAAAAAATCGTCTGACGATTCTCCCGGATCTCGATTCCCGCGGCCGGGTTGACGGGTTCGTTGGATTTCGAGGTGATGTAACCCAGATCCATGGCGAAATCTGGAAGGAAGTAGACGACCTTCACATCCAGCTGCCCGATCATCAGCGAGCTTCCGATCTCTACACTGAAATCACTCCTGTTACCGTCGTGCTTGTCCTCCACCTCTAGCACCACCGCCTTCCACGACGCTGCAACGATGGGTGGTACCACCACTCGCCGCTGCGGCGAAGCAGCGTTTGGCGGTGCCCCTTCGCGCAGCGACGTGCTTCCAGCCTCGCTTCTGGAATCGAGCACCGACGTTTCTTCGCGGACGAAGACAAAAGAGCGGTCGTCCTCAAATTCGAGATTCCATTCTGGGTCCTGACGCAGAGCCTCGTTGAGCGGAATCGACTCTCCATTGACGGTGTTGTGTCGGTGCATGAGCACGGTCGAAATACCATTGGTCTTCAGGGTGTATTTCCACTCCGGCTCGCCCCGCACCAAAAAGCCGGACGCCCCCAATAGCGAATCGTATTCGAGAATCATCCGATCGTCATTCCCGCGCATGCCTCGGCCGTCGATGTAGACTTCGTAATCGGGCAGGTAGACCATCAGGTATCCACCCCACTCGTAGGGGTTCAACAGTCTTTGTGGCGGACGGTGCTCATTGATGAAGCGCACCGCCTCCGGTGGATACGGGGAATGATCGACGAAACCCACGTTTATGATGTGGCCTCGCCCCAGCGATACAATCACCAGCATCGCGCACGCCAGTACCGCCGTGCCCAGGACTCCGCCCCGCACGATTGCGGATCGCGAGAGTCCGTTGAGCCGTTCGCTCAGATAGGGCACGCAAAATTGCACAGCCGCCAGCACGAAGAAAATTACGAATCGAATCTTCACCAGGGAGATGCAGAAGAGAAATGCCAGGATCAGGAGATGGGCGATCGAGTAGCGCCGAAAACACGCGAGAATGCTCGTTACCCCCAACGCGCAGGCTGCGAAATAACCCCATGGACGCCAACCGAGAGCGAGCATGTCGCCGAGTGGTCGGTCTTCGATCGGAGCTGAATCGTAGAGAGTCGTCGGATTGTCCAGCATCGTGAGTGCAGCCACCGCACTGGACGGATTGAGGAAGCTACCAATCACGGCGACGCCGCAGAGGCCCAGAAACGGCATGACCGTCGAGACCTTCTGTCCGGATCTAATGGTGTCAACGACCAGGCCAATGCAGTAGAGGGCGATGATCACGTTCCCGAGGACGAAGCCACGGTGGAGGTTGGCCCAGGCGATCATCATCAACGGCAGACCCACGGTCAGCACACCCACACGCAGCCTTTCCCGATGACGCAACGTTTCCAGAAGATAAAGGAGCATGGCGACAAACAAGAACGTCCAGTGCTGCGGGCGGTCACCGATGAAGAGACGAAGACGAACGTCGACCAGGAAAGGCACCACAACGAGCGCGGACCAGCCCAGAGCAACACCCCGGGACCGGAGTGATCGGTAGATGAGGTGGGCCGTCGCGGTCAAGATGCCCACCCGCAGCAACACGATGCCCTTCGGTCCTGCGAGGCTCCAGAGCAAGTAATAGATGAGCTGCGCGAGCCAGTAGCCGTGCAGAACGGAGGTGTCGCGCGCATCCGGCTCACCCGCGGTGTAGGAGAACGGGTCCTGCGTCGGGAGACCGCCATTCTCCCAGATCCAACGCCCCGAAGCGAGATGCCAGAAGAAGTCGTACTCCTCGACAGGAGTTGCCAGAACGAACGCGACGATCCCGAATAGGGCAACAACGATGAGCCGCTCGAAATCTGCGACCGGCAGCCTGGAGCGTTTGTCCATCAACTCGAACCCCGTGCCCAAGTATCAGTTGGAATGATCACTCGGCTCGTTCTTGAGCCACAGTGTATACAGTTCATTGAGAGGCGTGGACCACCAACCACGCGCGGCAAAGTAGCCGACTACGTGTACACGATCCTTGTGCGTCACGACCGCGTCTAGCCGATCGATCGGCGGGGCACCGCGTCCCAGGGTGGAGTAATACAGCCACTCCTGATAGGCTCGCTCGTCGTCGGCACTTGTGAAACTACTCCCAAAAATGGATGGGCGAGAGAGATACGGGCGCAAATCCATATCGTTGAGAGAATGGTCGATTGCGAAACGAGTTTGTGGATCTGTCATACGACGCGCTGCGTCGAGCGCTTCAGCCTTGATCGCGTCGTGAGTCCGCAAATTCATTACCGGGTAGGATACTGCCACGATCAGGCCGTTTGTTAGCTGGACCACTGCCACGGCGAGAGCAACCATGGTCGCCCATCGAAACCACCCACCCTGCTGAAATGGCTTGATTACTTCGCGGGAAAGAAGAGGTACGAGCAGCACGATACATGCCGACAACCCCCACCAAATGTTTGGCTGAAGGACGAAGAAGCCCACGAATCGATCTTCACGAAAGAACAATGCAAACAAAATACTTCCGCCAAATGCGACCACGCCAAGATCTAGCAATTCCCAACGGCGGCATTGCCAGCCGCCGACTGCCCATCGAGTCGCCAGGGTGAGAGTCGCAATGATCAGGCTCAAGCCCGCATGCCACAAAAATGTAGCGACGCCAAGCCATTGATCCGCATCCATTGCAAAACTCCATCCCGGATGAGGCGGAAGTTCCTGCAAAATATTGGGAAGTGAATAGATCAAGAAACTGGCGGCAAGAATCAATACGGTGACGGCATACTCTACCGCCCGCGCACCGGAAAAAGCGAGCCAAATCACCAGTGCTGGGCCATAAAAAATCACCAGCGAAGGCTTGGTCCAACCTCCAATTGCGATCAGGGCCACCGATGCGCCCAAAACAAGGGCGCTCGACCGCCCAACACGTCGTATTACGCAGAATCGCGCGAGGACCAACAGCCCACCAAGAGTCAATGCGATAGAGAGTGCCTGAGACAAGCTCCAGTAGCTACGAGAAGCAATCCAAGCTCCCGCCGTTTCGACAGACAGAGCGTTGCCCGGGTCATTCAGCCAACCCATATCTGTTAGCGCGAAATGGCCCCATACGAGAGTTCCGATCGCGGCCAGTAGCTTGAACGTAAAGCCACTGTTTTGCGTAGACACCAATGCCAGCGATCCCCATCCGATCAAGACGGTCGCTACAATCCAAACAATCGTGGAGGCTTCGTACAGCGGGGCCCTGAGAAGCTGTGCATATCCCGCAATCAGTACCGCATGTCCAGTGTGCCCAAGCGTATTGAAGTCGTAGGTGGGCGATGCCCACATATTGATGGGAGGCAATCCCACCTCTCTGATCAAACCGGCAAGATTTACGTGAAAAGCGATATCCCGGTGCAAATCTGAAAAGGCAATTTGCTCAAAGCCACGACCGACTCGCAACCCTGCCAGGGCGTGCTGCCAGAGTCCCATCAGAAATGCGAAGACCCCTGTCGAAACGAACAAGGCTGGATTTGCAAAATCAACACGCGGGCGAAAGCGCCACCAAAGATACCCACCAAAGAAGATCGGGCACAGCAGCGCAAGGGTTCCCGCCAAGAATCCCCCTGTCAGATACAGCGATGCAGTCCACGCACTAACCTGAGTCGCAAGGCCGGTGGCGATTGCTACAGGGTGATACCAAGTCCAGTCATTGAACGATCGGCCTGGGTCTTCGCCAGGACTACCCGGAAACGAGGCAGTGCGAGAGATCAGAAGAGCGAGCCAAACTCCGCTAATCCAAACGATGGCCAACGCAACGAGTGACCAGCCGGCCAAAGCGATGACTGCTCCAGCCCCGTCCCTCAGAAAATCGATATATGTCGAGTAGAATTCCATGGTGTCAGTAATAGAATGACGTCTAGATTACGAATGGAAAATAGGCCGTGACCCCGAAAATCAAGAAACGCCATCGGCGGGACGGTTCCCTACGGGCACCTCGCATCGGCAATTCCGGATCCCTGGCCAACCGCTAATTAGCGCTTCAAGAAAAGTCCCGCATTCCCGGACTGATAAACAAGAATCCATTCAGAGTCACGGTACAATGCCATGGTCAACGCGTAGGGCTCGCCAGCTTCAATGACGGGAAGGATGGCAGACTCAATATCGTGCTTATCAAAAATCTGCCTCCATAACGGCACACCCGAATTCCTGAAGCTAACGAGTTCGGCGGCCAGGGCATCCCGTATAATCCCACCGTCAAACGAGCGGCCGTCAACAAAAACCTTATATTCTGGGCCTATCCTCCAGAGCAGATAGCCCCCCCAACGATACAGGTTAAACAGGCGCCCCTCGACCGAACGTTGTAGAAAGTTCTCCGCAACAGCCACAGGAAACTCCTCGTTCGACACCCACCCCTTCTCACTCACCTCCGCCAAATTCTTCACTTCGACACGCGTAAAAAAGATTCCCAGAACAACAGCCGCGGCAGCAACCATTCCCACTGCGAACCGGCGCATGGATGGGGCCTCGAGGCCCCTGGCCGCTATTGGAAGCACCGTCAGCATGAAGAGTGGGTGGTACCTGACATTCATTCCGGCATAAACTGCCGCCCCGACCATGAACACGAGTCCGAATAACGATAGTGCCTTCCGCCCAGCGATTAATCCCCAAATGCCGAAAACACAAAACACCGCATAGGGGATCACAAGTGGGAGCTTGTTCCCGCGTAAGAGCTGAAGGAGCGATGCGAACTCGTCATTGGCGGAAAACATCATATCTGCTGTGCTCGCAGACTGATAAAGCATCGCTGGCAATTCCAACGCATTGGGATTACCAAAACTAAAAATCAGGCAGAGGCCTAGAAAAATCAGCAGGTTTCGATTCTCAGAGAAATGGTTCTGGGCGCGGCAGAAGAGCGAACGGATCCCAACACACACGGCGCCCAGAACCAGGGCCAACTGTCCGAGAATCACTCCACCGTGCAGATTCCCCCACAACAACATCAGGGCGCATGCGATTGCCACATGCGATTTCCGGATGGCCTGATCTCCGGCGAAACACTTATCCAAGAACAAATAAAGCCATGCAAACAATATAAATGTAAAAAACTGCGGACGCTCTAGTGGAAAAAAAGCAAGGACCGATATTAAATAAACAAAAACGAGACCGACCCAAATCAATTGATCACCCGTGCGATGGGTCAATAGAGTAAACGCCAGCACGGTAAACAAGATAAAGCGAAGACCGACAAGACCAACCCAGCCAAATATTGAATGCAAAGAATAATAAATCAGCTGGGCCAACCAATAGCCCTTGACGATAAAGATTTGTCTTACATTGAGCTCTTCAGGAGAGGTGAAGGAAAATGGATCAGGGATTGGCCACTTCCTCTCCAGCCAAAGCCACTCTCCTGATTTGATATGCCAAAAGATATCAGGATCCATGATCGGTCTGACAAGATAAGTGCTCGCAAACAGCGAAAACAGCAGAAACAACAGGAGCGCAAGGACTATGTTCTCCCTACCGAAAAGCGTCATCCACTGTCCTTGTCAACCGTGTAGTTCTGCGGTAGCCATCGCTTAATCGGTCTCGCCTTTTATTCGCTTTTCCAGGATGTCGATTTTCTTGTAGATCTGCGGATTAGGCTGTTTGGTACGCTCGAGATAGCCCCTGAAGAACTTCAGAGCATCCAGATCCCTCCCCTGTTTTTCCGCCAGGAGTCCCAGATTCAGAGCCGGATTGGGACTGGTCGGATCTAGAGAGTACGCATCTTGCCACGCTTTCTCTGCAGGACCTCCTTGCCCCAAATTGTAATAACACAACGCCAGGTTATTAAGTGCAAGGGGATTGCCGGGAACCTCCCTCAAGACCTGCTTGAATTCAGCCACAGCAGCCGAGCAATTGCCTTGTTTCGCCAGCCCCGTGGCAAGAGTATAACGGGCCATGCTGTAATTAGGCGAAAATGCCAGCACCGCTCGCAAATGTTCAGTTTCGTCAAGCCAATAGGTGCTTCGCCATAGAGTCGTGGCAAAATGTATCAACACCGCGATCCCGATCATCCATTTCGTCCAGGCTCGCCATTGCAGCAACAAGGTCACAACGACGACACAAAAACCTCCCGAAGCAAGATAGAGTACTTTTTCAGCAAACCAATACTGCCCTCCCCCTCCCACATTCAATACCAGCGCGAGCCAGATAAAACCCCACGAAAACCAAAAAAATAATCGTCTATTCTTAAGCCAAAAGAATACGGCCAAAAGAACGCATCCCAAAACGACAAGATACGAGAGGCTTACGCTGAGAGTCGAGCTCGGTACATTCTTCAACAGGTAATGTGCAACAGCGGCATCGGGCACAACCATGATCTTCAACAGACGCGCAACAGCCAAAGTGACCGTGTTGAAATAACCCCCGATTGACATGCTCAGCCCATATGGAAGATCCACGATGGCACAACGGGCCAACAGCAACACCCCTCCCGTTACCATGATCGGAAATAATTTCCTGGATCGCGCGGTCCATGTGTCATTGCAACAGAAGGTGAATTCATAGATGAACAGAATCGGGAGCAGAAAAATTGCCGACTCTCGAGATAAAAAACCCAAACTATAAAGAAAAGTTGCCCAGACTATTCTATTGCTCAGATGCAAATGAAATGCCATCAAAACAAAGAGAGCCATCCACAGGCTGGACGCACTATAGATCCAATTTACAGCCTCACCGTGAGCAGGGTTGACCGCGTAAAGCAGGGCGGACCAAAGAGCAATGTCTGGCCTTTTAGACAGTCTCCAGACAAGAAAGAAGAACAGCACGACAACAACGCAGTTCAAGAACACACTTGCGCAATGGTAACCAACCGACGACGCGCCCCAAAGTGCGTATTCGATCGCTAACACGCTCTTCATGACCGGCCGAAAGAACAACAGGCGCTCTCCCGCTCCCATGCCCATTTCAGCGCGCTCGGGGGCACTACTCTCAAAGAAGAAACTGGGGATATTCGCCAGGTCATGAATTTTACTGTCTTCAAGAATAGTCTTGGAGTCCCACAGTATGGGGCTTTGCATGGTATGCGAGTACTGCAACAAAGATACGAGGCATAACACGAGGGACAACAGCAAAGCTGGGCGGTGCTCGTCAAACAGAAACGGCTTTGGCATATTTCGATCGAGCATGGTGAGCTGCCTCGGCTTTCTCGTAGACTCGCTTACCAGGGTCCAGACTGCATGATCGGATCATGCCAAGCGCTCAGAGTATAGTCCCTCGAACGCGGCCGGCTGAGTATTTCCGATCGGCTTGGGGAGCCGCCAATTGTTGAACCCGTCGAGCGTTGGGGACTCGATCTCTTCGAGGATGCGCTACCGCGGCGCTTGGCGTCCCGATCGTCAGACCGGATTTCGGCGAGGCCCGAAACAACATCGAAGATCTGCGAAGGAGGAATGAAAGCGAACCGCCTCGAATGAATTCAAGAAACGGAAGCGACGAAGCGATTTGGTGAGAGGAGCCGAAGCGACCGAAATCCTCGACGAGGTGACCTCGTTTGCCTATGATACCAACCCCTCGGGAATCCCAGACGTGCCGAAAGCGACGACTTCGCTCTCCATCGCGACATTCTTGTTCCTGCTCTCTGTCGTTCAATACGCCTACACGTTTGGCAACCCGCTGATCTGGGATTCGCGCGCGGCCGTGTTGGAGGACCCGACGATTCGGTCCCTGGACGAGCTTCCAGGGTATTTTCTGAAAGACAGCCTTCCGACCGCCGCGGAATCGCGATTGCAGTATTACCGACCGGCCGTCATGGCCATCTACGCGTTCGAATACGCTGCCTTCGAGACCGACTCCCGGGGCTACCACGCAGTGAACATCCTCCTGAACGCTTTGGTCGTAGTGGCCTTCTTCTTCGCCATCCGGAACATCACCGGCGACACGAGGTTGGCCGCGTACTCGGCCGCGCTCTACGCGGTAAACCCCGCGCGCGGCGAAGCCGTTTGTTGGGTGTACGGCATTTCAAACCTGATGATGGGCCTCTTCATCTTACTGGCGTTCATCGCCTACCACCGCAGAAAGCACGCGTTCGCTCTGCCCGCATTCGCTCTAGCCCTGCTGTCGCGGGAAAGCTCGCTCCTGCTTCCGGTGGTGTTGATCGCCTACGAATTTCTCGTTCGCTCCGGCGAGTCGGGCAAGCGCTACGCCCATGTTGCACCGTACATCGGCATGGGAGCGCTCTATCTCGCCGCGCGCGGGTTCGCTCTGGGAGCGGCTCCACCGTTGACCGCGCTTGCTCCACTGGCCCTCAGCAATTCGATCGCCGTCATCGTGCAGCGCATGCTCAAGATCGCGTTCGTTCCCGATGCACCTGTCGCGATCTACCCTCTCGAGAGTTTCGGAGCCTGGTCCGGCGAGATTGCGGCTTCGTACGCAGTCGTAGCGGTGTGCCTGGCAGCGCTGGTGTTCTTCTTGCGCCACAACCGGCTGCTCTGCTTCTTCTTCGCCTGGTTCTTCGTCTGGATCTCGATCTGGTTCAACGTCGGTCGTTTCGGCGAATACCTGATGACCGAAAAGGCCCTGTATCTCGCGTCCGGCGGACTTGCGGTGATGGTGGCGTCAGGTCTGCTGCGCTTGCGCTTCGGCCCGATCCTCGTGGCACTCGCAATTGCCGCGCAATTCTCGGCAACGTTCCATCGATCCACGTACTGGCGCGATCCGGTGGTCTTCTTCGAGCAGGTCGTCGCATTCGCGCCCGCCTTCGCCCCGGCCCGCTTCAACCTCGGCATGAGCTACGCCGATCGGAAGGATTTCGCGCGAGCGGCGGTACAACTGGAGGAGGCGGAGAGGCTCGTTCCCGGGAAATCGGAAGCGCTCAACAATCTGGGCAACTGTTACTTCGAGATGGGAAAAGTCGACGCGGCAAGAGTCAACTGGGTGCGCGCGCTCGAATCCGATTCAGGCAACGCCAACGCCAGCTACAACCTCGGCATACTGGCCGAGCGAGCCGGGGACCGTGCCCTCGCGCTCGGCTACTACCACCGGTATCTCGAGCATGAACCGCACCCGCCGCCGGCCGTCACCGGTCGAATTCAGCGGCTGGAGGCAAGTGCGGGCGCCGGGGAGCACCCCTAGCTACTTCTCGCCTTGAAATTCGGAAGTCATTGAATCCAAAAGGAATTGGCGCAATCGCGACTCCCTTTCGTCTTGCGATTGGTGTATGCTAGGCGGTGGCAACCAACCGAACTTAC
>SDBV01004437.1_pt1 | contig 20206 bp, 23 predicted proteins | sample 2277081 | NCBI WGS metagenome assembly SDBV01 (sample SAMN10402039, study PRJNA504765) | marine sediment metagenome | isolation source: marine sediment core GS10_PC15, 223 cmbsf | place: Arctic Ocean: Southern Knipovich Ridge | collected 2010 | reverse complement strand
CTTTACCTTTTGGTCCATAGGACAGGTCTCCTTCCATGGCATAGGCAATTTCCTCCTGCCTATACCTTATACCTGTTACCTATGTCCTCGGTTTATTTTGTTACCATTGTACCCGGTTTGCACAAAGAGGATAGGGTTACTAACGAAGAATTGAGGGAGTGATAAAAACCTCTTATGGATTGAGCAAAATTACGGATTATGCTATAGTACTTTATACCAGATAAAGGAGGGATCGCATAGTGGTCTAGTGCGGGCGCCTGCTAAGCGCTTACCCTGAGAAATCGGGGTCGTGGGTTCAAATCCCACTCCCTCCGCCAGCGGAAGCACACTGCCCCTTGATGAGGGGTATAATTTTATATGAGTGAAAAGACTATGCCTCAATATTCAATCTGGACCTCCGGGTGTCAAATGAATAAGGCGGAATCAGAGCACCTCGCCAGTCTCTTTGAGCAACTGGGCTACCAGCCCACGGATACTGCCGAGAAGGCCAGTATCATTGTGCTCAATAGCTGCGTGGTGCGCCAGAGTGCGGAGAACCGCGTCATTAACAAGCTCAACGCCCTTGCACCGCTAAAACGGGCACACCCGGGCATAACCCTGGCGGTTACCGGCTGCCTGGTAAACTCCGAGATTGACCAGTTGAAGGTAAGCTTCCCCCACGTTGACTACTTCTTTAAGCCCGGAGACTGCCCGCCCTGGCTGGAGAAGGAGGAAACGGAGCCGATATTACCTCAGCACCCCTCGCCCAGCACCTTCGTTTCCATCATTCAGGGCTGCAACAACTTTTGCACCTACTGCATTGTCCCTTACCGCCGGGGACGGGAAAGGAGCCGCCCGGCGGCCAAAATATGCAACGAGGTTAACAGGCTGGTGCAAGGCGGCGCCAGAGAGGTTACCTTGCTCGGGCAAAATGTAGACTCATACGGGCATGACCTGCCCGACCATCCAGGCCTGGCCGACTTGCTCAATGAGCTGAATACGATAGACGGCTTAGCCCAAATACGCTTCCTGACCAATCACCCCAAGGACATGAGCCACCGTCTTATCGAGGCAATAGCTCGCCTGGATAAAGTCTGCGAGCAGATAAGCCTCCCGGTTCAATCAGGTAACAACGATATTCTGAAAGCGATGGGACGGGGCTATACGGCGGAATACTACCGCCGGCTTATCACCGAGATACGCCGTAAGATACCCGGGGTAGCCCTGAGCACCGATGTAATTGTGGGCTTTCCCTCAGAAAGCGAAGCTCAGTTCCAAGAAACACTGGGCTTGCTCGCTGAGCTGAGGTTTGATACCGTCCATGTAGCCGCTTACTCGCCCCGACCCGGGACTGCGGCCGCCAAGACACTGGAGGACAACGTTCCAGCGGCTGAGAAAAGGGAACGGCTGAATAAGATTGAGCAGCTTCAGGAGAGCATTGCTGGTGAGATTAATGCCCGGCTACTGGGCAAGACGGTTGAGGTTCTGGTAGATGGAAGAGCAAAGGGCAAGTGGCAAAGTCGCACCCGAAGTGGTAAACTGGTATTCTTCAGCCATAACGGTGATTGCCTGGGTCAACTGATAAAAATCAGGATTGATAAGACAGGTCCCTGGTCGCTACAGGGTACGGTTGAATCGAGTCTGAGATAAGGAGGAAAAATGAAAAAGAATAAAATACTGAACCTGGGGCTAATAGTAATATTAGTCTTCAGCCTGCTGTTTATCAGTGGCTGTGTTCCCGCCGAGGCGCCTGAAGGAGAATCCGACTGGACGTGGGTTATCTTACTGGTACTTATTTTTGGTCTGTTTTATTTCCTCATGATAAGACCGCAACGCAAGAGACAGAAGGAACACCAGCAGCTAGTAGAAGAACTGAAACGAGGAGACAGGGTAATTACCGCTGGCGGGATTTACGGCAAAATTGAAGGTCTCGACCAGGATAGTGTCGTCCTGAGCGTAGAATCGGGGGCAACAGTAAGAGTGGCTAGGAACAGTGTAGCTCTCAGGAGAGAGAGATAAGGGGTCGTAATGGATTATGAAAGTCTGCTCGAGCTGGTTAAAAAGAGGCGGAGCACCCGCCGGTTCAGACCGGAGCCCATACCTGATGAGTATGTGGACAAGATTATTGAAGCTGCCCGCTGGGCGCCTTCGGCAGCCAACTCACAGCCCTGGGAATTCATCGTCGTTAAAAATGAGGAGCTCAAGCAAAAGATGGCCCAGTTCATAAAGGAAGACCGCGTGTTTACCCAAAAAATGGAACTCACCCGAGAGCCAGCCCTCAGATTTCCCGGGCAGCTTGGAACGGTGGAGAGGTTTGGTTTTGAAGATGCTCCGGTCTTTATTATCCTGTGCGGCGACACCAGAACTACGGAAGCTTTTCCGGTCCATGTTACCCTGCAAAGGAGGCAGTCAAATTTTGACTCCAGCCTGGCCAATGCCTTTCTTTACATGCAGCTAGCGGCTATAACCCTCGGCCTTGGCGCCAAGTGGGTCTCAGCCACCCGGAACCTTTTCGTAGAGTGTTTGATAAAGGACCTGCTGAGGATACCAGAGGAACTACAAATATACGAGACGATGGCCGTGGGCTATCCCGCTGCCGGACCGCGCCCGCGCGGCGTGATGAGAGCCAAGGAAGAGATAGTTCACCGGGACTATTACGACCGGTCTAAATTCAGGAACGAGGAACAGGTCAAGGAATTTATTGTTGCTCTTCGCCAGAGCCATGGCTAGGTGAATTCCAGCAAGGAGGATTGTAATTGAGGTGAGGAATTTGTATGAACTGCCGCCCTTTGACGAACAGGTTGACCATATCATAGACATTGCCCTAGCTGAGGACCTGGGCCACCGTGATATAACCACAGAGTCGGTAATACCGCCAGAGCTAGCAGGCAGGGCTTCCGTGCTGGCGAAAGCCGATGGCATAGTGGCTGGCGTTGACGTCGCGGAGAAGGTGTTTCACCGGGTTGACCCGTCTCTCAATGTTGAAATAATCGTTCAGGACGGAGCCAAAGTCAAGGCTGGAGATATAGTCGCCACCGTTTCAGGCAGAGTAGCCAGCATCCTCAAAGCGGAGCGGACAGCTCTTAATTTCATACAAAAGCTCAGTGGCATTGCTTCCGAGACAGCAAAATATGTTGCTGAGACACGGGGAACTAAGGCCGTCATCCTTGACACCCGTAAAACCACTCCCGGACTCAGGTCTCTGGAAAAGTATGCGGTGCGTACGGGTGGGGGACAAAACCATCGCCTTCATCTGGGCTCCTGGATTCTGATTAAGGACAACCATCTGGCCGCATTACGCGCCATGGGCATGAGCACCAGGGAGATTGTAGCCAAGGCCAAACAGAATGGCCCCGAGGGTATGAAGGTAGAGATAGAGGTCACCAACACACAGGAAACTCTGGACGCCGTTGCGGGGGGAGCGGATATGATAATGCTGGATAATATGAGCCCCGATGAAATGCGCCGCACGGAAAGCTTAATCCCGGACCACGTTGAGACTGAAGCCTCGGGAGGTATTACACTGGATAATGTCCGGGCGGCGGCGATGGCCGGGGTTGACTTCATCTCTTCCGGCGCCTTTATTCACTCGGTAAAAATTCTGAATATGAGCCTCGAGATTGAGCCACCAGCAGTCAAGTCGGAGAGATAAAGAGTCCACCGGCAAATCCAGTTTGCCACATTATGGAGAGACCGAGGAGTATGCTGATAATGCCAGCGGCTCCCTGAACCCACAGATTTAGCCGCAGGGAAAATCCGGCAGCGAACCTGAAAGGAAGGCTGATAAGGCCGCTGAAGAGCAGCATGCCCAAAATAGAGCCTATACCAAAAAGCAGGAGAAAGACGAGTCCTTGAGCCACTGATGACATGGCGCCGAGAACCAGCACGGTGAGTGCTCCGCTCCCGGCCAGACCGTGAACCATCCCTATCAGCAGGGACCTGCGGATATGCTGATGGTCATGGCCCGGGGCTTCATCGTGAGAATGACTATGAAAGTGACGCTTATCTCCGTGCTGATGCCAGTGAACATGAGTTCTTTGTGCCAGCCGCCTTATCAGAGGAATGCCCAGTAAAATGAGAATCGCCCCTACCACGAATTCCATGGAAAGGGCCAGCCTATCAGGGATAGTCAGTTTAAAAACCAGCACCACAAAACCGGCGGCAAACAGGGTAACGGTGTGCCCAACACCCCAGGTCAAGCCCACCATTGCCGAGCGGAGTAGACCACGGCTGCGGCTGACAATGGTGGTTACCGCCACTACGTGGTCAGCATCCAGAGCATGCCTGACTCCCAGCAAAAAGCCAAAGAGCAGGGCGGTTGAGATGGTTACTTCCGGCATAGTTTTTCCAATATTCTACGTGGTTCATGTCGCTGTACACGAGACAGCACCTGTGGTTACCAACGTCGTTACACAGAGAGAGCCATCTGGCGTAAGACACAAGGATACTTTATTCGATTAAAAGTTATTGCAACTATATGCAATTACAAATGAAAAAAAATTATTGGCGGCAATCAGTACAGTGGCCAAAAATAGCCAGATGCTTCAAATCAGCCACGAATTTACATTGACGGAGCAACGTACTCTTTAAAGAAAATAGCACCGATTCGTCAAGGTCAATTATCTTGCCGCACCCCTGACAGACCAGGTGATGGTGGTGGGCTTGCTCTATATGATGATAATAAACACTATTGCCACCAAGGTCAGTCTCAGCCACTAAATTCAGCTTTTTAAGGAGTTCCAGTGTCCGATACACCGTGGATTTATTAGCCCTTGGGCACCCAACCCGGACCCGGTGGTAAATATCCTCGGCGGTGATATGTCCATCGGTCTGGTGAATGGTTTCCAGAATTAGCTGCCGCTGCGGAGTCAGCCGGTATCCCTTTTCCTTTAGAGTCTGAAAGCAGCTCACTTTATTTATCACCCAGTTTTTCCAGAATGATGCTGGAATTAGCAAAATCGATTTCCCTCAACTTTGCCTCCACTTCCTTCTGCTCCCCGAAAAGCGTCCTCAGGAGGAGCTTTTCATTCCCAAATCCCAGGTAAGCTATTTCCCGCATGAGCAGCTCTCGTTCCCCATTCTTGCTAAGATACGCCTTTGCCAGACACATTTTCCGCCTCCTTGTCAGCACAAAATCTCAATATCGAGTACCTCTTCCTGCCGGGTTGGGCACCGGTTATGAGTCTTCTCCCTCGAGACTGGCCAAAGCCCGGAGCAGAAATTCATTCGCTTTGTCCATTTGTTGAGCCGCCTCCAGGATAGCATCGTGAGCGATTTCTCCCAAATCCTTGGCTTCCTCTGCCCAACTCCTAAATTCCACGCCGTGCTCATTATTGTGCTGTACCCAGTGCTTCAACAATATTTCCAGCTTTTCTTTAGTAACCCTGACCATGATATTCACATCACCTCAAAAATACATAATTGCAACTAGTTGCAATTAAAATTTACCACGCTCCGACCGCCGTGTCAAGCTACGGCTGGAATCTCACCGGCGCAATCATGCTACCGCTGGGCTTACCGGGCATAGAATATGAGAGCGCTTATTAACCCTATTCCCCTTATACGGAGAAATTGAGATAGCTGAAGTTTGGTATCCTGGTTTTCATTGATAACGAGTACTAGTAGTTGTATAATGCAACAGATACCATGAAAAAAAGTAAAATAGGCATTCTTACTGGTGGTGGGGACTGTGCCGGGCTGAACCCCGCCCTCAAATGGGTGGTCAAAACTGCCCTGGACGAGCGACTTCAGTGGGAGAGGGGGACGCAGTACGAGGTATTGGGCATCCGGGATGGGTGGAGGGGACTTATCAATGGTGAACCTGCAGGATTGGACATTCAGGAATACATCATGCCCCTGAATCAGGAGGTAGTCAGGACCTGGGATAGATACGGAGGGACCTCCCTGGGAACTTCACGGACAAACCCCTATAACCCTAAAAACGACCAGTCGAAAACAGTGTTGAATAATATTGAAAGGCTTGGCTTGGAGGTGATAATAGCTATCGGTGGAGATGATACCCTGGGGGTCGCTAGCAAACTAGCCCAAGAAGGAGTAAATGTTATCGGCATTCCCAAAACAATTGACAAGGACCTTCCAGGAACTGATTATGCGTTGGGATTTGAGACAGCTTTGAATGTTATCACCGAGGAGGTTGATAGACTGAGGACCACAGCCGGGTCTCACAAGAGAATATTTGTGGTGGAAACAATGGGGAGACACGCTGGCTGGCTGGCCCTAGAAGGAGGAGAATCCAGCGGAGCCTTTATCATCCTGATTCCAGAGTATGATTTTTCGATTGAAAAGCTGAATGAGTTGGTTCTGGGGGGGAGGAAAGCCGGGTACAGGTATGAAATTATCGTGGTGGCAGAGGGAGCAAAGCCAGTGGGAGGTACCGAGTTTGTAAAAGAACATATTGTAGATAGCTTTGGTCACAAAGCCCTTGGTGGAATCGCTGAATCTGTGGCTACAGAAATCTATAATGCCACCAAGCTAGAGACACGCAGCATAGTCCTGAGTCACCTACAGCGCGGTGGCGCTCCCTGTGCCTATGATAGAAGGATGGGACGGTATTTTGGCATTGCCGCTGTTGACCTAGTAGTAAGGAAAGACTTTGGGAAGATGGTATGCTTCAAAAATGGCAGAATTACCGACTGCCCGCTTAAAGAGGTAATAGGAAAGCCGAATCTGGTGAATGTTGAGACACAGTATGATATTGAAAGATATACCGGACGCCGCACCATCCTAAGCCCTTAGCACGGAGAAAAGAATGCCAAAAGATTCTGACCAGGTAAAAGAGAAAACGAATAAGATTGACACCAAGGTGTGGAATGCTGTCTTTGGCACCGATAGCCATATCAAGGAAGAGCACCGGCAAGTAATTCGAGAAATAGCTTCCACCCTGGGAATCTTCCCGGCGAGCATTCAAGGCCTGTATGAAGCCGCCGGCAAGGGGCTTTATCATGGTATAACAGTCCCGGCTATAAATATCCGTGGCATCACTTATCAGGTGGCAAGGGCTGTCTTCAGGGCCGCTCTCAAAAATAGAGTTGGCGCCTTTGTTTTTGAGATTGCTCGCTCTGAGATAGGCTATACGGGACAGAGGCCAGGAGAGTATGCCGCCTGCGTGCTGGCTGCCGCAATCAAGGAAGGGTTCAAGGGGCCCGTTTTTCTCCAGGGAGACCACTTTCAGGTTAAGCGGAGCAAATATATCTCGGAAACGGAAAAGGAATTGAACGCAATCAAGGAACTGATCCGAGAATCAGTAGATGCTGGGTTTCTAAATATCGATATAGATGCCTCTACCATCGTGGACTTGGAAAAGCAGAGCCTTGATGACCAGCAGGAAAGAAACTACCTGGTCACCGCAGATATGACAAGATTCATACGTGATATTGAGCCCGAAGGCATAACCATTTCTGTCGGTGGTGAGATTGGGGAAGTAGGGAAGAGGAATAGCACGGTGGAGGACCTCAGGGCCTTTATGGACGGGTATCTCAGTCAGCTAGGCCCTAATGTCAGAGGAATTTCAAAAGTCAGCGTGCAAACCGGGACCACGCATGGAGGATTAGTTTTACCTGACGGGTCAATGGCAAGTGTTAAAGTTGATTTTAATACTCTGGAGGTATTATCCAGAGTGGCACGCGAGGAATATAATATGGGTGGTGCTGTGCAGCATGGAGCTTCTACTCTTCCCGATGAGGCATTTGGCATGTTCCCACAAGCCGGCGCCTTAGAAGTGCATCTGGCTACAGGATTCCAGAACCTCATCTACGACAACTCTCATTTCCCCAAAGAGCTGTTGGATGGTATCTATGGACACCTTCTGGATAACTACATCAGTGAGAAAAAGCAAGGGGAGACAACGGAGCAGTTTTTGTACAAGACTCGAAAGAAGGCTTTCGGCGATTTCAAAAAGGAAATGTGGAGTCTGCCTGAAGAGAATCTCAGAGGGATAAGTGAGACGCTTGAAAATCGCTTTTCTCTACTCTTCCAGAGACTAAATGTAGTTGAAACGGTAGACCTGGTCGGCAAGTTTGTAATTAACTGACTTTGTAGCTTCCTGTATCTTATCTATGCCCTCTGACAATATATAAAGGCTTAACTTTCAAAATTGAGGCTACCGGTCCCTCAATATTTACACTATTAGCAACCGTGATGTATGACTAGTCTTATTACCAATAGTGTACTTCCACAAGGAAAGGGTCACGTCTCGCCCACCTATCTAATGGAGTTTTTATGAGTGAATGCCGGAATAGATAAAAAACTGCTCCGCTTAGCCTGGCTCATGTGGACCACCGCTATGGTAGCCCAGTTGTTTAACCTCTTCCACCGGGTTTCTGGCGCAACCATTGCCGACAGGCTTATGGCAGACTTCAATATCTCGGCAACAACCGTCGGTACCCTGATGGCTTTGCTCTTCTACGTTTACAGTGCTATGCAGTTTCCCTCCGGGGCTCTGGCCGACACCCTGGGGCCGAGGAAAACGCTGAGCTTTGGTTCCCTCACCGCCGGCATCGGGGCAATTATCTTTAGCCTGGCGCCATCGCTACCGGTTCTCTTCATCGGCCGGTTCCTGGTCAGCCTGGGTATCTCGGTGATATTTATCAGCGTGCTGAAGATTGCTGCCGAGTGGTTCAATAGCCGTGATTTCGGACTGATGACCGCGCTATCGGGCATTGCCAGCCAGGGAGGGGCTCTCATCGCCACCACGCCGCTAGCGCTGCTGGTAACTTTGGCTGGCTGGCGAGTCTCCTTCCAATTAGTCGGATTTCTAAGCCTGTGCATCGCCCTGGCCTGCTGGCTAATTATCAGGAACCGACCCCAAGATAAGGGGCTGCCAAACCCGTCTGACCTTGAAAGCAAAGAGGCCGGCCATCTGACCAAATCGCCAGGTGAGGCGAGCCTTACCTTTGGTCAACGGGTGAGAATTGTATTCACTAACCCGTACACGTGGCCCCCCTTTCTGGTAGGCGCTGGCCTTTATGGTACATTCCTCACTTTTTTCGGTGTCTGGGGGACGCCTTACCTGATGCAAGTCTATAATATGACGCGCAGCGCCGCGGCCAACTATATGCTCCTGGCAATTTTCGGGTCAATGGTCGGCTCGCTCTTCATCGCCTATATCTCAAATAGGGTCCTGCAAAGACGAAAACCACCGGCTATTATAAGCATCTCAGCCTATCTTTCCCTCTGGCTGGTACTAACCTTCTGGAATGCCGGAAACCTGTCTCCACTTACCCTGGGAACAATGTTTTTTCTCATGGGCTTTTTCACCGGATATCAGCCCCAAAACCTGGCTTCAGCCAAAGAAGTCACCGCTCTGGCCGCCGCCGGTCTGGCTATGGGCCTGGTAAATATAGGCCCGTTTCTTACGCCGGCAGTCTTGCAACCACTGTTTGGTAGAATGCTCGACCTCGGCTGGCAGGGTGCTATCGTTGCGGGGGCGAGGGTCTATCCAGCCTCTGCATTTCACTCTGCCTTCCTCATGATAAGTGGCGTGGCCGCCATCTCAGTGCTCGGCGCCTTTTTAATGAAAGAGACCAGGTGCCGTAACCTGGTCTCTTGATGGTAGCATGTCCGGCGGGGTCTTCTGCCAGCTGACACCGCTGAAAATATAGGGGTTTGACGAGTGAAAAATGGGATGGATAGAAAACTGTTACGCTTAGCCTGGCTCATGTGGGGGACGGCAATGGTCGCCCAGTCCTTCAACCTCTTTCACCGGGGTGCCGGGGCCACCATTGCCGATAGGCTCATGGCAGACTTCGATATCTCGGCGACAACCCTTGGTATTCTAATGGCCATGCTTTTCTATGTTTACGGCGCTGTGCAGTTTCCAGCCGGGGCTCTGGCCGACACCCTGGGGCCGAGGAAAACGATAACATTTGGCTGCCTCACCGCCAGCCTCGGGGCGATTGTCTTCGGTCTGGCGCCCTCGCTCCCCGCTCTCTTTGCCGGCCGTTTCCTGGTGAGCCTGGGCATTTCAGTGATTTTTGTCAGCGTGGTAAAGGTTGCCGCCGAATGGTTCCACAGTCGTGATTTCGGATTTATGGCCGCGCTGACTATCATTATCAGCTCAGGAGGCGCAATTGCAGCTACGACGCCGCTCGCCCTGCTGGTAACATGGACTGGCTGGAGAACATCCTTTGAACTAATAGGGCTTCTGGGCCTGGGCATCAGTTTGGCCTGCTGGCTGATTATCAGAAACCGACCCAAAGATTTGGGGCTACCGTCTCCAGCCGAGCTCGAGGGGCAGCCGTCAGGCTCACCACCTCAATCTTCAGCGGGAGTGAGCCTCAGCCTTGGCCAACGGACAAGAATGATAGTCACCAACCCGCACACGTGGCCACCCTTTCTGGTGGGCGCAGCACTGTACGGCACACTGATTGTTTTTACCGGTGCCTGGGGGATACCTTACCTGATGCAAGTCTATGACATGACACGCAGCGCGGCGGCTAATTATATACTCCTGGTAACTATAGGGGTAATGGCTGGCTCATACTCACCTTCTGGAATCCTGGAGGCCTATCTCCAGCCGCCCTGGGGACGATAAGCTTTTTCCTCGGCTTCTTCACCGGCTACCAGGGGCTTATCTTCGCCTGCATTAAAGAGATCACTCCGGTGGCAGCCGCCGGCACGGCAATAGGCATCATCAATATCGGCCCGTTTCTTACACCGGCAGTCTTGCAACCGCTATTTGGTAGAGTGCTGGACCTCGGCTGGCAGGGCGCCATACTGGAAGGGGCGAGGGTCTACCCCGTGGAGGCGTATCACCAGGCCTTCCTTCTTATTTTGAGTGTAGCGGCAATTGGTGCCGTCGGTGCCTACTTTATCAAGGAAACGAGGTGCCGCAACTTGGCAACATAGGCATTACTATGGGTTCGACACCCTTCACCGGGATTTATCCCGGCTGTCGAGTAGGACTGTTACCGGACCGTCATTATGGATTTCTACCTGCATATGCTGCTGAAAGCGACCAGTCTCCACCTTGAGTCCCGTAGTGCGCGCCTGCTGGACAAACCGCTCAAATAATTGTTCCGCCAGCTCCGGTGGTGCCGCTTCAACAAAACTGGGGCGGCGACCCTTCCTGGTATCCGCCAGGAGAGTAAATTGGCTTACCACCAGCAATTCACCTTTGACATCAAGAACCGATAGGTTAAACTTGCTTGCTTCGTCAGCAAAAATGCGCAGGTTGACGGTTCTTTGTGCTAAAGACTGCGCGTCTCTCTCCGTATCCCCATTGGCTACTCCGACCAAAACCACCAACCCCGGACCTATCCTGCCCACTACCTCCCCGATAACACTAACCGAGGCTTTAGTGACTCGCTGTAGTAGCGCTTTCACCCCCGGATGACTCCTTTTTTACACCTTTATCAGGCGCCTTCTTTTCAGTCTTCCCGGCATCACCACCCTGCCGACTATCGGTAACATAAAAACCGCTCCCCTTAAAAATAACCGGAACGGAGCGGAGGACACGGCGTGCCTCCCCCTCACACTTGGGGCACATAGCTACCGGCTCCTCATCAAAACTCTGCTTCCTTTCAAAAAGATGGCAACAAATGCCACACTCATACTCATAGGTAGGCACTTCTTCACCTCACACAAGTTTCTCTTATGAATTTTACCGCAATAGCACCGCAGAGAGCAAGTCAGTATGCTCAGATGTCTTCCGCTGACCTCGTCTCTTTTATCTTTATTGGGTAGCCTCACCCCCTTTATCCCCCCCTCCTTGACAAGGTGAGGGGGAATTAGTTACGTAAGAGAGGCTTTGCCTCTCTTAGACTCTCCTCCAGAATCTACTCTTAAAAGGCAGTAAATCTAATGGAGGGGCATTAGCCCCTCTTTATTTGGCCCCCTTCCCTTAATAAGGGAAGGGGGCCAAAGGGATAAGTTTCTAAAATATTTCTCAATATTCCCTAGACTTATCAGCAAAAAAGGGGTACAATACATAGGATGAATGTGTTTGGCATTTATAAGCTATCAGCAAGGAAAAGAAGCACTGAGCCCATCTGGGACAGTGCTTTTTAGGTTTAAGGAGGTGTAGTTATGCAGTCCAGTCTTATCGGGAAAATCGAAAAAGCTAAACGCTACTCGCAAGAGACGGACCGGATTACTTTCTCTGAGCTTTCCGTAAAGTTCCGGGGAGAGAACGATAGCTACACGACTGGATATAAAGACGGCAAGTGGCATTGCTCCTGCCACTTTTTCCCAACCTGGGGGCTTTGTAGCCATACTATGGCGCTGGAAAAAATCCTGGGTAATATGCTACCCACGGAGGCGCTGACCACCCGATATGAGGCCATCCCCTGAACCCCCTTACCAGCAGGGGTTTGAAAAGGCCAGTCCCGGTAAACCATGGTTAATAACTGACCTTGTCCACATGCTCAATGGCCTCGCCGACCACAAACAGTGAACCGGCGACACATATCAGGTCTTGAGCGCCGGCCATGCTCAGCGCCAGGGCCAGCCCCGTAGAAACGTCGTCCGCCACCTGCGCTTCAGCTCCATGCCTGATAAACTCATCGGCAATAAGTGATGGGGCCATAGCCCGGGGATGGCGAGAGCGAGTAACAATCACTTCGTCGAAGAGGGACACTAATTCGGAGACTATGCCGGCTATATCCTTGTCACACGATACTCCGATAACCAGGATAGCCCGCTCATGAAGCTGCGGCCTGTCAGCTAAACTTCCGCTGGCCGACAACCCGAAATACTGCTCCAGAGCCTGTTTCAGCTTCCGGGCGGAGTCTGGGTTATGGGCACCGTCAACCACCAGGAGAGGGTTACGGCTCAGAACCTGCAGCCGGCCCGGCCAGCTTACCTCCGCCAGGCCCTGAATGATACCGCCTTTTGAAATCCCATAGCCTTTCGCAGCCAGCACTTCCAGGACAGCTATGGCCACCGCCGCATTCTCCAGCTGGTGTTGACCGAGAAGCGGGATGGATAGTTTATAGCTGTCCAGTCTTCCATTCACCTGCAACGATTGCCGGTCGGCATCGAAGCCGAGACTCTGCCAAGTGACATCACTGCCTACCCTGACCAGCTTGACGCCGCGACTATGGCAGGCTTCCTCAATTACCTGAGCCACCTCATCGTGTTGCCGGGAGGTTACCACTACGCCGCCCGGTTTGATAATCCCTGCCTTCTCACCCGCCACCTCTGCCAGGGTGTTACCCAGCACCTCGGTATGGTCAAGGCTGATAGAGGTTATAACGCAGACCTCAGGGTTAATTACGTTGGTAGCATCAAACCTTCCCCCCATCCCCACCTCCAGCACCTGAAAATCCACCCACTCCTGCTTAAAAAAGGCAAAGCCCAGCGCGGTTAGAAGCTCGAAGGTAGTCAGCTCCCCATAGGTGGCTTTCCGGTTTACCGCCTCAACCTCGGGTTTAAGCCTCTCCACCAGAGCCACAAACTCCTCCTCCGAGATTAAATTTCCATTGACCTTCATTCGCTCCCGCCAGGTATGCAGATGGGGGGAAGTATAGAGCCCGGTAGTATAACCGGAAGCGATAAGGGCTGAAGCTATCATTGCCGCCACGCTTCCCTTACCCTTGGTTCCGGCGATATGAATCGACCTGGCTCCCCGGTGAGGGTTCCCCAGCCGAGCTAACAACTCTTCCACGCGCCTCAGGTCGTAGTTAGCCGCATCGTGGGGCACCGGCACCTTTTCATAGTCGGTATAGCTAAATATATAGTCTTCAGCCTGCTGATAGTCCATCCCTACCTGACCTTCACCTTCTTCAAGCATCAGGGAATCGAATTTTTGGGAACCCATTGAACACAAGCCTAATTATATCACTCACTGCTGGTTAAGCCCAAACAATAAGCGAGACTTGACGCTGGTTATGGCGACTGATATTATCAACTTGACTCTGGCCGAAGCTTAATGCTGGGAGGTAGCCGATGAATTTCATCAAAAAGCTAAAAAACGCTGCTCAAAAAAATAGCAGTTTACTCTGTGTCGGGCTTGACCCAGACCCTGAGCTCATGCCTTCAGGCATAAGCGTCTTTGAATTTAACAAGGCGATTATTGAGGCTACCTCCGACCTGGTATGCGCCTATAAGCTCAACCTGGCTTTCTATGAAGTGCTGGAAATCGAGGGAATCAATGCCCTCAAGCGCACTATGAAGTGTGTGCCGGCTGGTATCCCGGTTATAGGGGATGCCAAATTAGGCGACATAGGGAATACCGGCAAAGCCTATGCTAAAGCTATTTATTCCACCTTTAACTTCGATGCGGCCACAGTAAGCCCGTATCTCGGTTTCGACTCCATAGAGCCCTTTATCCAGTACCGCGATAAAGGGGTCTTCATCCTGTGCCGGACATCAAACCCCGGGGCGGTTGATTTCCAATCTCTCCGCTGCGAGACAGAAATACTATTCAACTTTGAGATGGAACGCAGACAACGTCCTCTCTTTGAGATAGTAGCCGAAAAAGCTAAGCAGTGGAATTTCAATGGCAATATCGGACTGGTTATTGGCGCCACTTTCCCCGAGGAGCTAAGACTGATACGGCAGAGCCATCCCGAAATGCCGCTGCTGATACCCGGTATTGGCGCCCAGGGTGGTGAGCTACCCTCAGCCGTCCGCTACGGGGTGACGGCTAAGAGAGAGAAGGCGATTATCAGCTCATCACGACAGATTATCTATGCCTCACGGGAGAAGGATTTTGCCGAGGCAGCACGGCGGGTCGCCTCATCGCTGCGGGACCAGATAAACTACTATCTGTCCGCCCTGCCCACACAGTTTCCCCTCGGAGCTTTATAGATGATTATGGAAATAAAGCTGGGGGATGTGGTGCGCCTGAAGAAGAAGCACCCCTGTGGCGGCTATGAGTGGCAGGTAGTCAGGCTCGGTGCTGACATTGGCATCAAATGCCTCAAATGCCAGCGCCGCGTCCTTCTTGAGCGCCGCGTCTTCGAGCGCCGGGTAAAAGCCTTTGTCTCCCGAGGAGGTAAAGAGAAACAAGCCAAAAACTGATGCCGGGCAAGACAGCCACGGCAACCTTTGAGAAGTGCCGGGCGGAAAGGGGATAGTTTAAATTTTGCCCCCTCCGATTGGTTTCAGCACCGCAGTCAATATGAGACCAAGAATGCCGACAGCCGCACCGAGCAGGAAAGCCGCCTGATAACTACCGGTAACATCAAATACGTAACCGGTTACAAAGGGACTGGCCGCGCCGCCCATAGTCCAACCGACGATAAGAACCCCGTAAATCAAGCCATGTGAGCCCAGACCAAAAAGCGAGGCAGCTAGAGGCGACTCTACCACACCAAGGCCCCCATAGGCAAAGCCAAAGACCACGACGAAAAGGTACAGCTTCCACACCTCTGTGGCCGGCACCAGCCACAGCAAACTCCCCGACATAAGGATAAAGCTAATAATAAAGACACGCTTATTCCCAATCCTGTCAGCAGCACCGCCCAGCCCAATCCTGCCGACAAGACTGAGTCCACTCAGGGTAGATAAAAGGCTAGCCGCAACAGGCGGTGAGAATCCCAGATCAATAGCATGTGGCACAATGTGCACGATGGTACCATACATTGAAAATCCTGAACAGAATAGCAGGGAAAAATATAACCAGAATTGTTTGGTGTAAACGGCCTCCCTGAGGGTAAACCCCTCAGTCCCCAGTTCCAACCCCGTTTCTCCTCCCTCATTGTTACCATAGGGCACCTGCCCCACCTGTGCTGGGTCACGTCTCAGAAACTGAGCAGCTGAAACAATAATTATCAGAGCTATACCGCCCAGTATGATGTAGGACATACGCCAGTCATAAGCGGAGATAAGCTGTGTGGCCACCAGTGGCGCAATCAACCCGCCCATGCTTACCCCTCCGAGAACAATGCCGCTCATCAGGCCTCTTCTATCACTAAACCACCGGGCGACAGTTGACATTAGTGGCACCCAAGCACCACTCACCCCGGCGCCAATTATTATTCCATAAAACAAGTATAGCTGCCAGACAGCACTAATCTGCGACATTAGTAAAAACCCCAGGCCAAAAAGAAAGCCGCAGAGCGACAGCACTATCCGGGGGCCGAACCTATCGTTCAGCCCTCCCATGAAAACACCAAGCAGTCCTACCATAATCATGGCAAGGGAGAAGGCACCGGAAGTCATTGCCCTGGTCCAGCCAAACTCAGTCAGCACCGGTTTGAAAAAGACGCCAAAGGTATTATGTATACCGAAGATCATCATCATGCTAAAGAAGGCAGATACAACAATGACATAGCCATAAAAAAACCCTGGTTTAGTCCCAGGGGATTGCCGAATTTCCTGGTCAATCAAGGCAAATATCTCCCGTGTATGCTACTCGGTAAATTAGTTTTCAGTAGGCATCTTGTTCAAACAACGCAATTATAGCATAAAGAGGGAAATATAACCGCTATTCATTACCGAGATACGCCAGCGTAGCCGACCTGAAAAGACGATATGGTAAAATGGAGGTAGATATGTAGGGTAAAGAGACGGTAAGAATACCATGCCCGGTTTACAAACATTGCTCCTGCTTTTTGGCATTTACCAAAAGGGATACGGGTTGATAGCGATAAAGATAAATATTCCAGAAGATAGGAGTACCCAAGCAGACCCTCTACCAGTGGCATAAAGAGTACATTAGCATACGTTTGGAGCAGACTACTAGGAGTTTACTGCTTTAGTTGAGTCTCCGACAAAAGATAGGGGCGTAGCTAAAGCGTTAGAGGCCAAAGAAAAACCAGTGTGTATTTGTGAGGTCGGTATAGCCTAACTACTTAGCAGAGTGAACTAGTTGTTTCACCACATCTTTTTTTGCGTAATTAAGCGCTTGTTCTAATTGTACTGCATTACTGCTGTGACGCAGAGCGTCTTCTAAGGACACAATGTTATTTGCTACAAGAGTAGCCAATGAATGGTTCAAAGTTTGCATACCATCCTTCTGACCCAATTGCATGGCGCTGTGTAACTGGTGGATTTGCCCCTCACGGATAAGATTCTTAATCGCTGAGTTACAGATCATGATCTCACATGCTGGCACTCTCCCTCCTCCAATGCGTCGTACCAGGGTTTGAGACAATATTGCCACTAAAACCTGAGATAATTGAAGCCTAATCTGCGATTGTTGCCCGACTGGAAATACCTCCACAACGCGGTCAATGGTCTCGCCAGCATCAAGAGTATGCAATGTACCCAGAACTAGATGCCCAGTTTCGGCAGCTGATACAGCTATAGCAATGGTTGTCAAATCCCGCATTTCCCCTACAACAATTACATCTGGGTCGTGCCGAAGAGCATGTTTCAATGCAATAGAGAAGGATTCAGTGTCTTCGCCAACAGTACGCTGGATTATTACTGACTTATTGTCTCTATGCACGTACTCAACAGGGTCTTCTATAGTAATGATGTACCGCTCTTCAATGTTGTTGATGTGATGAATCATAGCAGCCATAGACGTCGATTTACCGCTACCAGTTGGACCCGTAACCAAGATGAGTCCTCTTTGCCTAAGACTTAGCTTTGCGTAAATATCTGGCAAACCAAGAGCAGTGAGTGGCGATAGCACACGCATAAGCAAACGGAAAGCCAGACTAATTGCACCCCTTTGCATGCATGCATTAACTCTAAATCGATCTAGTTGCGGATTTTCATAGCTAAAGTCCAACTCCTGATGTCTAATAAATTTTTTTATTTGTTCCTGGCTGGCAATCTTCTCCAATATTCCCCGAATATCCTCATCATTGAACTCAGGCCAGTCATTCAACTTCCGTAGTCTTCCATCAACACGTATAATCGGTGGACTATTGATGTTCAAATGTAAATCTGAAGCAGACTCTTCCTGCGCTATCGAGAGCAACCTTTCAATATCCCCAGGCATAATTTTCCTCCAGAACGACTGACTTTCGTCGCTTTTTAAGCTTCATCTACCAATTCTAAACCACGGCGTTGCAGGTAACAATAGCTCAAAAGACCTAGCCCAATAGTAGTACTCTCATCGGCCACAGAGTGCACTTGCTTATTGAAGTAACCCTTCTCTTTTCCCCCGCACTGAGTGGCAGACAGAAGGAGAAAGTTCGTGATATATTATGTTTGTAAGGATATGGCAAATTATGTAAGGATAATGCATATTGACCTTGATGCCTTTTTTGTCTCGGTAGAGCAGGTGGAAAATCCCGGTCTCGAAGGCAAGCCGGTGATAGTTGGCGGCAGGCCCGACCGGCGGGGAGTGGTAGCTTCAGCCTCGTATGAAGCACGGAGATTTGGCATACATGCGGCCATGCCTCTGGCCACTGCCTACCGCCTTTGCCCACAGGCCATCTTTATTGAAGGCAGCTTCGCCAAGTACCGTGATGCTTCACAGAGATTCATGGCTATCCTGGCTGACTTTACTCCCTTCGTTGAGCCAGTGGGCCTGGATGAGGCCTACCTGGATGTAACTGGTTTTGAATCTCTTTATGGCTCCATTCACCAGATGGCGCTAAATATAAAACAGCGGATTAACAATGAGCTGAAGCTCCATGCTTCCGCAGGTGTGGCTGGCAGTAAGGTGGTCGCCAAGATTGCCTCTGATTTGTCCAAGCCAGATGGATTGCTTGAAGTGGCCGATGGGGATGAGCGCTCTTTCCTGGCCCCCCTGCCTGTAGGCAAACTGCCCGGAATAGGCAAAAAAACGGAGCGAGTTTTACAGGGTCTAGGTATTGGTACTATAGGTAAGTTATCTGTCGCCCCACTAAGAGTGTTAAAAAGCCATTTGGGTGTGTCTGGTGAGATTCTGCACCGTCATGCCAGCGGCATAGATGATAGAAAAGTGGAGCTTCCCGGCGCGGCTAAGTCCATCAGCCGGGAGACCACCTTCGGCAAAGATACTAGAGACCGCTCCTTCCTACAGGCAACGCTGCGTTACTTGAGCGAAAGGGTGGGCAGCGAGCTGCGCCAGCGAGGCAGGCAAGCCAAGTGCATAACCCTGAAGCTCAGATACACCGATTTCACCACCATCACCCGCAGTCGCACCTTACCACAGGCCAGCGACGCTGACCAAGCCATCGCCGACACCGGGCTGGAGCTACTAAACAAAGCCTTAGCTCAAGAAAAGCAGGCGATCCGCCTGATTGGTATCGGGGTTTCAAACCTGGTTGAGCCGGGGCGGCAGCTGGCTATGCTGGATTCCTCAGCCCAGAGGCTGGAGAAACTGAATAGAGCCGTTGACCGCATACGCCAGAAATATGGCTTCACCGCCATCCAGACCGGCCGCACCCTGAGGCTAAAAGACATCTTCCGTGAGACCGACGGCGGCTACCCCCTCCACACCCCAAGTCTATCGAGGTAGGAGAATTCAACGTACCTCTAGAGAGTCATCTTCTGGAGTTCAGTTATGTCTTGGGCTACCTCAAGAGCACCGATGTACCTGCCTGCTCCGTCACTGACACGGAAATAGCCGTCCAGTATTCTGCGTCCCTTGTGCTCTGATACCCTCGTTATCGACTTCCTGCCTGCCTTCAATTCGCTGATAATCTGTTTTACCTGTTGGCGAGTCGCCTCTGAATGGCAGTCCTGCACCTTGGTGCCGAGCAGTTCCGGCGACCGCTTGAACACCTTGTGCTCGTTCTGATTGTAATATCTTATGGCATCATTTTCGTCAATGAAGGTTAAATCTACTGGCAGCGCGTTACAGATGGCTTCCAAGGTCTGAATTGAAAGCTCTTCCATCATTCACCTCCGTTATTCTGAGTATATATGTTCAGTCCGATTTGAGTCCACCTAACATATAGATTCTTTATCAACCTCACCCCCTTTAGATTTTGTAAGGTAACCCTCCCCCTTTATCCCCCTCCCTTGATAAGGGAGGGGGAGGGATTTGTTGTGAAGGGGTTCCACCCCTTCAATCTACCCCATTTAACCAAGGAGAGGGTGAGGAGTTTTTAGAGATGGCTGACGCCCCTTCAAACTACCCCAGTACGTACCTCCAAAATGGGGGATTTCTGGATATGTCAGAGGGGAGTGGTGGAAGGCCAAGCGCCTCTAAAGAAAATTACCTCCCCCTCGGTTGGGGGTCTGACCTTAGGGGTGTTTAAGAGGGGCGCTAGCCCCTCTATATAAATCCTCCCCTTCCCCTTGTCAAGGAGAGGGGGATAAAGGGTGCAAACCGGGTACAATGGTAACAAAATAAACCGAGGACATAGGTAACAGGTATAAGGTATAGGCAGGAGGAAATTGCCTATGCCATGGAAGGAGACCTGTCCTATGGACC
>SDBV01004436.1_pt1 | contig 20207 bp, 19 predicted proteins | sample 2277081 | NCBI WGS metagenome assembly SDBV01 (sample SAMN10402039, study PRJNA504765) | marine sediment metagenome | isolation source: marine sediment core GS10_PC15, 223 cmbsf | place: Arctic Ocean: Southern Knipovich Ridge | collected 2010 | reverse complement strand
TCGCGAAGATAGTGAGGTAGAAGAACACGAGAGTAAAGAAGTTCTGGTTCTTCTGAAATAATAGTAATCGAACCAGACGAGTCATGCATACGGATAAACTCGGCAGCGGTTGTACCTGCTATTCCTCCACCAACAATTAAGTAATCCACTTTTTTCATAGATTAAGGATAAATTTGCTTGCCATTTTCATCCTCCACAATAATTGCTAACACCGGGCATACTTTAGCCGCTTCGAGGAGTTTTTCATCGCTGTCACCGTTCTGCTTTTTGATCACAGCCTTGGCTTCATCATCTAGCTCAAATGTGTTTGGGGCTATTTTTGTGCAGTCGGCAGTACCGATGCACAACATTCTATCAACCTTAACTTTGTAGGGCATTTTTCAAAACCTCCAGACTTAACAGAGCGCACTTCATCCGTGTCGGATTTGGATTTATACCTAGCAATTTTAGTATATCATTTGTTTCTAATTTTCGAACTTGGGCCAGGCTTTTTCCCTCGATATTTTGGGCGAGCAGATCGGCACTGGCTTGAGAGATAGCGCAACCCCCTCCGCTATGTTTGGCTTCTTTCACTTTACCGTTTTTCAATTTCATTTGAACCCTCACTTCATCACCACACAAAGGATTATCCAGCCTTGCCTCCAAATCTGGTTTTTTGATTACCCCAAGATTCTGAGGATCAGCAATTACTTCTAGTATAGCTTCACGGTATAATTGGTCTTCTTGTTGCATTTGTAATTCGCCTTACGAGCACGGCGTCTTTGAACTGTCTGAAAATCGAAGAGGAAACGGAAACTGACCGAAGGGAATTTCCGAGGTTCCCGAGATTTTCAGTTTAGATCAAAAGCCAGCGCAGTTTGGCGATCGCTTTCGTGCTACCTTTGCGACCAAAGGTAGCAAAACTAAATTTTAAATATTTTCTTTGCTTTTTCAATCGCAGGAATCAACGCATCTATTTCTTCTTTAGTATTGTAAATATGAAAACTTACTCTAGCTGCGGCTTCGGCCTTGAATATATTTAGCAACGGCTCGGCACAGAGTCGACCACTTCGGGCCTCAATGCCCTCTGCATCCAATATAGAAACAAGATCGTGCGGATGAGTAGCAATTTTCCTATTTTTAACGATATTGAATGAAATTACTCCGGCTCTCTTATCTACATCTTTTGGTCCGTATATTTCTAGATTTTCAATGTTTGAAAGTTTATGCAAAGCGTACTCTGTGAGTTCTTTTTCGTGTTGCCGTACATTTTTCATTCCTACCGCCGATAAATAATCTACCGCCGCTCCCAAACCAATAGTGCCTTCGATATTTGGTGTGCCAGCTTCGAATTTCCAAGGAATATAGTTCCAAGAAGATTTATCAAATGAAACTCGCAGTATCATATCACCCCCGAAAATAAACGGATCCATATTCTCCAATAGTTCCTTTTTTGCATAAAGCACCCCAATTCCGCTAGGACCGAGCATTTTGTGACCGGTAAAGACGTAAAAATCTGGTTTTATATGCTGGATGCTGACGGGCGTATGAGGTACCGCTTGGGCCCCATCAATAAGGATGTTAATGTTTGGGTTTATTTTTCGGATCCGTTCCACCATTTGTTTGACTGGATTTATGGTTCCCAAAACATTCGAAACATGGGGAAAAGAAACCAATTTTGTTTTGGGAGTAATAAAATCTTCGAGTTTATTTAGTTCAAGCAACCCACCACTGTTTACTGGAATAAACTTGAGTTTTACACCTATTTCTTTGGCAAGCTGTTGCCACGGGACGAGGTTGCTGTGATGTTCCATCTGAGTCAGAAGTATTTCGTCATCCTTTTTCATATTCTTCCTAGCCCATGAAAAGGCAACCAGATTTATCGCTTCAGTGGCGTTGCGCACAAATACTATCTGGCGAGAGTCACCTGCGTTTACGAAGTTGGCAATCTTTTTTCTAGCTGCTTCATAAGCCTCTGTAGCTTCCTCTGTGAGCTTGTGAACACCACGATGTACGTTTGCGTTGTGCTGTGAATAATGAGTACTTATGGCATCTATCACCTGCTGTGGTTTTTGGCTAGTGGCGGCACTATCTAGATAAATGAGTTTTTTGCCACGAATATCTCGCTGCAGAATCGGAAAATCTTTTCTTATTTTTTTGACGTTGAGGATCATAATTCGAATCCTTGAGAATTACGTCACGCTTCGGCGGGACATAAGTTGGGATATTTTACTTGCTGGAAGCTAAAATAACAAGATAAAAAGAGGAAGGGCAGGATTTAATAGGATCCCTTCCAATCGTTGATTCAGGCTGCGGCCAAGAGTTGTAGGGCTCTTTTTGCAGTAATTATCCTGGGCTTATGGAAATCCACTCTCTCTGTAAATCTAACCGCCCAGATAGGTAGTTCTAGCTCTGATGTTGGCCTGTCGTGTAGACTCCAGTTGAAACAGCCCACCGTCGCGTTCGGATAGCCCTTATCCCTCAAGTAGTTTTCCAGTGGACAAGCAGATCCATATTTTGCCCGCCTGACCTCAGCTCGGGGGTTCAATGATTCGAGCCAAGCACGAAACCGCTTGCGGGTCATCACATACCTTGCTCGCATGAAGCATCTCCTTTAGAACCTCTAGCTTCTGCAGTGTTAGTGGTTACTCCTTCCAAGATACCTTCTGCTACGTAAGCGTCTACACAAGATCCCAAGAGACTATTACTTTTCGAAGCTTGTACTTTTAAGGCTTCCGTGAAGCGCGTGAACCACCTCGGAAGTTTTAGAATTACCCCTGTTCTAGGAGACCACGTTTTTCCAGAAACAGTTACCGTTTCAAAGCCACAGGTCCTGAGATAATCCAGCAGGTGATCTGTGCGTCCCAATCCAAAAACAATATCGAAAGGATCGTGACGCATAAGCCAACGGGCATACCGCTTTCGGGTTAGAGCCTCTCTTGCTCTCATACATCTCCTCCCTCAGGAATTACTTTGCTTTACAGAGCAGGGGGATTATATCACTTACTGGCTAATGTGATGAGTTGCTCTAGGAGAGTTTTTATTTCTGCGATTGTTTCTTTGTCGGTGATATTACCTTTTTCATCTACTTTTTCTTTCACCACACCAATACTCAACTTTTTTTCTGGTACCTTTGCACCAAAATACTCCATCAGCTGAACAAGGTGCTCCATGGCACTTGCCCCACCTCTACCTCCGGGGGAAGCGGTAATCAAGGCCGTCGGTTTGTCTTTGAACGAGAATTCTCCGCTTGGTCGGCTTGACCAATCTATTGCATTTTTTAGCACGCCAGGGATAGACCTATTGTATTCGGGAGAAGAGAGAACTACAGCATCTACAGAATCTATTTTTTCGTTTAACTTCTTGGCTTCCTCTGGAAATCCAGCGTTTTCTACATCTTCATCGAAAGATGGTAGGTTCAAATCACGCAGATCCAAAAATTCAGTTTCAGCACCTAGTTCTTCGGCTATCTTTAAAACATTCTTGACTATTTTTTTATTGTAAGAGCCTTCTCGAAGACTCCCTGCAAAACCAAGTATTTTCATAGCCTAAGAATAATAAAGAGGTCAAATAAAGTATGTAAGCAGAGTTACAAGAAATTCTTATTCGCACACTTCACCATGATTTGGAACACGAGTACATAAATCACGGGTAGACGGATCTGAATAATTTGACTCTGATCTTCTAAGATTTAGAACGATAAGTCCAAATACAATTAAAAGCAGGATACCAAGAACCACGTTCAAAAATATCTTTTTATTGTCCGTGAGTTTCATTTTAAATCCTCTGTCTTGTACATCTTCCACACGTGTTTTGTCCGCGGACTGTACTCTATTGCTACCTCATCGCCATCTTTAATAATACTAAAAAATTCCTCTAAGTCACGGCTGCTGTTTTCATCAAAATTTTGATCGCGCACTTTTAATAAGATGTGATTTTTATCTTTTTTATCTCCCCCTCTATACAAAACCTGTTTAAAAGCCCTGCCTTGAACTTTAAAAACCGGGGAGCGGGAATCGAGGTAAAAATCGTTTTTCTTGGAGACTTGAGAAATCTTCAGTAATTTGTCCTTTTCCTCTTTTGTTAATTCGCGGAAAATACTAGCTTCCTCAATAGCCCCCTCAACTAAACTCTCCCTGTATTCTTCTTTTCTCATTTTTCTCAGCTTTAAAAATCGCAATAACCATGTAAAGGCAAAAATCGGAAGAGCCGCTAAACTTAGCCGTAACAAGAAAACACTTCCTGGCTGCTGACCTTGAAGCAACCCACCATTAAAATTAAAGATCACAAGGGCCAAATTACCGACAAAAAAAAATAACGATGGTTGAGTAAAGTAACTTGGTTTTTAAATCGGGAAGCATTATCTAAATTTTAACTTCTTTTGGAGGGTAATTACAAACCAATATGCTATTTCAGATCGGTGGTTTTATACATTTTCCACACCATTTCTGTCCTTGGGCTATATTCCACTGCTATCTCTTCGCCATCTTTTATCTGTTCGAAAAAACCAGGTAATTCAAGATAATCTGCATCGGAAAAATGTTTTTTTCGTACAGTCACAAAATACCGTTTGTAACGAAACTTACTTTTTCCAGTGCTTTTTATTACACTACCTTGCACTCTAAACACTGGGGAACGTAGGTCTAAATATGTATCCTTCTCATCTAAAATAAGGCTAAAAATAAAGAGTCCAATATATAAACCCAAAATATAAGTTGCCCAATAAACAATGGAAATAGTAGGAGGCATATCTAGAACCAATAGAGGTAAAAGTGGTACTACTAAAGCATAAACCAAAAACAATACTAATACGAGTAAAAAATAGTCAGTAAATTTCTTAGATATTTTGTGATGTTTTTCAAGGATTTCCTTTTCTGGATTATTTAAAGGTCGGAAAGGGTGAGCCTCCTTGATAGCACTTTCTTTAGTACTTTCATCCCACTCTTGTCGTTGGAGCTTTCTTACATAAAAACCGCGCGCTAAATATGGATAGTAAAGCAAACCAAAGAATAAGAGGTAGAATAATATAATAGCTACTAACGCTACTACAAATATTGCTGGTCCAAACCCAATCCAAGCCAAAATAAGAATAAGCAGCGACGCAAATAGGGCAATAATTCTCTTATCCATCTACTTAATATTTAACTTCTTTTGGTGGGTAATTACAAACCAATATGCTATTTCAGATCTTGGGTTTTATATATCTTCCACACGTGTTTGGTGCGAGGACTGTATTCCACCGCTATTTCATCACCCTCTTTAATGCTATCGAAAAATTTTTCCAAATCTGGACTACTTTTTTCAGTAAAACCTTGGTTTCTAACTCTTAATAGTAAATGTCTCCTCCCTCTTTTACTTGTGGGAATAATTTGCTTGAAGACATTACCCTGAACTCTAAATACAGGAGAACGAGAATCTAAATAGTAATCATTTTTATTTCTCGCTTTAGAAATTTCAACTAGGTAGGCCCGTTCAATTTCAGTAAGATTTCTAAATATTCTGGCTTCTTCAACACCTCCCTCTTTTAAGCTCTCCTGATAGTGACTTTTTTCCATTTTTCGCAGCTTTAACCATCGCAAAAATGCCAATATAAATATTATTAATAAGGATACCAAGGAAACTCTAAGCCAGAAAGTACTTTCCTCTACTTGATCTTGCAGCGTAACACCATTGAAATTCAATATTACAACCACCAAAACTCCAATAAAAGAGGCCAAGACGATCAAAAATAATAATTTATATTTTAAACTTGGAAACATCTATTTACTATTTAACTTCTTTTGGAGGGCGTTTGCTAGTGTAGTTTTTTCTTTTTCTGGGAGTTTTTCACTGACCGGATATAAGAAACCTCTCACTACGTGACTTTTTGCTTCCTTGCGAGTAATTCCTCTACTCATCAGATAAAATAGCTGCTCTTCGTCGACTGGACCGACAGTGGAGGCGTGACCCGCTTTTACCTCATTTTCATCTATTTCTAGGCTTGGAATAGCTTCTGCCTTGGCAGTGTCGGAAAGAAGGAGGGCGTCTTCACGAAAGTAGGTATCAGTATTTTTCGCACCCTTCTTTATCTTCACCATTCCGTAGAACCCACCAACTGCCTTGTCAGTGAGCACGGATTTTATCAGTGTGTCGCTGTTCGTATCGGGAGCAACATGTTCTATATTCACATTTACTTTTACTTTGTCTTTGTTCGAAAGAAAAAAGGCCCCGATTAGGTTCAATTTCGCTCCCCGGCCAATTAGTCTTGCATTCACAGATATTTCACCAGAGCCTCTTGTCCAAACAATAGGAACTGTTTTTTCCTGATTTTCCCTTAAAACAACTGAGATATTTTTCATAGAGAAAATTATTTTAACATAAATCAGGTTTGTGATAGAGCTAACAGGCTTGCCAACTGATATACAGTAAACTGTTCAAGGAAGAATATTATGGCTATAGCAGCACCAACAATTGAAGAATTAATCAAAAAAGATGCAAAGCACCAATGCCCACCAAAAAATGGGGCGAACGTTTGCGTGAAAATACAAGCAGTTACCAAACTACCGTCAAAATTTGGGGATTTTCAAATCGTGGCTTTTTACAATGATATCGACCACAAGGAACATATAGCCATCATTCAAGGTGATGTGAGTGGCCAAGAAGACGTTCCCGTACGCCTGCATTCAGAGTGTTTGACTGGAGACGCCCTCGGGTCTCTGCGTTGCGACTGTGGAGATCAGCTGGAAGCTTCATTGAAAATGATAAATGAGCTGAAAAATGGAATCGTCCTCTATTTACGCCAGGAAGGTAGGGGTATTGGTCTGGTAAATAAACTCAAAGCTTACCAGTTGCAAGATGCCGGTCACGATACTGTGGAAGCGAATAAAATACTAGGTTTTGCCGATGACGAACGCGACTACGATGTGGCTGCTCATATGCTGTCTTCTCTGGATGTCAAATCAGTAAAACTAATGACCAATAACCCTCAGAAAATAAATGATTTGAAAAATCACGGTGTAAAAATAACAGGTAGGCTTCCTATTCAGATCCAAGCAAACAAACACAATGAAAAGTACCTAAAGACGAAGAAAGAAAAATCTGGCCATTTACTAGATGAGCGGGGACTAGAACAAGTAGATGATTTACTCGTAGAAAAGTGAGCGCATCTGCTGGTGTGCTGATGCGCCCTCCAAAACCTACCAAGATTTGGTTTGATCTCTACGCCACTTCCCTCACTACGTCGAAGCCGAAAAAGATTCCTCTTTCCCGAACTTCGTCGATAAGGTCGTGCAAAAGTACGAAGCGGTCGTGTCGATCTTCGTAACCTTGCTGATCAGTGTGAACAGTGATTCTACCGTCACCAAAACCAAACCGACTTGGTTCTATATCCACATCTGACCCAGGAAAAGCTTGTAGGAGCTGTTCCTTAACCGTCTCAAATGCGTCGCGAATCCGCGCTTGCATCGATTTACCCTCCTTCTTGTGTATCGGTGCGAAAATCGTTTTCTATTTCTAAGTTACAGCTCTATGAATTTGACTGTCAATATAGCATTTTCCTTGAAGCGAAAAATGCTGCGACCACTTCATGATCTAGGTATTTAAACGAAGAAGCGCGGCCGGTAAAGGTCGCGCTTTTGTTGGATGGGTGTCAGCCGGGTCTACTCCTCTGCTTGTTTATTGCTACAGTTGCAATAACAGAAGCAGGGGAGATTTGGATCCCAAGTACACATGGGTCCACAGGCACATGGTCCCAAATCAAAGACATAGGTTATTTTGACTTTGCCCTCATGAACTTTTCTAAAAAACACCCTCCCTAGTAGATTAAGAAGAACTGGTCTTCAGTGATCTGGTTGACCAAAACCACCAAAAAATAATCACAGCAAGCAAAGGTACTGCAATCGCAAGCTCAACGACATGGAAAGCCGCTGTTCCTTGCAGACTTGTTGTGGCTATTACCAACAACGCCAATGGCACTGTGACAACAAGCCAAACCAATCCAATCATGACGAGAAACGCCAGAAACTTCAGGAAATCCTCTCTATCCATCTTGTCCCTCCTTTCTGAACTAACCAACGGTCTCCTAAATTTCCCTATCGTTTGAATGTTACGTTGTTATTTCTGCAATTCTGTCAGACATGTGAGTAGTTTGATAAGCTTGGCTTTTTCACTACTCGAGTCTTTTCGACGTCTCTCCATTTCCTTTATCAACTTCTCCACCCCATCGATCAAAGAAGTTCTGAGGATTTCTTCTGTACAACTCTCCGCGATTTGCCTTGCAGGAATCCCCTGAGATCGAAGATTATTGCTCCAACCCCCTGCTCCCAAAAAATAGACAGTAGAATAACAACTAGGAAATTCTATCTGCATATTAACCCCAGAAAGCACCTTGCTCAGAAGCGGATGGAGTTGCTCAATCACTGATTCTCTTAATCCTATCACTGCCTCTTCTTCGTCAGGTACCGCACTCAACAGGGCAGAAAGTTGATCCATTTGGGTTTTCAAATCCTTATTTCCTTTTGTCACTTAGATCCCTCCTCCAGTTTGTCGGTGGATTTTAACCGATAGTATCGAGGATTTCAAGTTGTGGTTTTAACCGACGGAGCCGATCATTTCAAGTTGGATGAGACGGTTTAATTCTAGAGCATATTCTAGAGGAAGTTCTTTGACGATTGGTTCGATGAATCCATTGACTATCATGGATGTAGCTTCATTTTCACTCAATCCGCGGCTCGTAAGATAAAAAAGCTGGTCTTCACCTATTTTCGAAACGCTAGCCTCGTGACCCACCTGTACGTTTTCTTCTTGGATATCCATTGTCGGGTACGTATCACTACGAGATTTTGAATCAAGGATGAGAGCGTCGCAACGTACATTGGCTTTCACCCCTTTAGCTCCCTTTATCACTTTTAGTAGTCCTCGGTAGCTGCTACGACCACCATCTTTGGAAATTGATTTGGAAATTATCTGACTAGATGTATCTGGTGCCAAATGAACCGCTTTTCCACCAACGTCTTGGTGTTGCCCACTGCCAGCAAAGGCCACCGAGAGTATATCCCCTCGAGCACCACGGCCACGTAAGAAAACACTTGGGTATTTCATAGAAATTTGTGAGCCTAGATTACCATCTATCCATTCCATAAATCCGTTTTCCTCTACAAAAGCGCGCTTTGTTACCAGATTGTATACATTTTTGCTCCAATTCTGGATAGTTGTATAGCGGCAACGGGCATTTTTCTTCACATATATCTCGACAACGGCGGCATGTAAAGAATCGGTGGTGTATATAGGCGCCGTGCAACCCTCTACATAATGCACATCGGCTCCTTCGTCCACAATGATAAGGGTTCGCTCAAATTGGCCCATGTTGGCCGCGTTTATCCGAAAATAAGCCTGGAGAGGCACTTCTACTTTTACACCTTTGGGAATATAAATGAAGCTGCCCCCACTCCACACCGCGGAATTCAGGGCGGCCAGTTTATTGTCGGCCGGTGGTATGGCCTTGGCAAAATATTCTTTGAACATTTCCGGGTACTTTTTGAGAGCTGAGTCCGTATCAAGGAAAACTACACCCTTTTTCTCCAGATCTTTCTTGAGAGAATGGTAGATCACTTCACTGTCGTACTGAGCCCCCACCCCACCCAAATATTTTCTTTCTGCTTCGGGCATACCTATCTTTTCATAAGTATCGAGAATTTCGGGTGGGAGATCGGCCCATGTTTTGCTCTGTTTCTCAGTAGGCTTCAAATAATAATAAATATTATCGTAATTTATGCGGGAGAGATCGGCGCCCCACGTCGGTTGTTTTTTAGCTTTAAATATTTTATAAGCGCGCAGGCGAAACTCGAGCATCCACGCTGGTTCATTTTTATGTTGTGATATTTGACTAACAATAGATTCATCCAAGCCTTTGCGGGTTTTGAATACATATTTTTCCGGTTTGGAAAAACCATATTTCTGGGCGTAATTGGTGTTGACGGTAACTTTTTCTGTTATTGGCATCAAAACGTGGCGTATCCTTCCTGCTCAATCTTTTCGGCGAGCTTGTGATCGCCGCTTTTCACTATCTTCCCATCTACTAATATATGAACATAGTCTGGTTTTATGTGTTTGAGAATTCGTTGGTAATGAGTGATAAGTAGTATTCCCATCTTTGGGCCACTGGCTTTTTTTATTCCTTGGGCTACAAGTTTGAGAGCATCTACGTCTAGTCCGGAATCTGCTTCATCCAAAATGGCGTATTTGGGTTTAAGCAGAGATAGTTGTAATATTTCCATCTTCTTCTTCTCTCCACCGCTAAACCCATCGTTAATACTACGACGGGCAAAAGATTCGTTTATCCTCAGATCCGCCATTTTCTCCTTGGTAGTTTTTACAAATTCGGCGGGTTTCATCTTTCCATGCAGATTTCGCAGAGAACTACGCAAAAAATTCGTCACACTTACCCCAGGAATAGCCACCGGATATTGCATAGCCAAAAAAAGACCAAGTTTGGCCCGTTTGTCTGGAGTCAGTTTAGATATATCTTTACCATCGATTTTTATTTTTCCGGAGGTTACTTTGTAGCGGGGATGGCCCATGAGAGCCAGGGAAAGAGAACTTTTTCCGCTTCCGTTTGGACCCATGATGGTATGGATTTCTCCAGGTTTTATCTTCAGAGAAACACCGTTGAGTATTTGTTTCCCCGCTTCGGAGCGGGACAATCCAACAGATGCAACATGTAAGTCAATAATTTCTAACATTGGAGAACAATTTTAACACAAGAGAAAAACGGGCACTAAAAAAGCACCTTTAGAATTTCCCACTGGGGAAATATATTAAAAAATTATTTAACCTAGCAGCTGGATTTAGCCTTGTTTATCTGGTTCTGGGTTACCGGAAATAGCCGCTTCAATTATTTGTCTAGGTAGGGCCGCTGCGTTTAGTAACGCTTTTCTTACGGCTGACCCAGCTTCGGATCCGACTGAATCTGCAGCATTGATCACTCCAACAGCAGATTTCGTTGCTAAGGTCCCGCTATCAGTTCCGATCTTATCGGCAGCGTTGATAGAACCTAGTACAGCTGATACTCCTACTTCGCCTAGATCACCTCCCACTTCAGCCGCACCTTTGATAGCCCCTTTAGAAACCTCTGTGGCCGCCGCTTCTACATCACCACCTACTTCAGAGACTGCCTGAATGGAACTACCCACTACTTCGGCACTACCATCACTGACGGATTTTCCACCTTGTACGACTCCAGCTACAGCACCACTAACAACATCGGCGGCTGTCTGAACAGATGCCGAAGTAACATCACCGGCACCTTTGATCGTGTCAACTACAAGTTGTTTGGTATTATCTCGCACCGATGCGACTATATCTGCAGAACCTGAAATAACTCCAGTTATAGAGCTTTTTGCTTTTTCTCCAATTTCTGAAAGCATAATTTCACCTCCCTTCGGTAGGTGTATCGTAACGATAGCACCTCCTTTTTGTATCTTTATTATAACAACATAAAGTCAAATTATTAGTGGTTAATATTTAGAAAAATCTAGAAAGAGGCAGAGGTGAGAACAGCGGGTGTGCCCACCTCTTGTTAACGGCAATTGTGGCAAACTACCATACTTACGAACCAGTCGTGGTGTTTGCATTCTTTTTGAACGATCCGGTCTCCATCCACAAACTCGCGAACACCGGATCCTCTGCAATAAATACAATAATCATGGCCCACGTAGTCATGACAGACTCTGCAGCGAGCAGAAGCCGGCTCATCCAAAGTTAGCATCGCCACGATGATAAATCCCACAAAGGCGATGAAAATCGCAACGTGCCAACTCTCGATTCCTAGCAATAGTAAAGGCAATATTCTCTCCTCATGCTCCCTTTTCTTTTGGCGGTCGCTTTAATACTAATGTATAAGTCAAACGGGATGACGCGAGTTGTTAGTGAAAAACCCTTTTAAGGAATTTTTATTGTACTCTGAGTTGTATAGTTCAAAGATGACTTAACTTTTTGGTGCTGGATGATGGCTGGTTCGGCAACATAATTCCCCTTTGCAGCTACCCTTGCGAAATACTTTATTGATTTACCGAATCCTGTTCTTATACAAAAACTAATCGTTTGTCCGGTATTTTGATACACATACCAGATATCTTTCTCATTCACATAAAGCGTTGGGTTGGTAACCGCCCTCAAACCAGAAGGCAAGTGATCTCGGACTTGATAACATCCCGATTCTACAGGGCCTTTGATGTCATAATTTATGGTTACTTTCACTAAAGAACCGTCAGCAATAGTAGTCGTCGTTTTATTGTTTACTGAATAGTGCCTACTTATTGATAAATTAGAATCTTTTGTCACCTCCCCCTTATTTAGCTCTGTTTCATATGAAATACTCACCAATATTTTTCCCTTAATATCCCTAAACCCTATCTTTTTTAATTCACTAGCATTTGCAGAAACTTTGTATGGTTTACCTTCCAATTTGATTTTTTCGTCCTTACCTCTCAAATTTAAGGTAAAACTAGCTTCATTTGATTTAAAACCCGCTAAATAATCGACCGAAGCTAGGGTTCTTTCGAGATCTATCAAAGTCTCACTTGGCACCTCATCAGCAATGTAGCGCATCAGCAATATAGCTTTTTTGTCTTGCAGCTTGGCTCCAACCATCGCCGCTAAAGCCGTGTGTTGAAGAGAAACATCTTTATCCTTATTTTTAATATAAATATAAGGTGCTTTTTGCTCACTACTCTTAGAGAGGATGGTATTAAATAGACTTCTCGCTTTTTCTTTATTTCCTAGCTCTATATGAGCCAAAGCAACATAAAGTTGTTCGGTCAAACTAAGTTTCTTATCAGAAATAGTTTCAAGCTGCACCAAAACCGGGTCTCCAATTGAGGCCAATCCCCAAAGAGCTATGATTGTTCTTTCTCTACCTTCGTTTTTTCCATCAAGAATTGAAAGGAAATAACTTCTCAAACCGTCTTTATCAAAGTTGTTGGCATTGTATGAAGCCACTTTTGCAGATAATTCCAGATCGTTATCGGCTCGAGGAAATATTGCCAACCCTCCATCACTTGTTTGATACCGAACAAAATTCACTGGTTCCACAAAGTGGCCTTCTTTGAAATATTTTTTCAGAAGTTTTGATGCTATTTTCTGTGATAATTTTGTCTCTAAACGGTCACTGAAAGACCAAAGTTGTTTCCTCAAACTCGGATATGTCACTCCCAAAATCTTATTGGTGAAAGTCAGTGTATTTTGGCCTGACCCACCTGTTAGTTTCAATCCTTCCTTCAGCTCACTCTCTTTTATTTTTCCAGTTTTTGCCCTACCATCAATAACCGTTATTTTCTTTACCAACGTATCTTGAGACCCTTTGGCTCTAACTGTAACTGAAAGTTTGTGGATCCCAGATTTAAGTTTTGGTAGCTTGCTAAACACTGCCGTGAAGGCTTTACCTTTTATCTTTTTCTCCTCTTTCCATCCTAAACTAGCTACTTTAACGGCAAATTCTACACTGTCACCAGCTTTTAGATCGCTCCCAAAGGCTCGTAATTTTATTTCCGGTTTGTCTTCGATTAAAAACTCGCTTGGGGAGTTTATCTCAACAAATAGTTTTTTTGAAACAACTACGTTTCCACTTCCCTTTCCTACTTTCAGATCATTGGTCACCGCCTGACCAGAAACCCGCCAAGTAGTCAAATTGTCTGGAAGATCGATTTCTATTGAGCCTTTCCCATTTTTCCCAGTCATTATTGAACCGAAATAAACTTTGTCACGAAAATCAGTCCGACCTCCTCCGCCACCGCCGCCACCACCACCCTGAGCGCCAACTGGATATTGGTGGGATAAATACGTCCCAATTATTCCATTGGGAACTACTCGGTAGATACTAGCAAGTGGGTCCAAATATCGTGATTCATTAGAAATAGCATATAAAGATTCATCTATTACGTTCAGATTAACCTCAGCAGAAACTCCTTTACCGTTCTTGTCGGTCACTTCTACTTCGAGTTTGGCTCTTTCTCCAGGACTATATTTTTCCTTGGAAGGTTTGATTTTTATACTCAGGGCTTTTTGCTCCTCATCAAAATCAATCAGCGATCCAGAATTCCGCCAAAAATAGGGGGTGGATCCTGATTTGTAGGTAAAACCGTTGAAATATACTCCAACGACATAAATATTTGGTACATGCTTTTGCTCAAACTTAAATTTATAAGTAGCTGACGACGAAACGCTGTGCTCTGTTATACCGTTGCGACTTTGAAAATATAGGAATCTTGAATCGCTATTGGATTCGAGATTTTCTTGGCCTTTTTTAAACTTTAGTTCAACAGACTCACCCAATTTATACTCAGCTGGAGAATCTTTTGTATTCTCAAGATAATACTGAGTTGGCGAATCTGAATTTATCGAACGACTTAAATATACAGTTTGGATTTGCTTTCGTCCTCTACTGTCCTTCACACTCAATACCACCCTGTAGGATTTTTCAGTATCGGCCTCAAATTTTAGTGAAAAATTACCTTTACTATCACTTTTTATTTGTTGGCTTTCAATCGGAAATACGTTTTCTTTGTAATCATATGTCTTTACTACCTTTTTTTCGATGAAATCGTAGTACTGACCGATTTCTGTTTTGGTAAATGTAACCTCCAAAATATCTGCGGTTATATTAATTGAAGCTGGAGAACCTAGATAATCCTCGCTATAAAGTTCTTTGATTTTTGAAAGGTCGATGTTTTTTATTTGACCAGTTATTTTTGCTTGGGTTCCGTCAATCTTTCCCTCAGCCTCTATGTTCATACTAGATACGAACGTCTGTACACTTGCACTGCCTGAAATGTGACCAATTTCAGACTCATTTGGAGTTATATAAACACCGAAAAGTCTGGGGGTGAAGTTTTCATTTGTTACTACAGCCGAAATACTAGCTTCCCCATTACTATCTGTTTTTATATTCTTTTGTACATCGTTCGTAACTTTCAGACTAACGTTGGGGGCTGGGGTTCCTTCAAAAAATTCGGTTTTTATCTTAAATGACACCTTTTCTCCTGAAAAGGCCGCTTTTTTTGAAGGTGTTACCTTTATTTGATAGACAGGTTTATCAAATATTCCAACCTGTATATACTTAATATCGATTACCTTTCCGTCTACCATAAGTTCTACGGTGTAAGTACCGAGATTTAGGTTGGTAAAGTCTAATGACTCAGAGAAAGTACCCAATTCTGATAAATTTGTCTCCTTGGAAAGGATAGTGACGGGATTATAAAAATAGTCGATATAGGAGCTCTGTTTCAAGATTATTTTAGCTTTTGATGGTTGTTTACCTTCTCTTTTTTTGACTAAACCCCAAACGGAAAGCGAATCGTTGGTACGGTATAGACCTCTATCCGTATAAAGATAGTGCCAGTACTTATCACTAGGTCTGTCTATAGAAAAGGTGTTGCCCACTCTCAATACCAACACCGAATTACCTGAAACTATTTTGAAGTAGTGGAATTTACCACCTTTTAGATCGCCTGATGATTTTATTTTTGCTATCCCATCCTTATTTGTTACCCCAGATAATTTTCCGTCAATCATACTTATTTTTGCGCCGGTTATGGGTTTTTTGGTATCTACCGAATTTACCCAAAACAATGTATTTTTGTTACTCAAGGCAGAGTAAGCCGACACTGGGGTGATCTGCAGCCAAGCTTGATCTACTATTTCGTTACCAGACCTACCTTCCACTAAATAATATCCGTTTGCTAATTTCTCTGGAAATTCAAAATACCCAGCGAACTGCGTCTTTTTTAATATCGGGTCAATTGTCATCAACCTAGTCAATTTATCTGTAGGGTATTTCCTTGTTTGATAGCTGGTCCAAGTTGGAACCTTATCATTTTCCTGAAGTGATTTTATAAATTCCGTTTCATCAAATTTATAAACAATTATTTTTCCTGGGATATCGCCACCACTTCCCTCCAAGACTGGTTTTTCACTTGTTGGGAATTCATAAGTTAGAAATGAAAATGCGCAGCATCTTGATTCTTCATCCTTATCTACTGTTTTTGTTTCAAATTTAAATACTTTATCCTTGGCTAAAATCTCTTTACTACCTTCTAAGCTTATACCTTTTTTTACTGTCACCGTGTATAAAGTTTTCGGTTTGAGATTATTTGGTATAAAAACCAAAGTTCTCTTGTGTTTTTCGAATTTTCCAGCTATTTTGGGCGAAATACTAAAATATTTATTTATTTCCTTAAAGTTAAAATTTTCGTGGCTAAATACTACTTCGATCCCAGTATCAATCTTCACAAAATTTGACTTATCTCTGGGTAAAGTCTGTAATATCCGGAAATCTCCTTTCACTTGAAACGCCCATGAAAGCGTTTTTTCTACTCCGGCTTCCTTTGCTTTTATTTCAAATTTATAAATTTCATTTTTTGAAAGATCTCTGGCTAATTTGATCTTGTATTCTGTTTCGGAAATTTTATCGAGAGCATAATTATTCTTCGGTGAAATGCTCAATGCTGCTTTTAGTTTTTCTGCTTCAATAGGCTTTTCACTTTTCAAAAGAAATTCACTATCAACATCTATCCCTGTTGTATCTTTTGAAAGAGCTTCGAGTTTGAAATTGTTGGTTTCTAGTAATATTGGAGGGGGTTTGGAAACAACTACAAAAATAATTACTAGAAGTAAACCAAAATTGACTGTAAGGATAACACTCAGAGGAATTGAAAGTTTTTTATGGCGAAGGTAAATTCGCTTAAAACGAGCCCAATATGATAAAAATGAGTTTTTTACCGAAGAAAAAACCCTCGAGACAGCCTGCATCCATTTAACTCTATCACTAAATAATTACCTAAACAATATGTAGGAATTAGGGATAGATTTGCTTACCCTTTTCGTCTTCGAGAATAATTGCTAGTACTGGGCAGCTTTTTGCTTTTTCTATTACTCTATAGAAGAAGAAAGAGAAAAGAAAAAGCGAAAATTTATACTGCAACCCCACCAATAAAAGGGTAAATTATTTCTTTTGGACAATCGTTCTGTGAGGATAGGGTATTTCGATTCCCTCTTTGTCAAAGGCTTCTTTTAGTCTCTTACGCAATTCTCCCATCACTGCCCACTGTTCGATTGGTTTGGTGGTACCGACTATTTTTAATTCAATGGCACTGTCACCTAGATTGTCCACTCGAAGAACGTTGGGCGCTTCCTCGATTTTAGGCGCAAACTCTTTATCTTTTGCCAGTTTCTCTCCAACCTCGTTTATCACTTTTATAGCGTGGTCTAGATTTGTTTCATAGGCCACACCAATATTCATATTTATCTTTGAATAATCTTGAGTAAAATTGCTAGCGGTGGTCACTTCTCCATTGGGAATCGTATGTACTATCCCATCAAGATCACGTAACACAGTTCTTCGTAAATTTATATCTTTTACCAAACCGGTTTTTCCGCCAATCTCGACTACATCACCTTTTGAGTATTGGTTTTCAAGCAAGACAAAAAGCCCGGCGATGATATCTCGAACCAAGTTTTGGGCACCAAAACCAACGGCTAGTCCGGCAACACCGGCTCCAGTGAGAATAGGAGCAATATTTATTCCCAGCTCAGAAAGAATGATAAACCCGGCTATTCCCCAGATTATTGTTCCTACCGTAGCGTGAAAAACAGACTTGATGGTTTCAACTCTTTGTTTGAACTCTACCTTGTTCTCTACTTTATTGCGTTCAGTAGCGAGTTTGAGGGATTCACTGATAGCTTTGTTGGCTATTTTTTGAACGATGTAAGTGGCTATCAGGATCACAAGTATCCTACCAATACTTGGCGTAAGAGAGGTTATAATTGCTTGTGGATCGATCTCAAATCCTAGAATGTTCATAGACGGCTAAAAGCCTAGCAAAAGGGCTGAAACTTGTCAATCAAGGGTAAATCTGCTTTCCGTCCTCATCCTCGAGAATAATTGCTAGTACTGGACAGCTCTTTGCTCCAGCCAATATATCTTCATACTTATCCTTCTTTTTGCCCCTCTTTAGAACAGCGATTAGCTCATCGTCCAGTTCAAATGTATTGGGTGCCAAGACCACACACGTCCCTACTCCAATACACAGTTCCCTATCTATCTTGATCTTCATAAAGATATAAGTATATCAGAGGTTGCATTCATAGATTTATTTATTCTATAGTTAAGTTAAGATGGTATCTGCCTTAAAGATCTATCTCCTGTTGGTGATAGGTCTGACAACTTCAGCATTTTTGGTTTTTATGCTACTTCAGCCCAGTAGTAATAACGATCAAGACCCGTCGGTACTTCACGCAGTTACAAACACAACGTCAATTTTATACGGATCCAATCAAGAAGAGCTACACTGCGTAGAACATCACCTCGACCTGTTAAATGACAATAATACTTCTGGGTCTCAACGATACAATCAGATTTTAAATGGTTCTTTCTTCAATTCCGAAGAAACCCACATTGTGGATCTCTGTCTACATGGCAGTGGAACTGGATCACTACCCCCAGAACCTACTGCTGGTCAACCTTGGTCCAACCTAACACAAACAATCAAGACCTGTTGGGAGGGCAGTATTGGGCCAAACGGGCCCTACCGAGTCGATCATATTGTCAATATTGGTTTTAGACCTTCTGATCTTGAATTTCTGAAATTGGATGCATGCTATAGCTCAACTAGCCCACCACCTGATGATGGCTCTTCTAGTTCGTCTGGAACTACAAGTGGGGTGTCTGGAACCGGTAGTAACACTTCTTATTCAACCGTTGGTGAGCGTTTCCCTATTGAATCGCCCCAAAGAGACTGTGTGAAAAAAACATTAGGAGTTGATTTTGATTGGTTTAACAACAGCGCCAACCCTAACGTTGCTGGCGGCTACGAAAGATTCCACCATCTGGAAGACAAAGCCCGAAAATGTTTCCAGAACAATCCTCCTCCACCTTCAGATAATGAACCGCGCGATTTCCTTTCACCAGTAATGATTAGTTGTTTGAAAAATGTAATTGGGGAAACTCGCTTTACAGCTATCTCATCAGGAAAAGCTGATCCAACCCCATCTGAGGCTGAAAAAGGAGGGACTTGTTTTGAAAAATTTCATGATGTAGAACGTCCAAAGGTCGAGTATCATTCAAATGAAACGTTGGGTAAAGCAACGCAAAGTTGTCTAAAACTGGCCGTTGGTGATAAACGTTTTGCTGAAATCTCTTCGGGTAAGGTTCCTACCTCTAGTGAAATAAAGAAGGGTAAAGAATGTTTTGGAGATTCTTCTTCGCCGTTTGCTCCTCCGGCCGTCCTAAAAGTTGATACCAAAATCAAAGCCTGTATCAACACCGCGATCAATAAGGACCGTCTATCCAAAATAAAGGCTGGGGATACAGAACCAACGGATGCTGAAAGAAGCAAGGTAAACGCCTGTTTTGCTAAAATAAATGATCTCCAATTGGCTTTCCTACCAATCCCACCGGACCAAGTACCATTTTTGAAGATTGACTCATCTTTAGCTGACATAAAGGGAGTGAAAACTACTTATCAAAAGGCAAGTTCTGGAAAAGAACACCCGGTTACTACTTACTCCGGGTCTGGTAAACCGAACAGCACGCTAGATCTGTACTTCTTCTCAGACCCGATCGTAGTGACCGTAAATACCGATGCCAACGGGGTGTGGTCTTACAACTTGGACGTCCCACTAGAATCTGGCGATCACACTTCGTATGTTGCTGTAAAAACAAGTGGTGGCGAGGCAGTGCGAAGCGATGTGTTCCGCTTTGGTGTGGCTCAAGCCGAGGCAACTGATGGTCGAGAAGGTGGTCTGATAGTTCAAGGCAGTAGTCTTACCGACCAAATAAATAATTATCTAGTTTGGGTAGTTGGGTTGGTAGTAATTGGAGTCGTCGGGCTAGTGGGAATTGTGATCTACCGAAATAGGAAAAAGAAAACAGAACTCCCTAGCCAACAGATGGGAATGTAATCGTAAACTGACTTCCCTTCCCCTCTATTGAATCGACGAATACCTTGCCTTTCATTTTCTCTACTATTTGCTTGGTGATCCAAAGGCCAAGTCCCGTCCCTGGAACGTTTTTGGTATCGTCATTTTTGATGCGGTAAAATTTCTCAAACAGTTTCTCTCTAGCTTCCGGCGACATACCGATTCCCGTATCGTTTACAAAAGTTCTTATCGTGTCACCTTCTATCTTTTGAGTGATCGTCACACTACCTTCTTTGGTATATTTGACGGCGTTCCCAATTATATTTATAAATACTTTT
>SDBV01004435.1_pt1 | contig 20211 bp, 39 predicted proteins | sample 2277081 | NCBI WGS metagenome assembly SDBV01 (sample SAMN10402039, study PRJNA504765) | marine sediment metagenome | isolation source: marine sediment core GS10_PC15, 223 cmbsf | place: Arctic Ocean: Southern Knipovich Ridge | collected 2010 | reverse complement strand
CTATTATTTATCATTGTAATGCTGCGGCAATTCAAAAAGAGTGTGAAGATTTCTGTCATTTTAATAATGCTAAGGTTCATGTTCCGCTTAAATACTCAACTAAAGTTGATCTAGATGTTACAGCTTACGAATTTTACAGAAGGAATTATCCGGATTTCTTCTTATTGCTCGCAAAACATGTTGAAATAAAGCCGGCCAAGACAAGTGTTCAAGTACCTAATTATGGGAGTGGTGAAAATGCTAAATGAACTAGCTGAGCAAGTACGAAAAATCAATCATAATAATAGCTGGAATATAACTGTTCCTGGCGATTGGAGTAAGCCGTACAAGGTTCCCGCGATTCTCGCATTAATTCATTCGGAAGTATCAGAAGCGCTTGAGGCTTTCCGCAGGGACGATAGGAGCAACTTCGGTGAAGAATTGGCTGACATTCTGATTCGCGTGTTGGATTGCGCTCCTGGCCTTGGTGTTGATCTTGATAAAGCTGTTCAATATAAACTGACGTTCAATAAGACACGCGGCTATCGTCACGGTGGTAAGCGAATTTAGCAGTTAATCAAATATGTTAATTTCACTATGAGAACAATGAAAATGACTGAGGTAAGCCAGGATATTCAAAGTTACCTACCGAAGAAGGATGAGATCGCCAGCCGAATCTTCGATGAATATCAAAAGAGAGGCGAATCAAAGGAGAAGAGGCAATATCTTGGCGCTTCGGCTATTGGCGAAGAATGTGAAAGGCGATTGTGGTTTAGTTTTAGGCATGCTTCTGAAGCGAAATTCCCGGGTAGGATCTTTAGACTTTTCGAGACAGGTGATCTTGAAGAGATTCGTATGGTTAAGGATCTACGTAGTATCGGCTGCAAGGTTCACGAAGTCGAATCATACGGGAATCAATTCGAGGTTACTGCCTTGGGTGGACATTTTGCAGGGCACATGGATGGATGCGCTAAGGGTATTCCAGGTGCTGAGAAAACTTGGCATGTTCTCGAATTCAAGACGCACAACGATAAGTCGTACAAGCACCTAGCAAAACACGGTGCCAGGCAGTCCAAGCCGAAACATTTTGCGCAGATGCAAATCTATATGCATCTAACAGGCATGAAGCGTGCTCTGTATCTAGCTACAAATAAAAACGACGACAACTTGTATCCGGAGCGGATTAAATACGATGAGTCCTTTTGCCTTGCTTTGCTAGAAAAAGCCAAGAGAATCATCTTTTCACCGCACCCGCCAACTCGGATAACTGATCGTCCCGATTATTACAGTTGCAAATTCTGTGAAGCTAAGGAACTATGCCACGGCGGCGACTGCTCAGTATTACCGATTAAGTCGCTATCGTGCCGGCAATGCTGCCATGCTACGCCACGAGATGATGGCCTTGCCAGATGGATGTGTGACAAGCATAATAGAGGTCTATCGCCAGAGGACCAAGACTTGGCCTGCAACGATCACCTGATACTCCCTGGAATGATCTCGTTTGCACAGCCATGTGGTGCTGGTAAGGACACGAATGGCGATGATTATATTGTATTTTCTAGCCCCAGCGGCGGCGCATTGTGGTATGTGGGAGCGCATAAGCAAAGCTTTTCTTCTAAAGAACTCACTTCGATCAGGAAACAGGATTTAGCGAATGAGGTAATCCTGGCAGCCAAGGGTTGCATGGGTGATATTGACGTTCAGGTAGTGGATGATATTCTCACAAGGTATCCTGAATCAGGCACCAGAGTCGTGTGGTCAGGGCATAGAACTGAAGCGTTTGAAGAGTGGGAGAAGCAATACAGTGAAGATGTGCAGAAACTAGAGCCAGTTGCATTTAGCTCAATCGAGAACGATCGGGATGTGGCTGAATTCTCTGGCGGAAGATTATTGGTGTTTATCACTTCAGGTTATGGCGCAGAAATCAGAGAAGGAATAGAATGAATAAATACGTTGTTGGATTCTTAAAAGAAAAAGATAGAATTCTTCTCATAAAAAAGAAGAGACCCAGTTGGCAAGCTGGTAAATTGAATGGCATAGGCGGGCATATTGAAGTAGCAGAGAGTCCGCTCATGGCTATGCGTCGTGAGTTTCGTGAAGAAACTGGTTTAGTAATTCAAGATTGGACTAAATCAGCCATAATGCAAGGTCCAGATTGGATTGTTCATGTTTTCTTTGCTTATGGTCCAATTTATCAAGCAAAATCTATTACCGATGAACAAATTTTAGTTGTTTTTGCACGCTCGCTTCCATATCATACTTTACCGAATTTACATTGGTTGATTCCATTAAGTTTCGATAAACAAGTAACGAAACCAATAGAGATTCAATATTCTAATTCAGAAGATCTTGCAACCGCAAAAAATCAAAAAGGAGTGTAATGAGTGAAAAAGCAATGGAAAAATTGGACGAACAATTTCACGAAAAAAAACAAATCTGATCTAAGACTTTTGATGCGTAAGCAATATCAAAAAATTACTTTCTGCCCGCCAGTACCAAAGAGAGGAAAACTTGAAAAACTATTGATTTTCTTTAAGAAATTTTTCAAAAGGAAATAAAATGATTGATATTGCTAAAATGCGTATTTGTACAGAGATTCTTGCTGAGCGAGAAAAGCAAGATAGAGAATGGGGCTTACAAAATTACGGAAATGATCATTGGCTTACTATTCTTACCGAAGAGGTTGGAGAAGTAGCAAAAGCTATTCTTGAAGATGCAGATTTAGAAATTCAAGAAGAGCTGGTGCATGTAATTGCTGTTGGCGTAGCGTGGTTGGAGTGTATTGAAAGGACAGCCAAATGATCCATATTGAATACGCTGTGCCTTACTGGTGGAATTACGGTTTGTTTGAAACTGTTCCATTTTATATAGGAATAACTTGGGATGGATGCGGTACATTTGTCGTGAACGAATGCGAAGGGTTTATCGCATATCCTGAAGAGCCAATTTCAGCAGAGATAGAAAACGACAAAAGACTTTTAATACTTGAAAAACAAATTCTCGTAGTTGGTGAAACCATGGAAGCTATTGCTAAGATGTTAGCAGAATGATTCCTCGCCCTTACCAACAAGAAGCGATTGACGCTCTACACGCTCACATTTGCGAAAAGAATACAAACCCTTGTGTTGTTATTCCGACAGGCGGCGGAAAGAGTGCGTTAATAGCTTGGATGATTATGAAATGGAAAATTGATGCCCCACAATTTAGAACCATTATCCTCGCTCATCGAAAAGAGCTTATTGAACAAAATGCTCAAGAACTTCAGAGGATGTATCCCGAATTTAAGGTCGGAATCTTTTCAGCTGGTCTCGGACGAAGAGATTACGATACCGATATCTTATTCGCTTCAATCGACTCCGTTTATAAACGATCAGGTGAATTTACACCTTTTGACGTTGCCATGGTCGACGAGGCGCATCGAATTCCCATTAAAGGAGAAGGAAAGTATCGAACTTTTCTTCAAGGTTGCCGACAGAACAATCCAAAGCTCCTCGTTATCGGTTGGACAGCAACTCCATATCGGATGGGCGTCGGATCAATCTGCCATAAAGACCATTTGCTGCACGAAATTTGTTACGAAGCCAGTATTACTAGCCTCATCCACGATGGATACTTGTGCAAACTCAGATCAAAAGTTGCAATACATCAACCAGACCTTTCAGATGTTAAAAAGACCGCAGGTGAATATACCACTTCAGACTTAGCTAAGAGAACGAATATTGGCAAGGTTGTTGATGCGGCCGTTGATGAAGCGGTTCGCATTATGAATGCGGAGAAAAGAAAACATGTAGTTTTCTTTTGTGTAGATGTTAAGCATTGTGAAATGGTTTCTTCTTCTCTTAAGAGACATGGCATTACGGCTCCGGCAGTAACAAATAAAACCAAAGTTAATAAAAGAGAGAAGATTGCAAATGATTTCAAAGCTGGAAAATACCGTGCATTTTGTAATGTCAATGTCTACACCGAGGGGTTTAATGCGAAGTGTGTTGACTGTATTGTGTTATTGCGGCCCACGTTGTCACCCGGACTTTTTTCTCAGATGGTGGGAAGAGGATTACGGGTGGGAAGAAAAAAACTCGATTGCTTGGTGCTTGACTTCGCCGGCTGCATTGAAGAGCACGGGCCAATTGACATGCTTGGCGACGACGAAATTCGTATGGCCGTTTGCAACGCATGTAGAGAATCTTTCTCGCGTGCTACTGGAGTGTGTCCAGCTTGTGGGTGGATAATACCTAAGCAGGAGATTGAGCGAGCAGAAGCTATTGAAGCTGTCAAGCGTATGCATACTTCCAGAATCTCCCAGAGGTCTATCCTCTCGGATGCACCAGAAGTACTTAGCGTTAACGAGGTTTATGTCAGTAGGCATCGAAAAGAAGGAACGAAAGATAGTCTCCTTGTTCAATACCGATGTGGAATGAGATACTATAAAGAGTGGATTTGTCTAGATCATCATAGCTACGCTGGAAAGGAAGCGCATAAATGGTGGACTGAAAGATTTGGTTATTGTGTAGAGCCTCCAACGGTTGATAGTGTACTTAGTAATTTCCTTACAAGCCAAACGATTGCAAATTATACGAAAACTATAACCGTAAAGAAAGATGGCAAATATAATCGGATTATGTGTTATAACGAGAAATTATAGACTAAATGAGTACGCTAAAAGAACACGCTACTTGGTATGCCGGCCACGGGTGGAACATTTTCCCCTGTCTCCCAAGGCAGAAAGTACCGGCGACAGCGCACGGCGTCAAGGATGCGACTACTGATCTCGCGCAGATTGACAAATGGTGGGCAGCGAATCCGAACTACAACATCGCTTTCGCGTGCGGAGGGATCAGTAATCTCTACGTCGTCGATGTTGACTTCGACAGCGAGAAGGGAATCAACGGCTACGAGTCTCTGAAGGAGTTTCCTACGCTTCCGTCAACCTCCATACAACAAACACCACGAGGCGGCCGCCATGCGTTCTATACGGCAAAGAATCGACCAAGCAACAAGAACAACTTCCGACCTGGCATCGACATACGCGGAGATGGGTACTATGTCATATTGACGCCGAGCATACACCCGAACGGCAAGTCATACGGCTGGGTGCCTGGTTATTCCCCGTGGGAGCACATCCCGTCCGAGTTTCCGGACTTCATGCGACCGGCGCCTAAGCCTGAGCAGGTACTAGCTCAAGCTACATCTGCACTGGTGCCTGTTATTGATAGCAATAGGCTCCGGCGTGCTAGCAGCTATCTTGCTTCGATCCCTTCGGCCGTACAAGGGCAGGCGGGGCACGATAAGCTCCTGTGGGCTTTTCAGTGTATGGTTCACGGCTTTCTTCTTTCTAATGAAGAGGCATTTAATATACTCGCCTTGGAGTTCAACCCAAGGTGCGAGCCTCCGTGGAATATGTTAGACGGAAAAGATCGTAAAGACTTTTGCCGTAAGATTAACGAAGCTAGAAAAAATCCACCTAGACACCCAAAGGGATGGTTGCTGGCCGCAGAAGGAGAACATAAAGAAGCTAGCCCTCAAATAAAAGCTTCGATTAAATCACTTCTAGGAACTGAGGTTGTTGATACAACAGTAACTACATACAAGGCTCCAACCTCGGCTATAGTAAAAAATATTCCGTATGCTCGTGTTCGACCCATTAAAAAGGAATACAATTTTGTAATAAATCCATTTGGATTTCTTGGCAAATTTTGTTCATGGGTAAATGCTAATTCCATGAGATCACAACCGATACTTACCCTCGGGGGTTCACTAGCATTTTTCGGAGTATTATTCGGTCGTAAAGTTAAAGATCGAACGGGTATCAGAACAAATGTTTATTGTATGGGAATTGGAAAATCATCTGCCGGCAAGCAACACATCCAAGATTGCATAAGAAATATTATTGATGTAGCATGTTGCCATCATCTTCTTGGGGGCACTGAATTCGCTAGCGATACTTCTATTGAAACAATGCTTGAAAATAAACCTTCTGTGCTTTATTTAATGGATGAAATTGGGCATATACTTATGCACTTAAAATCAAAACCAAGTTCATGTACGGAAAAGATTGTTCCAGTACTCATGAGAATCTGGTCGTCGGCAAAGAATTCATTTATTGGCAAAAGCTACGCTGATGAAGATAAAAACAGACGTATTGTTCAACCATGTTTATGTATTTATGGAACGTCAACTCCAGATCGTTTTATTGAGGGAATGTCTGATGCTGAATTAAACGATGGTTGGCTCTCTAGATGCATGGTATTCGCTACAGACAATAAGCCTTTCAAGAATCGTAAATATATAGAGCCTATACCTCCAGTTGAAATTTGTAACTTCGTAAATGCATGGGCCTTCCGGGAGATTGAACCTGCGGAGTCTGATACCGTCTATGCGTGGCAGCATCATGCTGGTGACGAAGTTGAAAAAGCCCCTCCATCACAAATAATCTTACCAGCTACAAGTGAAGCAGAACAAATATTTGAAAATTTTGACTTACTCTCTCGATCAATTGGTGAAGAGAGTCCAATAGTCGAATGTCTCTGGGATAAATCTGAAGAAAACGCTAGAAAATTTGCTTTAATTCTAGCTGCATCAGTTAATTATGATGATCCCATTATTGACGGCGCGTGTGCCGATTATGGATGCAAACTTGCTTCATATCTTTTAAGGGACTTCGGGTCAAGTATGGTTGGCCAAATTTCCTCTACTCCATACGAAGAGAAAAAGAATAAGATTTGGAATATAATTAAGCGAAAAGGACAGCTTGGGTGTGGAAAGAAATCACTTGCTAATGCTAGTGGATGGTCATCTAAAAGAGAAAGAGATGATTTACTAGATGACCTTCGTGAGGCTGGAAGAATAATAACCAAATTCATAGAAAATGAAGAAACTCATTGGGCCACAGAATACTATCCGAGTTAAAAATGTCTGTTTTTGAATTGTTCAGAATATCCCTTCCGATACCGGTAAAAGTGCTTTCACCAAATTTCACAATAGGTTCAATAGGCAGCAGATTTGCAAAAGCTTCTGCTGTTAAAAGACATCGAAAGATGGCCTGTGAAGCTGTATTGGATGCCGAGATAGAAACGATGCCATGGAAGCATGCCATCGTTGAGGTTGCAATTTATTACGCTACTAAAAGGCGGCGCGATGAAGATAATGCAATGGGATCTTTGAAATCTTTCTATGATGGAATCGTTGATTCTGGTCTTGTCGCTGACGATGATAAAATTAACATGACAAGAAAAATGCCTCGGTTATTATTCGATAATGAATTTCCGCGAGTTGAAATGATTCTTACGAGATCAATGAGAGAAAGAAGATGATTAACCTTTCAATAGAAGAGAAGATTAGAAAAATGATCATAAGGGGTTCTGAAGATCAATCAATTGCTAAATTGGTTGATGTAACATGTGTTACAGTGAAAAAGATCCGAAGAATCATGACGCTTGTTGATTTTATTGACGACCAATTAAAGGAACAAGTGATCACAATGTTATGCGGGGGCTACACGTATGGAAAGATTGCTGAGATTACGAAAATAGATAAAGAAACTGTGTCAGCAATAGGTCGATTTTGTTATCTTAGATCAAAGAAAAAAATGGCAAAAGTACCTGCTCCTTTATGTTTATCCTGCAAGGCTGACATTGACTCCCTGAATGATGAACCATGTTTTACAATAGATGCGGCTAATGATAATGATATAATTAAAGAAGCCAGGGTGATGTTCGGAGTTATTTGTAATATTGTGGGCTTGGACAGCCTTTGTATTATTGCCAGTCCGATTTTCGGAGCGATTGCCAAGGAGGCCGGCCAAATTAAGGGGCGAGTAATTAGAGGAGAAAAAAATGGGAAATGTAAGACTGAAACCAAGTGAAGTTGCGAAAATCAAATCGAAGAATAATATTTGGTTTGAAAAACTTAATGAGGTTGATCAAAAATGGATAAAAAGATTGGTTCAAGAAATTGCCACAGTTCAAGATCCAGCTTATTATTCAATTGCCTTGTGTGTGATTGAGATTATTAAACCAAATGCGCATGAAAATACTATTGTTAAATATCTTAAACGAGAGGTAATATTGTGTCTAGAAAAAGACCAAGCGAAGTCGTAGCAGAGTCATCCGAAGTCACTCTACAGATTGAAAAAGAAAGGATCAAAGCTACGGCTGCGAAGTACAGGCGCCTTTACGAGCAGGCGACAAGGGCGATTCTTACTATGGAAGGGCGGTTCGACGCATTAGCCGGGGTTAGTGATGACTTTCCAGTTCAGAGGTTCAAGAAGGTAAAGCAGTTAAAGGGCGGTACAGTGGCTGCCGTAGCGCCGGCCACAGACTGGCACGTTGAAGAACAGGTTTTTGAGAAAGCTGTAAACGGTAAAAACAAATTCGATTTAACGATTGCGGAGGCTCGAATTAAGCGATTCTATTCTGGCATCGTTGAAGAGATCGAACACCAAAACCACCGTAAGAGAGTATCTGAATTGTGGCATCCTTTACTTGGCGACCTGATAAGTGGTTACATACACGAAGAATTGATAGAATCGAATACTCTATCTCCTGTAGAAGCTTGTGTATTCGTTCAGGAAATGGTGTGTTCTGGCGTAGATTTTCTACTGAAAGAAACCAAGCTTCCGATCTTCATCCCGACATGTTGTGGCAATCATGGACGCACAACGAACACTAAAAGGATCAAGACCTCACATAAGAACAGTTTCGAGTGGTTACTGTATATGACCATGGCGAAATATTATAAAAACAATCCCAAGGTAACTTGGTTTATTGGAGAGGGATACCATAATGTCTGCAAAATCAATGGACGCTTGGTACGATTCCACCATGGTGACGGCTTGCGATACAACGGTGGTATTGGCGGGATTACCATCCCTGTTAATAAATCCATTGCTCAATGGCAGAAAGTGCAATCAGTTGACTTTGACGTATTCGGACATTGGCACCAGTATCTCTACCACTACCCAACCTGGATATGTTGCCCTTGTCTCATCGGGTATACTGAGTTCGCAGTCGAAATCAAAGCTGAATTTCAGCATCCAACACAAGCCTTCTTCGTGGTAGACAAAGGATTAGGTATTTCGATGTCCACCCCTATTTATCTCGAATCTCCCAAGAAAGTGAAGGTGAGAAAATGAAAAATCAACAGTTTTGCGAAAACTGCGGTTACAATCAATTTATTGTCTCAGAGAAACCAAAAAAGAAATCTTGTGTTAGTATTCGCATCGTCTGCCCAAGATGCAAGGAAACCTATCGAGATGAAGAGATGATTTTTCTTATAAAAGAAAGTGAAGAAATGACTGCGGAAATTAAAACTGAATGCAGTGAATGCCACGCCAAGATTGATAAGCTTCACGAAAAACATTGCTCAAATTATCGTAAGTCGGAATTTACTAAACTAGAATGTGGCGAATGTTTAGCTAAAGAAAACGAGTATCATGAAATTTGGTGTCTAAATAAGCCAAACGTAAAAATTGGCAGCAATCTTGAAGAAGAATGTGAAGATGCTTTTAGCGAAGATGTGAATAAGGCTAACGACGGTGATGCAATTCCGATTTCTCCCGAGACGAGTGGTGGCAATATCCGCATATTCGACTCCGGCGCTACGCGTCACGTAGACGATAAGAAACACGACTATGAGGGCTTTCTGAGTCCGTGGGCTCTTCGCAGGTATGGTGAATACATGCACTCGCACCGCATTCAGGCTGATGGTTCTAAGAGAGATAGCGATAATTGGCAAAAAGGAATTCCGATTGATCAATATATGAAGTCGCTCTTGAGACATGCTTTAGACGCCTGGTCTATGCACCGAGGATTACGTACGTTCGATACAAAAGACGGTAGCGAAGTTGATATTGATGATGCTCTTTGCGCTATCCTGTTTAACGCTTTTGGTTATCTCCACGAAATACTGAAAGAGAAAAAATGAGTAAAACCATTCGTGACTTCAGAGAGATTGTAGACACGTGCGGCAAGAAACTCATCACCGGAGTAAAAAAAAGGAAGATAGTAAGAAGAATCTTCCTAGACCTTGACGATGTTCTTAACAAGTTTACCATGCCGGCGCTAGCTCATATTAGATGCCCTGTAAATCCAGATTCATTTTACGATTTTCCTGTTAAGTGCGGCTTTGATATCATAAAGGCAGCCAATACCTTCTTTCAGGAAGATCCGAAACACTTCTTTTTTAGAGACGAATTTTGGAGCTTATTCGGAGAATCATTCTGGGCTAATTTGCCGGTCTCGAATGAGGCAGATGATTTTGTGAATCTAGCAATAGCTGCTGTTGGTTCTAAGAACGTTTATGTCCTCACAGCGGCAACCGGCATCGCGGGATGCCTTGAAGGTAAACGTAAATGGGTTATGAAAAACCTCGGTTCTAGCTGGCTTCCCAAGCTAATAACCTGTACCGATAAATTTGTTTGCGCTCACGATTCCCTGTTGATAGACGATTCGCAAGCCAACGTTGAGGCATTCGCCACGGCAGGCGGATCTGCAATAACCGTTCCTCGCCCATGGAATCCTTTCTGGGGCAAGAATGCGCTATTGCACGTCAAGAAAGCAATGAAAGTATTTATATGAAATTATCAAAACGACAAAAATGGCTTCGTACAATTATCTGGTTAAAGAAAGCATTTCCCGCACAATTACCCACAACTGTTTGTACGTGTAAAGTTGAAGAGTATACATTAGGAACAACTGAATGCGATGATTTGAAATTCATAATTGAAATTAGTACAGGAATGGGTATTCAAATGAGACTTGAAACCTTGATTCATGAATGGGCTCATGTTATTAGTTGGTTTGGCGCTGGTCATAAAGAGGATCATCCTGATGATTGGGGCCTTGCGTACGCAAGAATCTATCGTGCTTTTTTAGAATGGGAGTATGGAGTATGTACGTAGAACTGCAAAACAAAACTGTCAAAACTAGGATACCTCACCGATGTATGTGGTGCGGCGAACGGATTGATAAAGGAAATCATGCTACCTATCGCGCTTATGTATACGAAGGGGATTTCGACCACGATTGGATGCATCCTGAGTGCGCTACTGCAATGCGCGATTTAAGTGCAGGTGACAGCAACTTTACTTTTCAACCTGGGGAATTTGTAAGAGGGAAATGCCATGCATAAACTGATTTGCGCAGATTGGAAAGAAGGTATTCAAATGGCAGGCGATGATTATTACGCTTTCGCATTCGCGGACCCACCAGATAACCTTGGGCTGGAGTACGATGGGTACGACGACAAATTATCAGAAAATGAATACTATTGGTTTCTTCACAATCTTATTCATAAAATGATTAGAGTTGCTGGTATCACTTGGATTAGCTATAATGCTAAGTGGACTGCGCAGATGGGAGAGATTGTCAACGGATTAACACCTCCAGCCTTACAAAAGAAGCATTGCGTCCAGACCTTCGCCTTTGGCCAGCATAATTCACATGATCTCGGAAGCGGCTACCGGCCGATCTGGCGGCTCCGGTGGCTTGATGCGCCACTCTATCCAAATCAGATCCGTGTTGAGTCAGAGAGGCAGAAGATGGGAGATTCACGAGCCAATCCGAATGGCAAGATACCCTCGGACGTGTTTGATTTCCCAAGAGTCGTTGGGAATAGCTCCCAGCGTCGGACTTGGCATAAAACACAGCTTCACGAGGGCCTAGTAGAGCGATGCATGAAGTTGAGCACCATAGAGGGGGATCGGGTACTTGACCCTTTTGCTGGTACTGGAACTGTACTGCGGGTTTGCAGGCGAATTGGTCGGTGGAGTACAAACTTCGAGATCTCTGCGAAATACTGCGAGAAGATCGCAGAAGAAAACGAGATGGAAGCAGTAGATGTAGATTCGGCCTCGGCATTTCTCCGTTGCCGAAGTTGCCAAGGCCGAATTGTGAGGCTACGCGAAAGTTACGCTACGTGCGAAGAGGGGTGCGGTAAGGTTATTCCGCTTCAAGATCAGATTCCCACTTATGTACTTTCTTGATCATCCGTTTTACGGTCTTAGCTTTCCAGGGACCATTTCTGAAATCGCCGAATTCATCTTGTATTTGCGCTGTAATGGAAAGAAAAGAACGTCCGTATTCGCATAATCTTTTAGCGGCTTCTACGGCTTCCCTTTCTTGGAGACATGGAACAAGTTTAGTTCCCTTGCCTTCTGGTCTCATATAGCCAATCGGTGGCTTGCCGAAGAACTCTCCGGCTGCTTGCCTTTTCTTTAGCCCACGGCTTGTTCGATAAGACACTCTGTCGCGTTCTAGCGTTGCCAAGGCTAGCATCATATTCGAGATGAACTTCTCTTCCGGGGAGTTTCCACTGGGGCTGCCATCGGCGTAGGTAATAATTCCGCCGGAACGGGTGATCCTTTCCCGGAGTACTAGACCAACCATTAAATCTCTTGCGAGTCTATCTGGCGAGTCCATAACAACAGTGCATTTTTCTTTTTCTTGCGCTAAGGAGTTAATTAGAGCATTAAAAGCGGGCCTTTCAATATCAATACCAGAAACATTTGCATCATCGAATCCGCCATTTTCGTTTGCTAACCTATAATTGTTTTTCTGACAAAATTCAAGACACCGATTACCTTGCTTCTCGCACGAATCGCAATCCTTGGCATCTGGTCGCGGGCTGAATCTTGTGTAGATGTATGCTTTCATTCGATTGTCCTTGGTCCTAGTTGTTCTATTTCCGGTAAAAGCCAAACTCGGTCAAAAAGTTCAAGATGTACAGTGTTTCCTTTGAAATTTCTTATTGCTATCTTGTGTATCCAGCCGCTTTTTGGAATAAGATCGCAATATAAGCGATATAGGTAGCTAGCAATATATTCAGAAGGTACTGGCTCTGGTAGGTCGATTTCAATCTGGACAGGATTTGGGTGCCTGATAGTAAAAATTACCACTTTTCGGCATAAAGTCACTGTAAGCCTCCTTTCTGGCTAGATTCGTGTCCACCAGCCGTCGCTCAGCAGCCTCCGGTGATAGATAGCGAGTCGAAACACGTCGACGGCTCCGACGTAGCCTAGGCCATTCTGCGGCGAATCTCAGCGATGATACTTTCTACTTCTCTTGGGGGTAGCTCAAGCATACCGTCAATAATTGCATCCCGAGCACGATAGCCAGCAGGATGAGAAGTGTTCCATAATTCAAGATTCTCAATGCGATTGTCAATTTTGGAACCATTAAGATGGTGCACAGTCTCGCCTGGTTTGAGTTTTCGGCCAAGACTTTGGGCCATAACGAGTCTGTGCTCTGCGATATTTTCATTCGGATAAATAGAATGATAACCGTTAACGGTGACTATTCTATAGCCACAACTATCAATCCATTTTTTTGTGACTTTGAACCTTTTACCACTTTTCTTTCTAGGTCGCTTGAAATCACACGGTTCACCGTTTTTCATATCCTCAACCATTTGCTCTTGCCACTTCTCCATAGTTTTCTCCTTGCAACAGAGGCCCCAGAATCGCTTCCTAGGGCCTCTGTCGTGAACTCCCCCTCATGAGCAGGGGCTTTAACTATTCCTCTTTTTCGACGACTTCCGATTCGTGATCGTAGACCCAAGAAAATAAATCACTAACAAATACATAAACTTCGTTTTTTTGACCGAGGTTCCACGGATCAGGGGAAGGTCTATGAACAAGAATTACCTCACCTTCGTCCGGACAGCATCCGAGTAGATAGGTAATCTCAATTCCATCCATAAATCCACCCTTAAATACAACAACTGTGTCCATGTTATTTCCCTTTGATGATTTTGGTGATTGCAGTGATGACTTGCTCTTGACGATAAGACGGTTGATATTTCAAAAAAAGAAGGAGTGCGGCCAAGTTACTAGCTGCGTTTGGTGTATAATCGCAGTCTTTAAGAAGGCTTACGGCCCTCTTGTTTCTTTTTTTGTGATCTGGTATCGTTTCATCGCCCATAAAAGCCGGTTGCTTGACACTAGTTACCTTGGCCGGCGGCGGTATGGAGAGCGGTAAGCTTGGCCGCAAGGCTGATACAAAACTTACTCCCCGAGCTTGCGCTACGCGATGGCAAGGCAAGCCCATGCTGTTCGAGAAATTCCCATGTTACCTTGGGATCTTTTTCCATGTACGCTAAGGTATCCTTTAGGCACCTTACGCACATACCGCGATCTTTAGGCTTACAGTTACAACCTTCCGTGATGCATTTCTTAGGAGCTTGGGCCAGCGGAGAAGGAACTGCGGGAAGAGTAACTGGTGCAGTAAGAACTACAGGAGCTAGAGGTATATTAGAAATTTCAGGAGGTGGTACTGGTGTAGTTCTAGGTGGCCGCTCAGCGGGAGATGGTCCGGGTACGTCTCCGCCGACGGATGGCACCGGCGAAGCGATCTCAGGTGCCGAACCGGCCTGCCCTGGCATCTTTAGTTGATCCACCCATGCTGGTTGATCTGTTGCGCCTGGAGGCTGTACTATTGGCCGGCCCGTAGTACGATCAACTGGAACTCCGTCGACGAATTCTTTGATCGAGTCTCCGGCATGTTGCGGAATTGCACTTGGGTGGTCCTGCATGATGTTCTTCTCCTCGGTAGGTAGTAACAGAAAACAAAACACGAAAACGCTTACTTCAATCATACCACATTCCCAGCAGTTATGCAAATCTTTTTCGCGGGAATACCTTCTCTTTTTGATCCATCAAAAAAGCTCTGTATTTGCATTTTACTGAAACCGGAAGGTAGTGGATTGCAGAGACCTTCTGGAGAATAAATCCCTCTGGCTGCATACTGAAGTATTTCCATAAATCAATCTCACTAAATAATGCAGGCTGCGGTTCTTTCTCATCGCTCATCGGAGGCATGTCGGACATATTCGTGTCACCTCATTCTTCTCCCTGCTCCACTTGAATGCATATCCCCATCGTTTGAGCCCTTCGTGTTGAATGTCATTAAATCTGATACTTACTGGTATTTTCCGCGTTTCCCCTAGTTCAAAATTCTTAATCCACATATAGGTATCTTCTCTTGCAATCATGATTGTGTTTCTGCTTTCTTAAAAAGAGCCCGCCAATTTAGCCAATCAGCCACTAAAACATCTTCGGCATCAATTTGATTGCCGCTATCGCTAATAAAGAACTGATTACCGAATTCATCATCTACTATGTAGTAACCAATTGCTCTCATTTCTGCCCGGCGGTCCCGAAAGCGTTTTTCGTGGGATACTGGTTGATTCATTAGCTTCTATCCTTTCTGGGTCTGCACGCTTTCAGGAAGTGTTTACTATCAAAATCTAGATTGTGCTTTGCGAAAAAAACAGCAAGCTTATCCGCTAAGACATCTATGCAGTCCAAGCAATCTCTATCAGCTGTAGAAACATCATCGCGGACAATGCGAGCTATTTCATTGATTTGTCTTTTCGTGAGACTCATTTTTTTCTCTTTTGGAAATTTGATATTCGAGACTTGGTGGACATAAACAAATGTCGCCATCGGTAAACGCTATTCGTTGTAGCATTTTACTTACCAAAGTGGAAGATCGAACCATCTTTTGGCCGCGGGTTGTTTTTACGATCATACCCTCAAGTAGGTCGACTGCTCTCATTGTACTGGTACTCCCTGATCCCGTGCCCAACGATACAGCCCCTCTACACTTGTTACCCAAAATTGTCGTTCCTTGTCGTTTCTCTTATCGGGTTGATGATAATGTAGTGTTCCGGATAACGCACAAAAACAACTCGTGTTGGCGGATACAGAACCTAAACGACAATCAATATATTCGTCGATAGCCTTGCGGTTCTGTCTGATGAATTCTCTCATTCTCATCGGTTCACCTTAAGATTTAAGCAGCTGGAATAATAGTAATGACGCATGAAACATTGAGCATATCTACTGGCTGGTGCCGGCGCGGATCGTATCCCTTCACGGCGACCAAATAACTCTTGCCGATATTCCAAATGCAATGCGACTTGCCAATAGAGGTAGCAAGCTTCGTTGCATAATCGTTTGCCTTTTCGTACTTTTTGAAGATTCGGAAGTTTGGTTTCTGACTACTCATGTCTATTCTCCTCAGTAATCGCATTTCTACAAACCTTACGGGCTTCGTTTTGAACTTTGCGAGCACTTTTGCAAACTTCACGGGCATTGTCGTAACACTCACGAGCATCATCTAAGACCTTAAGAGCATTGTCGTAACACTCACGAGCATCGTTCAGCGCCGCGCAGGCATCGTCTAGTTTCTGATTCATGTTTTTTCCTTATCTCTAAGGGATTTTAGATCTTGTGCGGCGATATCAAATATCTCACAAGCTTTAACATGAGCCTCATCGGCTTTTTCGGCAGCCAAAAGAGTTGCTTCGCATGTTACGAACGCGTCGTTGCGAGCTTTCGAGGCTCTTCTCATTGCATCAGTCATTTTCTCTTTTCCCTTGTGGTGAAAAATAGCGTACCTCATCAGCGAGCGAGTACCATCTGGGCTTACACTAGCACCGGTGGGCTAATAATTTGATCGGCGTTAAAGAACTCGATTATGATTTCCTCGACACGTGCCGCATAATCTGCCGTGTCCGAAATGTCTTTCAGGAAACCGTCAAGCCATTCGTTAGTGTCGGGATTACCGCCGGGATTCACCAATATTCGCGCACCTTCAATCATGGCAGCAATCGGATTGTCAGCCTCGACAACTGCGATTTGGTTTTTGTTCTCAAAAAAGCTCAAGTGGGCAACAGCATACTTCATATCGTTTCTCCCGAGTAAGTGATTGGCAGTGCCTCATCGGCGCTGGGTCGCCAAGCCCGGCGGACGCCCGTAGGCGTTTCGGCGGTTACTTTACTCTCATGCGGCCGGCTTGAATCCAAACGCCTGGATTCTCATGAGCGATACGAGTGTAATCCATTAATTTACGTTTTGTATGGTGTACAAAAAACAGCTCAAGCATGTCCTTCTCTTGTTTCGTAGTAGTAACGATAGTTTCGTATTTGCCTACATAGGCAATAAACATAGTCTCTCCTCTTTGATTTTAGCGATTGTGATGGTAAAAACGATAAATCTCTCTTCCTCGTGCCACCAGGAGGCCCGTGAGTGCGTCCCGAGAGGGCTGGACGTGTTCAGACACCCTTACCCTCGGACGGCTCTCTAGGGGCCTTCAGCGAATGATGGTTCACCATTTTGCGTACACGGGCAGGTCATCGTAGTAGCCATCGCAAAGATCCTCGTGATTGATTGCTGATTGGATATCCCCCCGTTTGCGACAGGCCATTGTAATTTCCTTGTGGCGAGCGTATTGATTCAAGCATCTCATTGTTCTTATGGCAAAAGATTCTCCATCAAACATTCTCTGGGCCGCAAGCGCTGGGTTTTGGCCACGGGTGGCTCGAATGAACTCACGTAAATCGTCTTGATTCATTTCGTCAAGATTGATTACGCCGGGTTTCAGGTTTTCAATATACTCGATCATCGTAAGCCTCGTGCCAAACTTTTTGGGCATTGCTATACTTCAGTTGTTGCGCAATCATCAGCTTGCCTCCAATTCAGTTGCCAGTCGCCAAGCCTCGTACGATACTGAGTCGATTGACACGTAGGCCACGCCATCCACACCTAGTCGCGCCATACGGTGCGGGCCGAATGGGGTGATCTGCGGCAATCGCCAGACTTCGGCCAATGTTACAGGCCGATCTAGGGTGAATTGGCGACGGATACGGCCGTCGACTTCGACCCGAACGGTTTTGGTTTCGTAGCTATTCATCGGCTTGTCTCTTTACTGAAGGTAACAGGGTGGCGCAACGGCAACGATTACTAGCAATGCTTCAGACTCACGCTTCAACTGCTTGCGAAGATTACGTATAGCATGTTCGACGTTATTGGCTTCTGTTTCCATTACTCTCTGTCTGCCTATCCCTGGTCTTGACGTAAAGACTATTGAATATTGCATGATTCTCTTCTCTTTGCTCGTGAGTGGTGTTGCCTCTAGGTAAATGACGTGACTTCAGGCGCAGGTGTTCATCGGCTCACCTCTTTCTGCTTTGGAGACCAAAGCGGTATGTCGTTCATCCAATCTTCATGCCAGACGAATTCCGACTCCCAGACATCAGGCATTTTAGCAACGGTAAGACTAACAGTTGACCCGAAAGAAAACCGGTCCATCACCTTGAAAATAGTCACGCCGCTGAGAAATCGGAAGCCATCACCGGGCCGTAATTTACGTAGGTCGATTCTCATACTCTCTTCTCCCTTGCGGTTAGCGTGGCGTGCCTCATCGGCGCTGGGTTGCCAAAACGGCGGACGCCCGTAGGCGTTTCGGCGCTACCATGGGGTGATATCCCATTTTTCAGGCAGCGTCGGATTGCGACCGAGGAAGAGTTGGAAGCAATCGTTGACGGCTTTTACCTCTCTCTCGTTTTGATCCCCAGTATCTTCATTAACGCCTTTTACGAATACGGCGACAAGATTACGCAAGCAGGCTGTTACGGAAACAGGGTCGTTATCGTGGCTCATTGTTTCTTTTCCTTATTCATCGGGTCATCGGGTCGCGTTCACGCTCTGCGTCGGGTAATCTCGGCTTCTAGCTGCTCGGCGCATTCGTCCGAGCCGCGATCATTGCCGAACGTACACCGAAGCCTTACTTGGGGTGCACCGTCGCGTCGTGCTTTATAGTACCTATCAATAAGCCCTAGAGCCGCAACACTTCCAAGGGAACCATCATCGGCCAATAGGTGAGTAGTTGCAGTATTCAACAGAGTATCCAATTCCACTTCTGTGCTCGTGCGAGCATTCTCCCAAACCTCGACAGCTTCATCGTAAACCTCGCAAGCATTGTCAAGAGCCTTGCGAGCATCTTCTAGTTTCTGACTCATGTTCTCTTCTCCTAAGTGAGCGGTGACAGGGTGAAAGCGAGTGGGCGTCCCGTAGGGCGTTTCGGCGGTTACTCATTTTCTTCTGTCTCGGCCTCTACGCGAGCTTGATACTCATCTTTGATTTTCTGCCATTCTTCCGTAGCGATACTTTGCGGCAACATGAGATTGAGACTGGATCGTACTATTGACAGAATGTCGACACCAAGCGGCTCATCGGAGTAGTAGTTGAAACATGCCGTTATGGCTCCAATGCATTCGTCGATAATCTGCTGGCGTGTTTTCGCGGTACTCATGTTCTCTTCTCCTAAGTGAGCGGTGACAGGGTGAAAGCGAGTGGGCGTCCCGTAGGGCGTCGGGTCGCGTTCACTCGTTAGCTATGAGCTTTCAAGACCCCGCCACAATGCGGGCAATGGCCGTTTCGGTCATCGTCAACCCACACAACGCCTACATCGGGCGTCTTGCGTTCATCGTCGAAAAGGGTGAGTTGATCAGGGTTGACGGGGCCGGGATACTCTGGCCGCTCATCGGTGGCGGGGTAGTCTTCCAGGTTCGTATAGTCCTGCCCATAGCAGCCATCCGGAGCCCAGTGGCAATCATTGTCGGTATCCCAGTATTTTCCGCAATCGTCGCAAAAGATGGTTGCTTTTGCATTGTCGAAAATGCTAGTCCCGTCGTAATCGGCCACGTCGAACGCTACCGGATCGGTATATCCGCCCCGGACGTCACAACCACCGTGGATCTGTAGAAGAACGTGAGAGTCTCCGTCATCGTCGGTCCAGTAGACGTACTGAAGAATCTGAGAAAGCAGATCTTCACCGTTATAGGTGTTGATCGTCAAGGGCCCGGAATCGTCCCCATAGATGCCCTTGCCGTCGATCGACTGAGCGAAGATATCGGCTGATTGATACTTAAGGTAGGATTCCTCTCGTTTGCAAAACTCGCGGTACTGTTTATCAAGTTCGGGGTTGTATTCCAGGCGGTCATTCAACCAATGATATACGGACAACGTGACGACGATGTCTAGTTCCCCGTTGCGATTCCAGAATTCCAAGGTTTCCTTCGGTGCTGCGATGAAGTCTTTCTCCTGGTTGCGTTCCCAATTCCTGCCATAGTGGCCCCCGGAATCAAGGAAATGTCGGCCCGTGTTCTCTTGTAACATATCGGCAAGCTTGTTAGCGGTTGCGTCAGTTTTCGTTATGGTCATATTCCCTTCTCCTCAGATAGAGTTCAGTATGCCGGCCAAGTGAACGAACACTCGCACGGCGGGCAGAACAACGAAGTAGATCACAAGGAATCGCGGCCGCGGCGGCAGCGATGTTGGTTGTGTTCATGTCATTACCTTTTGCATTCTCATGTTAATAGTTCGGCGAAGTCCAACGATGTTGATTTTCTTTTGAAGCGCGGTAATGGCGGATAGTTCGTTGTCACAATGAT
>SDBV01004434.1_pt1 | contig 20216 bp, 20 predicted proteins | sample 2277081 | NCBI WGS metagenome assembly SDBV01 (sample SAMN10402039, study PRJNA504765) | marine sediment metagenome | isolation source: marine sediment core GS10_PC15, 223 cmbsf | place: Arctic Ocean: Southern Knipovich Ridge | collected 2010 | reverse complement strand
TCATCTACGAATAACCAATCTCTTACATTTTTACCATCTCCATAAACAGGAAGTGGCTTTTCTTCTAAAATATTTAATATTATTACTGGAATTAATTTTTCCGGAAACTGATATGGGCCATAATTATTTGAACAATTGGAAAGTGTCACAGGTAAACCATAAGTATGGCTTATTGCTCTTACAAGATGATCCGATGCTGCTTTCGAAGCAGAATAAGGGCTTTTAGGATCATACGCAGTTGTTTCTGTAAAATAACCTTCTTTTCCAAGAGAACCAAATACTTCATCTGTACTAACATGATGAAAAAGTACATTATTTCGGTCCTTCCAAAATTGTCTTGTAGCTTCTAATAAAGTAAATGTTCCAATAATATTAGTCTGGATAAAATCTTTAAGGCCAGAAATTGATCTATCTACATGAGATTCTGCAGCAAAATGAATTATAGTATCTATATCATATCTTTTTAAAATATCATAAATACTATCATAATTACAGATATCGGCTTTTTCAAAAAAGTATCTGCTACCGGAATACTTGTTATCAATATCTTTAAGATTTTCCATATTTCCTGCATATGTTAAATTATCAATATTGATTATTCTACCATCAAATTCTGAATTATTAAAAACATAACGGATAAAATTGGAACCAATAAAACCTGCTCCGCCTGTAACTGCTATATTGTTTAGTTTTCTCATTATTTTATTTCCCTTATATAATCCATTAATGCATCCTGCCAGAAGCGGATACTTAGGTTTTATATATTACAAAATCTTCAATTTTGTGTTTTAACTCTTAAAATAATAAATAATCTAACAAAAATATTGAAGTTTTAGCTTAAATAATATAATATATTATCTGATGTAATTTTATAATCAATTATAAATTATTGTAAAGGGATAATTTTCATGAAAGCTATATTAAGAAGACTTTATAATTTTTTCAAATTTGTAGTTTGTATTCCATTTAATTAGAAAAAGATGTTCTTATCTATATTGGTCTTCATAAAGGCAAGAGTTTTGATAAAATATTCCGTAACTTCAAAATGTGTTATGGATTTGAAGCCAATCCAACATTAGCAAAACGTTTACAGAATATTTACAAAAACCATTCAAACGTAAATATTTTACATACAGCAGTTGCTGATCAAGATGGTGAAATTGATTTTAATATCTCTAATAATGATGGGGCCTCTTCATCTATTGGTAATTTTAATCTTGAGTGGCCATCCGCGAAAGTTAAATATATGGAAATGAAAGTAAGGGTTCCGTCTATTAATTGTAAGCGACCTATTAACTACAGGGTCTTTATCTGAGTTTTATCAACATATTGAGGAAGTAATGTTTTGAAATCTTCTTCTGTTTCAGAATTCAAAATATTATTAAATAAATAACGATAGTACCAATATGGTTCTATTTTATTTGCTTTGGCATTTTCAATCAGGCTGTATAGTACAGAACTGGCATGAGCATCTGCTTTTGTGTCTGAAAATAGCCATGCTTTTCTTCCAATCACAAAAGGCCTGATTATATTTTCAACCAGATTATTATCTATTGGAATTAAAGGATTTGTTGTATATACAAGCAGCCTGTCCCATATAGAAAGTGCATAATTAATAGCTTTCCCTAAAAGTGACTTAGGTGGTACTGCGTAAACTCTGGCATCCAACCAATCTTTAAAATCATTTAAAATGGGAACAGCATATTTCTGCCTCTGTTCTAATAATTCATCTGGTGTAAGCTCATTTATCTTTGCTAACTTCTCTATTTTATACAGCTCTTTTATTTTTAATACTGCAGCATGTGCACTCCCTTTCTTTTTAGATGCCTTTGCTGCATCAAAAAACTTGCGGCGTACATGAGCCCAGCATGCTGCTAATATAATTGTTTTTATGTCCATGAGAATATTGTAACCAGCATATGCATCACTTTGAACATATCCTGTATAATCGATGAGCATATCTTTTAAGAATGATCCGGATCTGGTTTTTCTATATTCATACAATATCACAGGCCTATCTTTAATACCTCCACGATAAACCCACATATACGATTTTGTTTTAGGCTTTCTTCCAGGCTCTTTTAAAACCTGTAAAGTCGTTTCATCAATTCCTATTAGTGGCCCAGATAATAATTCTTCCCTTAATATATTTATTAGTATTCTGCATTGCTCAGCTATTTTTATAGCCCACCGTGACATGGTTTGTCTGGATAATTCTATACCCATGCGAAAGAGAATCTTTTCTATACGATAAAATGGAAGACCATCACAAAATTTAGCTGTTAACAAATAAGAAAGTAAACCAGGTGTGGCAAGGCTTTTAGGTAATAATTGTTCCGGTACTGGTGCTATTTTAATAGTACCGGTATTGCTTTCAAGCCCCTCACAGGATTTACATGCATATTTATAGCGAATATTTTTAATAACTATAACCTGAGCAGGAATTATATCTATTTTCTCAGATATTTCTTCACCTATTTTTACAAGTTCACTACCACAATCACAAACTTTATCTTTTTCAGGAATATCATGTATAACTTCTTTTCTCGGTAGATTTTCAGGTAATGGCTTCCTTCCTCGTTTCTTACGATTATGTTCAGGAATATGAATTATTTCTTCTATTTCTTTTGCTAAAGAAGTAGTTTCATATTCTATCTCATTAAATAATCTTCCCTGTTGCTCTTCGTATTCACTATATTTTTCTGATTTAGGGCTAAACATTTTTTTTCGCCAGTAAGCAATTTCTTCTTCCAGTATTTCTATTTTTTTCTGATATTCAGTATGTATTTTTATTACCATTTCTTTTAAGCTTACAGGATTATCCTGCAACAAACTAACATCTACATTCATGTGAGAATTTTATCATAACACAATGTTCTATGGCAATGGTTTTCATCAATTTATTTCAGAAAAATTTAATGTACTATGAGCATTCCAGAAATCTATTCCATCCAATACCATCTTAAGTTGTTCTGTAGTTATCTCTTTAGCTAAAGTTTCGCCATTGGGCCAAGGAAACTTGTGTTTCTCAAGACGTTTTAAAAAAAGACAAAATCCATTCCTATCCTAGTATAAAATCTTTAATCTGTTTTTAGGCTTATTACAGAATACAAATAAATTCTTTTCAAAAGGATTAAGTTCAAACTCATCCTTCACCAAAATAGATAATCCATTAATTTGTTTTCTCATATCTGTTTTACCAGTACATACATATATTTTTATATCTCTGAAATCTATAAACATCAGACAGCCTCCAGAGTACGGATAAGCTTTTGTAAACTTTCACTGTAATAATTATTATTAAGTTTTATCCTATATTTATCTTTTATTGTAATTTCAAAAGTAGAAATAAAATCCTGTGAGATATTAAGACGGATAAAAGAAGATTTTTTTTTATTCAGTTTTTTTAATTTTTGAATCCAATAACCAAATGTGTTTTTATTTATTCCATTTAATTCGCAATATTTTCTCAGACTAATTCCACTTGATTTCCAGCTTTCTAAATGTTCTTTCCAAAACTCTTGTTTTTCTTTTGATGCGTTCATGCATGCCTCCTTTTTTAGCAAAGCATGAACGAAAGAGATATATTAATTCAAGATGTAGTTAATAGGTCGCTTACGTTTAATTTATTAAATTTTTGTCAACAAAATGATATAAATGTCATATCTGATTATATTAGTGACATTCAAGGAATGGATTTAACAGTTTTGAAGACTATGGAAAAATATATTGATGAGCGACGTATTATTACGATAACCTGCGAAGTAGCTCGTAATAATAAGGCTCACATCTATGGTGATTTACCTTCAAACAAAAAAGTGGATTTTGAAAAGTTACTTGAAAAAAATTATAAACTATCGGCAACTGGATGGAATGTACCATTAAAAAATAATACTTTTAAAAAGTTCCCAGATTCCTGATGGGAAATGGATTGCAAATGGATTTTAAAAGAGCATTGTTAGTATAATTTTTTACTCATTCTAAAATTTAAGTCTGTTGAATAATAATACATAATTCCCTATATTTAACAAAATCAATACTAAAGAAAGCATTTATATATGAAAAGAACAATAAAGATAAATTTTACCGATTTCTGGTATCCATTTAATAAAACAAATAATTATTTTTGGAATTTACTAAGTAAAAAATATGATCTTGAATTATCAGAAGAACCTGATATTCTTTTTTATTCAGATTTTGGAATAAATTTTACAAATTATAATTGCATACGTGTTTTTTTTACTGGTGAAAATACGAGGCCAAATTTCAAAGAATGTGATTTTTCTTTTAGCTTTGATTATTTACCAGAAGAACCAAGAAATTATAGATTACCCCTATATTTATTTTATGATGATGTCAATAAATTAACAATATCTAAAGAGCCTGAACTAATAGCTTCTAAAAAAACGAAATTCTGTTCATTCATAATATCAAATAAATATTCCGCTAAACGAATTAATTTTTTTAAAAAACTCTCTAAATATAAAAAAGTAGACTCCGGTGGTAAAGTTCTAAATAATATTGGTGATCCTGTAAAAGATAAATATAAGTTTATGAAGGATTATAAATTTAATATTGCATTTGAAAACAGTGCATACCCCGGATATACAACAGAAAAAATATTTCAGCCAATGCAGGTTAACACAATTCCTATCTATTGGGGGAATCCATTGATTTATAAAGATTTTAATACAAAAAGCTTTATAAACTGTCATGATTATAAAAACGATAAAGAGGTAATAGAAAGAATTATTGAAATTGATAATAATCGGGATCTATATATCAATATGCTCTCACAACCATATTTGAATAATAATGAAATTACTGATTTTGTTAAGGAAGAAAATATAGTAAGACAACTTGATTATATTATTAATACATTACCAAATATTGAACCGGTTGCAAGAAGATTTAAACCAAAATCAATATTTTCAATTAAATTAAAAAAGAAAATGATTAATATTAAAAATAAAATAAAATACTATCTTAATTGGAACTAAACCATAAAAAAGCAGGAATTAAATGAATATAGAAACACGTATTAAAATTACAACAAGTTGTAAAGACTCTGATATTATACCAAAAGTTAAAAATGCAGGAGATATCTTCACTCTTAAAAATCAAGAATATCAATTGATGCATAATGGAATTAAAACATATGTAGACAGTCACTACGGTGATTTTAATGTGGAAATAATTAAAAAATTAAAAGGCCATCATGAACCCCAGGAAGAAAAAGTCTTTTATGAGGTTTTAAAAACTATGCCAAAAAAAGCGGTAATGATAGAATTAGGAAGCTTTTGGGCATATTATTCCATGTGGTTTCAGAAAAGTGTAGAAAAGCCCAGTAACTATATGATTGAGCCAATGGACTATACAATGCAGAAAGGTATTTCGAATTTTAAATTAAATAATATGAAAGGTGACTTTACAAAGGGCTGTATTGGAAGGGAGAGCAGAGATACAACACAATTTAAACATTGGGATGGTACAATTCATGAAATCTCACAAATCGCAATTGATGACTTCATTGTTCGAAAGGGAATAAAACATATTAATATTTTACATGCCGATATACAGAGTGCAGAATATGAAATGTTGATTGGCGCACAAAAATGTATTTCTGAAGGCAAAATTGATTTTATTTTTATTTCTACTCATTCTGAAGGATTACATAGACAATGTTTAAAATATTTTAATAAGAAAAACTATAATATAATTGCAGAACATAGTCCCGCCGAAAGCTATTCAATTGATGGTTTAATAGCATTACATCATCAAAGTATCAACTTTCAAAAAGTTAATATTTCAAAAAGACCATTATCGTTAATAGATAAAATTATAGTTTTATTAAAAATTATAAAATATAAATTATTTAAGAAAAAATAACTGTACTTTTATCACAGGCACAAATAATGCTATTGTAATATTTATTCAAATTTAATAAAATAACATCCTAAAATAAAACCTATTTAAGAAGTTGGAGCCTTTTATAATAGTGAACAAAGCTGAAATGACAGTGTCTAAGTTTTATGGAGAATTCGGTTGGGAGACAAAAGGAGAACCAACTGAAGATGCAAGAATAAGAATAAAAGATCATGGTGTTTTTTTATGTGGAAGCTTTTTTGATATTAACTTAGAAAAAGATTTCTTCGATTGTACTATAAGTCTGCACACTATCTATCACATCGATAAAAATAGACAAGAAGAAGCTGTTAGGAAACTAATTGAAGTTACTAAACCAGGAAAACCAATTATTATTATATATTCAAATCCACATACATTATTAAGTTATTTAGTATATTTAAAAATACAGTTACAAAAAATATTAAAGAATATGATTTATATTTTTATGCTCATCCGATTAAATGGTGGAATAGATTTTCAAATTTAGCAAATTTGCAATTTTTACCTTGGCGCTCATTTGCTTCAAATTTCCAGAAAATTCTTATACCTGATAACAGATTTGGTAAAAAGATTTTAGATATTCTTTTCAAATTAGAAGAAAAATTTCCAAAGTTTTTTGTTAATTTTTTTCAATACCCTATGATAATACTTAAGAAGAAAAAGATTAATAATTCTTAGACATGTCATTGATTTTTTTAAATCCTGATAATGAAAATATAAAAACTATTGAATAAGGATATAAAAAACCAAGGCATAATGCAAAATCCGGGTGATTGTTGCCACCCATTCCGTTTTATTTTGCCACCGTTCAGGAAAATAACTGCCACTTTCAAGTCATTTCCGGAATAAATTTCCTGTCATTATCCTTTTAAAGAGTTAAGATTCTTTCCTTACATTTTGAGGAGGAATCATGGCAAGAAAAAGGATTTGTATGAAAAAGATTCTCGATATAATAAAATATCGTGAAAATTGACACCTTTCGCTGGAATAATTATTATTGAGTTTTATCGTATATTTATTTCTTATTGTAATTTCAAAGCAGAAAGGTATTTCGAATTTTGAATTAAATAATATGAAAGGAGACTTTACAAAGGGCTTTATTGGAAGGGAGAGCAGAGATATAACACAATTTAAACATTGGGATGGTACAATTCATGAAATCTCACAAATCGCAATTGATGACTTCATTGTTAAAAAGGGAATAAAACATATTAATATTTTACATGTCGATATACAGAGTGCAGAATATGAAATGTAGATTGGTGCACAAAAATGTATTTCTGAAGGAAAAATTAATTTTATCTTTATTTCTACTCATTCTGAAGGATTACATAGACAATGATTAAAATATTTTAATAATAAAAACTATAATATAATTGCAGAACATAGTCCCGCCGAAAGTTATTCAATTGATGGTTTAATAGCATTACATCATCAAAGTATCAGCATTCAGAAATCTTCAGCCTATTCAAGCACGCTAACCGTCATATCTTCTAGATATTTTGGCCATCTATAGTCTCGTACCTCTTCTATCCACAATTTAATATTTTCAGTGTTAACCCAGTAGTCATTAATGGGATCGTATGGAAGATAATATGGAATTTTTAATGGAGTATATTCGATCGTATAGGAATTATCCTTAATATGAACAATGAGTCCATCATTAAGGTCTACTATATAATGGTCTAAATTAACATAGATACTTACTACCACATGACCTGGAATATAATCATTAAATATAGTGAAAAGTTCTCCATCATAACCAAAATTTTTAGAATACCGGATAAACCTCTCAGATATCCGCGCACAATCTCCTTTGGTAGATCCCATGATTTCGTCTTCGTTCTCATATTTATAGAGCGGAGCATATACAGGCATCGAACCCTGGACTACTTGAAGAAGATACTTAAGCTTATCAAGGTCTGTAGTGAATTGAGATAAGTCTAATAAGCTTGGATCAGGTAATGGAGCTCTAAAGGGATCACGAGGAGGAATCCACATTGGACTTACTCCTTTATTTATAACTTCATCCTGTTCAAACACACTAACTGAGTGATCCTCTAATAATTTTGGCCATCTGTAATCTCGTACTTCTTTGAACCATATTTTCAGAGTTTCAGTATTGGTCCAATAATCATTAATAGGATCATTTGGAAGATAATATGGAAGTTTTAATGGAACATATTCGATAGAATATTCATTACCTTGTATATGGATAATTAATCCATGATTAAGGCCTACTATATAACGATCTGAATTGACATAAAGACTAACAACAGAATGATCCTGAATATAATCATTATTCATATAAATAACATTTCCATTATAACCAAAGTTCATAGAGTACCGAATAAACCTTTCAGATAACTGTGCACTATCTCCTTTAGTTGATTCCATGAGTTCGTTTTCATCCTGATATTGTATATTTGTAGCATAAACAGGCATAGATCCCTGGACTACTTGAAGAAGATATTTAAGTTTATCAAGATCCGTATTGAATTGAGAAAGGTCTAAAGACGTTGGATCTGGTAATGTAGTCCTAAAGGGATCTCGATCAGGATACCATATCGCATTAATTCCCTCATCGATCTCTTCGACTGAACATGACAAGAGTACAGAGAAAAAAACAAATGATATCAAAAGTAAGAAAAATATTTTTTTCCAATTATAAATATTCATTTCCACCTATCAATATTATAAATTCTTGTACAAATAGTATCAAGAGAAATATTATTATTTAAATAGCTTTTATATTCCTCTAAACATTTATCTTGCCCTTGAAGTTCTTGTGAAAAAAGACACCGAATAAAACCTTTAAAATGATTATTGAGAAAATTAAAATAATAAAAATCTATTTTTATTGGAAATATCTAATAATTTCAACTGCATCTTCTAAACTAATTATTAAGAATTTAATTATCACAATACCAGGAATATGTTCTTTTTATTCCGTCTTTTAATTCAGTAGTATACTTCCAGCCCAATGCCGAAAGCCTTGAAACATCCAAAAGTTTTTTAGGCGTTCCATCCGGTTTAGAACTATCATATTCAATATTTCCTTTATAGCCAACAATGTCTTTTATTAAACACGCAAGCTCAGTTATAGTTACATCTTTTCCAGTACCTATATTTATAAACTGTCCAATTTTATCATAATTATATTTTTCCATTAAAAAAACTACTGCATCAGCAAGATCATGAACAAATAAAAATTCACGGTAAGGTTTTCCTGTACCCCATAAAAGTACACTTTCCTTAAATATATTTAATTCTTCCAATTTTTTTACAATTTCCGATCTAACCTCAGATATCTCTTCTCTGTGTTTTTTAAAATCTTGAATTATGGATTCAAAGTCATTTTCCTGAAGCAATTTTCCCAGATGAAACCTTCTAATTAGTGCTGGAAGTACATGTGAATTCATTAAATTAAAATTATCGTTTGGCCCATATAAATTGGTAGGCATCACAGAAATAAAATTTGTCTTATACTGCTCGTTATAGAATTGACACAGTTTTATTGCAGCTATCTTTGCCAAAGCATACGGTTCGTTTGTCGGTTCTAACTCTCCTGTCAAAAGATATTTCTCTTTTAAAGGCTGTATTGCGAGCTTGGGATAAATACATGAAGAACCAAGGTTTAGTAGTTTTTTTACATTATATTTATATGCGCAATTAATTACATTAGCTGCAATCATTATATTTTGATATAAAAAATCTGCTTTATAGGTATTATTTGCATGAATGCCACCCACTTTTGCAGCAGCCAGAAATACATACTCCGGTTTTTCAATACTAAAAAACTCATCTACTGAATGCTGATCTAAAAGATTCAGTTCATCTTTATTTATTGCTAATATATTTGAGTAACCTTTATCTTTTAACTTTTTAAAAATAGTAGATCCAACCAGGCCTTTATAACCTGCTAAAAGTATCTTTGCTTGTTTATCCATATAGCGAACCTCCATCTATAATTAAAAATATTATTCTATCCTATTAAATATTTTTATTTAAATTCCATCAACCTTGTAAATATACTTTTTTGTTTTTCTATTGAATGATGCTCTTTATATTCTTCAAATTTGAATTTATTTGAATTATCTTTTAAATTATTTAATACAAATATTTCATTAAGCGCATTATAACATTCTAAAGGTGATGACTCTTCTACAACCTTACCTAAATTATATTTCCTTACCCTTTCGCCCATACAATAGTTCTTGCTTACAATTACAGGTATTTTAAAAAATGCAGATTTCGTTAAAATATTACTACTAAATCTAAAATTCTCATAAACAGCAAATAAAGCATCACATATTTTTATTGAGCTATTGAATTCTGACTCATTAGGAATACGTTCAAAATGAAAAAAGATATTTTCAAATGATTTTTTACAATTATATAAATAATACAATTCTTCTTTTGTAAAACTTTCTTTTTCAAGCTGACCAACAAAAATAAAAAACCAATTTCTTTCTTTCGAAATTCTTGCGACTTCCAATAAACTCAGCATACCTTTCCATTTACCAAGCGATCCTAATAATCCAATGATTTTTCTTTTTTTTGCCTTTTTCTTAATCTCTTTTATCAGATAATAATCATCCGAATTTTTAACATCAACAATATCCGGAAATACTATTACCGGTTTTCTTTTTATATTAAGCTGTAATTTATTTTTAATATTTTCGATTAGGATTCCCACACCAGCACAATACCTAGATTTAAATATAGAATTACGGTTGAAAAAAATATTCTGTAAATATTTTTTTTTGGGAATTAGCATATCCATTGGCTGAAAATATAATCCACTCCATTTATAAGGAAATATTCTATCAAGTATTAGATTAATACTAAATACATTTATTAAGTAACTATCCATCCAACAAAAAAAAGTTAAATCAGGACAATATCTATTTTTTTTTAATAAATTAGATATATTAATCCAGCGTCCTAATATTTTTAACATCGAGCTAAAGAATTTTGATGAAACATATCCTGGATGCAATAGTGGATACTTATTTTTTATTTTATAAACATAGAAATATTCGGATCTAGTAGATAAATTATCATGACCCCATTTTTCCATCTCATTTTTCTCAAGACAGAAAACTAGTACCCTATATCCAAGTTCTAGTGCAATTTTTGAATATAACTTCAAGTATGTTGCATGATGCCCTTCCCAAAAAAGATCTACGAAAGCTATTGTCTTCATTATATTTACTTTTTACTCTTATAAAAATACAGAATTATTTTTTTAATTAGAGATTCACTTTTCAGCATTTTTTTACAAATATTTTTTACTTTTCTAACAATTCTATGACTTAAACTGTTAATTTCTTTTTCAGTAATATCTAACAATTCTTTTATAATTTTAAAATTTCTTTCGCAAGATTGGTAAATATCAATTTTATTAGAAATACTATTATTTTCTTTTAGCTCGGCAGTATTCATATTTACATCATTAAAAATTATCTTCGGATCAAATTCATTTAAATATTTTATAATCCATTCTTTTGATTTAATTGAATATGTATGATTGTTTTTAATAAAATGCTTAATCTTGTTTGATGAATCATCGTAATCATCATTCAATCTTAATAAACAATTCTCTGGGAATTCAGACTGAAAACCGTATTTAGTGTTGTAAACAGCAACATTACCATTATATAAAATAGATTTTACTAATGCTCCTTCAATCGTTGCCGTCCATAAACTTGGACATAATACTAATTTACAATTTATCACATTTTCTTTTAAACCAGTTTCCCATGTTATATGTTTAAATTCCACATTATTCGGGATATCAATTTTGCCATAATTATTTATTACAGCCCCTTTATTACATGGAATTAAAAAAGAGTAATCTTTAAGATACTTAGCAAGTTCTAATACATACAAAACACCCTTTGCCGCTTTATGCCACCCATGATAAACTATATCCGGATGTTCAACTTTATTACCAATATTCAGATTCTCATTATAAATATTATCGAATTCATTAGTTTTCATTCCTACAATTTTATATTTAGTATTATTACCAAAATGCTTTTTCAAAAGAACCGCATTCTTTTCATTTTGAACATAAAAAATTATTTTATTTGATAATTCTTTAAATCTCTTTAAATATTTTATATTATCAGCTTTATTATATTTTATAGGAAAAGGGACACATTCTGCATGACAATTATCTAAATTATTTAGGCAATCTAAACATTCATTTAAGTCGCTGGAACGTTTATAATTATATGATTTAATACAAAAAAAACTATTATCAAGAATGTATATTTTTACTATTTTATTGTTTTCAATTAATTTTAAAAAAATATCAAATCCAATTGTTTGAGGATGAAATAAGATAATCTCTGAATCTCTAATTCCATCTAATTGTTGATTATAGATGACATTGTGTGCATCCTTGAATTTAGCAATTATATTTTGCGGCAAATGCCTGTGACCTAAGTTATATGACCATTCTTTCTCGCAAACAATTTCATAATTTTCAGAAAAAGGATGTAAATATTGTAGAAGTTGTACAGTACCCCCGGATGAATAAGGAGGGATACCCGTAATTAGAAATTTCCTCATTTATTCGGACCTCAGATAATATTTTACTGTTTCATATATTCCACTATCAATATTATAATCAAAAATCATACCTAATTTTTGAAGCTCTTTAATATTAGATTCAACATCCATAAACTCATTTTCTCTATAATCAAGACCACCAAAATTCAAGAAAGTATCTATATCTTTATTAAAATTTTTTTTAATTATATTTTTTATTTTTATTACAAGTTCTTTTAATGAGATCTTAATACCAGTTCCAACATTAATATTATTAGAAGCAGTTTGAATATTAATGTTATCTAACACACAACAATAAGCTTTAGCCACATCTTTCACATAAATAAAATCTCTTTTATGTTCACCCTTAGTAAGTTTTATTTCTTTTTTATTCTTGCAAATTTCTTTTATTATCCATGGAATAAATTTGGTATCACTATCTCTTTCACCAAATACATGCTGAAGCTTCATATTAAACATTTTCATCTTATTCGAGAAGAATCCAAGCCACTCATTTAACTGTCTTTTACTTAACACATACGATTTTAAATAATCATATTTTAAATCGCCAGTATTTATAAAAGTATCTGTATTTATAAATGCTTTTACATTATATTTACAAGCTGTCTCTATAATTGAAAGAGGGTAAACTATATTACTAGCTATTACATTTTTAACATTATTTTCTCTTCCATAGTCAGTAGCCAAATGGATAATACAATCGATATTGTTATTGGAGAAAACATCATCTAAACTACATTTATTAATATCATAATGTTCTATTTTATCTAATAAATGATTTATTCTAGTTGTATCCGAAAATGTTCTTTTTAAAATTATTACTCTATATTCTTTTTTGAGCAAACATTCTACTAAATGGCTACCAACAAAACCAGTAGCGCCCGTAATCAATATAGTACTTTTACTCACCACTTAATTTTCCTTTAAAATATATATAGCTTCCCACGCGAATTTAGAAAAGATAGCTACTTTTAAATGCACCAGGTATTATTAATTTTACTTGCAGCTTCATAATAAGCGTTTATTTGCCTTGTAGAAAATTCTTTAATATTCGATTTATTATAATATATAGAATACCATTCTATAGTATTTTCTATGATATTTTCTATGTTAAAAACTGGATTCCATCCCAATATAGACTTAACCTTTGTAATATCCAATTTTAATAAACTAGTTTCATGGGGTTCTTTATTATTATTAATTTTATAGTTACCAGTACCCCATTTTTTAATTACAGCTTTAACTATATCTTCTACTCTTATTATTTCTGAATCGTTAGGCCCAAAATTCCAGGCATCGGCATATTGATTTCTTCCTTCACCTAAAAGTTGACCTAAATATAAATATCCGGATAAGGGCTCCAATACATGCTGCCACGGTCTAATAGCATTTGGGTTTCTAATATAAATTTCTTTATTATCAATTAAGGATCTTATGCAATCTGGAATTATCCTGTCTACAGCCCAATCTCCACCTCCAATAACATTGCCTGCCCTAACCGAAGCTAATTGAACTTTGTGACTTTTTCCATACTCCTTAGGATTAAAAAATGAATTCCTGTACGATGTTGTTAATAACTCTGAACATGCTTTGCTTGAACTATATGGATCATAACCACCAAGGCTGTCTGTTTCCCGATACCCAATACTCTGTTCTTTATTTTCATAGCATTTATCTGTTGTTATATTTATTATACTTGTCTCTAGTTTTAAACATCTAACAGCCTCAAATAAGTTTAAAGTACCAAGAATATTTGTCTGGAATGTTACATATGGATCTTTATAGGACTCTCTCACCAGTGATTGAGCAGCCATATGAAAAATAATATCAGGCTTATATTTTTTAATAACATTCTGTAGTTTTTTATAGTTTCGTATATCTCCATTAATATGCTTTATTTTTTTTTCTAAATCTAGAATATTAAACAAACCAGGTTTAGTTGGAGGTTTTAAAGAGTAACCAATAACCTTTGCACCCAGCTCTACCAACCAGGCTGTAATCCAACTTCCTTTAAATCCAGTGTTTCCTGTGACAAGTACCGTTTTATCCTTATAAAAATTATTATACACAAAAAATCCTTTATTTTATATTACTTTTTATTTCCACAATTTCCAGGCTGCCTTGTCAGAACTCCATAATTTTTCAAGATCATTTTTATCTCTTAAGGTATCCATTGCTCTCCAAAAACCATAGTGTTTATAAGCTAGCAGTTGATCATCTTTTGCAATATCTTCTAAAGGAGCTTTTTCCCACATTACATCTTCATTTGTATAATTAAATATCTCTGGTTCGAGAACAAAAAAACCACCATTAATCCATGACTTGTCTCCCATTGGCTTTTCTTGAAATGATTTTATTGTTTTATCATCATCATAGAATTCCAAAGCACCAAATCTTCCTGGCGGCTGTACCGCTGTTACTGTTGCATATTTTTTATTTTCTCTATGATATTCAACTAATTCTTTTATGTTTACATCACTAACACCATCACCGTAAGTTAACATAAAAGTTTTGTCCTCAACATATTTTCTTATTCTTTTAATTCTACCCGCAGTCGCTGTTTTTAAACCAGTGTCTATAAGCGTAATAGTCCAAGGCTCAGCTTGATTATTATGTATTTTTTGAGAACTATCTTTAAGGTTAATAGTTAAATCTGATTGATGTAGTAAATAGTTTGAGAAATATTCTTTAATAAGATAACCTTTATAGCCAAGACATATTATAAAATCATTATATCCATAATAAGAGTAAGTTTTCATTATATGCCATAATATCGGCTTATCTCCTATTTCAACCATAGGCTTTGGCTTAACTATTGTTTCTTCACTTAATCTAGTTCCAAAGCCACCTGCCAGGATTACAACTTTCATTTTTAAACCTCTAATATCAATTTAATTCTTAATAAATGTGAACTCTTCTTCTCGTTCGGATACTGCAATTATTTTATAATTATTTTCATTCATTTTTTTTATTACTTCTTTTGTCTTTTCTATTCCAATGTTTGGGAATCTATGATGAAATTCGATAAGAATTTGTTTAATCTCTATATCAATATTTAAAATATCATCAATAATTTCATATTCTGTTCCCTCTATATCCATTTTCAGAATATCAATTTTATCATGCTTCAAATCTTTAATAATTGTGGATAGTTTCTTTATTGGTACATCAAATTTTTTATTCTTTGTTTCTTCTTTTTCATAAATAGTACAGCTTACATAATCTGGATTCTTGGGAGGGTAAAATGAAATATTACCATCATAACTCCCAATTCCATAGTCATAAAAATTAAAATTTTCTGGTAAATCCTTATGATTTTTAATCCATCTAATAGACTTAGGAGTTGGATCAAATGCATATACTTTGCAATTAAAAGTAGATAGAATTGCTTCATCAAAAGTTATATCTTCCCCTACTCCAAAAGAATACACTATACTGTCACTTGTTACGATATCAGGATGAACAAAAAATCCACCATAATCATTCCCAAACCATTTAATTTTTATTTTTTTTTGTACTTTAAAATCTGACTTTCTTTTAAAGAAAAAATTAAAAAATCCCATAAAGTAGAAGCTCCTTTATCATAATATTTTTATATTTTAAGAACATTCCTTTATAATTATTTAGATACCATGTGTTTCCAATCTTTTGAAAATGGCAAAAGGCCATCAGATGCATAAAAATATAGATTATGCCGGTCTTCATATATTGTTTCAAAGACCATAATATTTTTAAAATATGGATTTAGATATTCTAATAAGTCCTCTTTAGATTTAAATTCATATTCATGTAAAGAAAAATATTTAGAAGTTTCATGTGCGACAATTGTATAACCACTAAGCATTCCATTTTCAACTAAATGGTTTTTGATTTTCTTTAAAATATCTTTAATTTCAGATTCAGTAAAATGCTCAATTGCAGCATCCCAAATTACATTGTCATATTTATTGTCTGGTAAATCTTTTCGTATATCAGAACAAATAAAATTAATATTACTTTTCTTATTATATTTATTAGCGTGTTTTATTGCAGCCGGATCAAAATCGATTGAATCAATTTTCCTAGCTCTACTAGAATAAAAATACTTAGAATTAAAACCATCTCCACAGCATAATTCTAGAATATTTGCATTTTCTTTTATCGCTAATATATTATAACATCCTCTTTCCACCCAATATGCATTCCCAGCATCCCATCCCCAGCTTGAATATAAATCAATATAATGATCAAACCATTCTGGTACGGGTTCTATTGACCATTCGATGTACATTTGTTTTTTGAAATTTTCAGCAATTTTTTTTCTTAACTTGAAATTTTCTTCTTTCAGTTTTTCTAATTTCTTTGCTTTATTTTTAGTATTTATTTTAATAATATTCATATAATCTCCATTAAATTAATTGTTTTTGTTTACTATTTTTAAAATATTTGAATTTACCTCCTCTATCTTTCTTAAACCGAAATGACCTGAGTATTAATACATCAGCAGTTTATGATTAAAATAAAATTCATCCACTAATTTTTAACTTACAATTTTTATTTTTTACTTTGTAAGTTCAACATAGATATTCAGATTTTTCTGCTCTATGCGTCGATCAATCCCTCTTAGTTCTTTATGTTCAGACTCACCAAAGCTTTTAAACTCAATTTCTGAAAAACCTATATGCTTAGAAACAGTTTCTATCTCTTCCTTTGAATAAAAATGAATATGATCCCAGGCTGAATAAGCTTCAAATTTTCCTATATAAGCTCTATTCTTTTCATCCTTTCTATAATGTTTTAGCAATACATTTTCTAATCCAGGAAATGATAAACGAAGTACACCACCTCTTTTAAATGTTCTAAAACATTCCATTAAAAAAATTATCGAATCTTCCTGTCTTAAATGTTCAAGAAAATCTTCAGAAAAGCCAAATTCAAATAAATCATTTGTAAAAAAATGTTTCTCTGTTAAATTCATTTGTAAATAATTTTGTTTTTCATTTTTTTCAAACTGATTATAAACAACATTAGATTTATCATATAAATCTACATTAATCCAGTTTTCAAAATATGATGTTCCGCATCCATAGTGTATTTTATCATAAAATGTATAATCCTGATTTTCATTGTGAAACACTATCTTATTTTTTTCAATTTGTATTTTATTATTATAAAATATCTGATTCAATTCCTTACTCTGATCTTTATTCAAATCTGATTTAATCTGCAAATATCCATTTTTATCTATTTTAAATATGCTAATAAGAAATAATTTTTCTTTATAATTATTAATTTTCCTTATAATTCCATTTTCAAAAAAACTTAAAGGTAACCCAACCTGTGTATTATTATGCTGTGAGTTTTTTAAAGCCCTAATGGATTTTGCAGAAACAATATCAGGCTGTTTATATATATTATAACCAAATATATATAATATTTTTTTTAGTATTTTCTTTATAATATTCATTCTCTTTCCATTATTTATATTTGCAAACAATTATTTTTATTATATAATACATATGTATTACATGTATGTATTGATCCTGGGCACAAACCGGAGAATATAATACTTTTAAATTTATTACCATTTAAATTTTCTATTTCAGATTTTATATAATCTTTAGATACATTATTAATAATAATTATTCCATCTTTCTCAAGAACCTTTACAGACTCATTAAAACATTCTTTTTTATTTATTCCATTAAGTATTATTATATTATATTTAATTCCATTGCTTAATATAGTTTTACTATACTCTTTAGAATTTAACTTATTATCATTCACTATTTTAATATTTTCTAATGGTTTTAGTAATCTTATATTAGAAATATCTTGTTCACATAGAGAAGTAAATGATTTCACTTTATTAGAAAAAAATAAATTTGAATTAATAGTACCGCCATATTCAAATACCTTCATATTATTATTTAATCTTGAAGAAAAAAATGTTAAAAATGGATATGAATATGCAGGCATTGGCCTACATTTTGAATTTAAAATATTAATTTTCTTTATTGATTCTATCCATCCAATTTCCTTTAAATAACCATTATATTTTAGAAATGCCAGTCTTATAAACAATAATGGCGTAAAAAGTAATCCAATAAAATATATAAATGCTTTTATTAATCTTTTAATAAAATTAGATATATTTCCTGTAAGATTAAATATAATTTTAATATATCGATACCTGCTTTCAATTACATCAAAATGTGTAATTTTAAAATATCTATATAATGTAAAAAGTCCAAACCTTCTGTAAAATACTTTAATTAGTTCCCATGTATCTTTACAGAAATTATCATACGAATAACCGCCCAATCTATAACATGCAATGGTAATACTATTACGCTTTACTTTTAAATTTGGATTATTTTCACAAATATCAAAATACCAGTTCAATTCACCTTTTATTCTTAAGCTTGAATCATAATATGGTGCAATTGATTTCTTTACAAAAATACTCTGATGGCAAACTGTACCAGTGCCATATTTTTTTAAAGTATTTAAATCAAATTTTTTATAATTAGATTCACCAATATATTCACCATTTTTTTTTAATATATAAATATTACCATACACAACATCTGTCTCATCATAATCTATGTTTTTAAATAGTTCTTCGATTGATGTTTTATTACTATAAAGATCTCCTGCATTTAGAAAAGTTAAATATCCACTATAGGAAAAATGGATGCCTTTATTCATTGCATCATAAATACCCCTGTCCGGCTCACTAAACCAATAATCAATGAACTTTTCATACTTTAAGATTATGCTTATAGTCTGATCTTTTGAATTACCATCTATTATAATTATTCTAATATTTTTATATGTTTGTACTATTACACTTTTTATTGTTTCCTCTAAATAATCTTCTGCATTATAAGTGCATATTATTACATTTACTAAAGCTTCGCTTTTAATTTTATTTTTCGTTATTCCTTTTAAACGCCGCCCGCCTTCTTTTCGTTTTCTGTTTGGTTTATATTCGTATAATAAATTCATTTTCATTAAATTATTTTATATTTTATTTTTGATTCTTTTAATAACTGATTTTTCCCATAGATAAGGTATAAAATTTGACCACGCTTGATGTCCTTCACTAAATGCAACATTATCATTATTAATCACATTTAATATATCCTTTTTAACTTCTTTAGGTTTTATTATTGTACAATTTTGGAAGCTAATAGAATTTATTTCATCTATAAAATAATCCTTTAATTCTTTTTTCATCCAATCAACAATTGGAGTACTGAATCCAATTTTTGCTTTTCGATACGCAACTTCCTCTGGCATAAATGACTGAACTGCATCTCGAATTAGTTTTTTATTATATGTATTTCTTACTTTACTTGTCCAGGGAAGAGAAAAACAGTAGCTTACGATTCGATGATCCATAAACGGCATCCTTATCTCCACTCCATTAATCATAGAGTATCTGTCATAGTTTCTTAATAATGTTGGAAGTATAGTTTTATGAAAAATAATATATAAGTTTTTATTTAGTTCATCTAAATTATTAAATGCAGATTTCTTTTCATATTCTTCATTTAACATTCTCGAAAAATAATCATATCTTTCTTGTTCAAATGTTTTTTTACCGTTTATTAAATTCTTCCACGGATTTCTAATGCCTTTTTTTATATTTTTTATGATTTGCTTTAAATAAGATTTCAACCAATGATCATATTTTGGAAATTGTTTGCCTTTTGCTAATGTCATATCCCTTTGTGCTGTCA